>Ga0206809_1102_pt1 | contig 15227 bp, 9 predicted proteins | sample Alteio_BWOrgCont_55_FD_152903 | JGI IMG/M metagenome (GOLD analysis project Ga0206809, IMG submission 152903) | Enriched cells from forest soil in Barre Woods Harvard Forest LTER site, Petersham, Massachusetts, United States -... | ecosystem: Environmental > Terrestrial > Soil > Temperate forest > O... | reverse complement strand
AGGTGCTAGATAGCTGCATTCTTAATTTCGAAGACAAATTATCATCCTTTCCGTTCGCCATAAAGAAAATGGCTTGAAAACTGATGCCGTTTCGTAAGCATTCAACATCAATTTCATCAGATAAATAATTCATATAATATGATTATTTGAATTGATGTTATTTTTATTTGGATTTATTCTAAATAAGGACTTACTTTGTGATATACTTACTTATATCGCATGAGCAATTCAACTGTTTCTAATCCGCCTTAAATAGTATACCGATAAAAAAGCCCGGTGATTCGTCGCCAAACTTCACACCGGGCAAATGCTAATTCATTCTTCAATCAATTAATCATTTCAACTAAACTATGAATTCTTTATTACTATGCAGTAATACGTTTAAAAATTATTCTTCTAAAAAAAATGCCAATCCCTTGTCAGTTCTTAAATGGCTGGGTTGTGTGTTACTAATATCTTATTTTCAATTCGGATATGCGCAGGTACAAACTGGTTCTATCCATGGAAGAATAACTGCCCCTGACGGCAAACCAGTTCAATATGTCAGTATTATCTTAAGCGATACCCACAAAGGGGCCGTGTCTGACGACCAGGGGACTTACACAATTTCCAATATTATTCCGGGGCGTTATACACTAACTGTAAAACATACCGGGATGCTTAGCCAAAGCCAGCAGGTAACAATAAAACCTGGTGAAGTAGAAAATACAGACTTTAAGATTTCGGAAGATAATAAATCACTTCAGGAGGTAACGGTTACCTCGGGCTATAATAAGTTTGCCAAAAAGGAAACGGATGATGTAGCTAAAATGCCGCTTAAAAACCTGGAAGATCCGCAGGTATACAATGTAGTCCCTAAAGAGTTATTACAGGACGAAGATATTGTAAGCTATAATGATGTGCTAAAAAATGTGGCAGGTGTAAGCCAGGCATTGGTAAATGGGTCTAATTCTTTTAACCTGCGCGGTTTTTTTACTACCAGCTACCTGCGCAATGGCTTGCAGGATTCCAAAGAAAACAGCATTGAAGTAGCCAATATTGAGAGTATAGAAGTGCTAAAAGGCCCGTCAGCTACTCTGTTTGGCAGCAGCCTTACTTCCTTTGGTGGGTTATTAAACAGGATCACTAAAAAGCCTTTTGATACGTTTCAGGGAGAAATTTCTTATACCGATGGTGGTTTTGGGTTAAGCAGGGTTACTGCAGATTTTAATACGCCGCTAAATCCTGAAAAGGGCCTGTTTTTACGTACCAATGTAGCCTATGATAGTGAAGGTAGCTTTCAGGATGCAGGTTTTACCAACCGGTTCTTTGTAGCGCCATCCTTATTATATAAAGTAAATGACCGCCTTACTATATCATTAGATGCAGAGATATACAATCAAAAGTCCAACGATTTTAACCGTTTATTTCCCGAAGCTTCCTTTACCAAAACCAACCCGCGCGATTTGGGCATCGACTGGACAAAATCTTACAGCAACAATGATCTGTATGAAACCGACCCTTCGGTAAGTTTGTATGGTACGGTTAATTATAAAATCTCTGATAAATGGAAATCGCAAACCGCGTTTTCTCAAACTAATTCCACTGTACAGGGCGACTGGAGTTATAATAGTATTGTAGGCGATACCGCTGTAAGCCGTAACCCTGGCTATGAACATACTATTTATAATTATACAGAGCTGCAGCAAAACTTTAACGGTGACTTTAAGATAGGTAAAATGCGTAATCGCGTTGTTATCGGGCTTGATTATTTTACGAATACGGTGAATAGTACATCGGCCATGATCTACGGATTTGACGAGGTTAGCATAAAGGGTAATGATCCACGGTACAATGAGCTTACCGTTACCTCGCTCAATGCGGCACTGGCAAATGTTCCGTATAGCAAAAGCACGACTACCCAAAGTACTTATAGTGCCTATGCATCAGATGTGTTGAACATTACGGATAATCTGTTGGCCATGGCCAGTTTGCGGATTGATCATTTTGTTAACGACGGCACACATGATATTAATGCGGATACAACAACCGGTAAGTATAACCAAACAGCTTTATCGCCAAAACTAGGGCTGGTATATCAAATTGTTCCAAATACAGTTTCCCTGTTTGGTAATTACATGAATGGGTTTAGCAATAATGCCCCTGTTCGTCAGCCGGATGGAACCTTTTCATCGTTCAAACCGAGCATGGCCAACCAATGGGAAACTGGCGTAAAGCTGGATCTGTTTGATGGCAAGTTGAGCAGCACATTAAGCTATTATCATATTAAGGTAAGTGACGTAATTCATAACAGCTTTGTGCCCGGCGAAACACAGTTTGAAGTGCAGGATGGCGGCCAGTTAAGTAAAGGTTTTGAAGCAGAAGTAATAGCTAATCCATTCCGGGGCTTTAACCTGATAGCCGGTTATGCTTATAATGATATTTATACCATTAACACCGATCCTGACGCAGACGGACTACACCAATGGACAGGGCCTGCCCAAACGGCCAACCTTTGGTTAAGTTATCACTTTCTGAATACTTCTTTAAAAGGCCTAGGTTTGGGTATTGGCGGTAACTATAATGGCATAGCCTATATTCAGCAATCCAGGGCAGATGGTGAATTCTATTTGCCTGCTTATACCGTGCTTAATGCAGTAGTAAGTTATGATCAACCGGTTTACCGTGTCAGCCTTAAGATGGATAACTTAACCAATGCTGTTTATTGGGGAAGCTATGTAAGCCAGATGATGCCGAGACGCTTCAGCGCTACTGTGGCATTTAAATTTAAATAATGGATCAATAATTCAAAGCCGCTTTAAATACATCAGTGCTTGAGTTTAATACAATAAATCATGAAATCAAACCAACAATATTATATTTCAAAAGCCACATTGCTTAAAACGTTGCTTTTATTCATAGCGATATACCTGCCTGCTTCATTCACCTATGCACAGTCAGCTATTAATGGTTCCATCAAAGGAACGGTTAAAACAGCCGACGGAAAGGCTGCCGAGGGGGTTACAGTCGCTATAAAGGATTTAAAAAAGGGAACGATTGTAAACAGGGATGGAGAATTTACACTGAACCATATTACGAAAGGGACTTATACGCTTTCTGCCAGTTTTGTGGGGTTGAAATCACAAACGCAGCAAGTTACGATTCTCTCAAATGAAACGGTGGTGGTTAACATAATATTAATCGCAAACAGCAAACAACTCAACGAAGTAGTGATCCGCAGCCATAAAGCTAACCGCTTTGCCACGGTTAAAAGTGATGATGTAGCTAAGATGCCACTAAATGACCTGGAAAATTCGCAGGTATATTCTACTGTCAGCAGTAACCTGATGACTGATCAATCGATTCACAGTCTGGATGCCGCGCTGAAAAATGTACCCGGCGCATACCAGTTATGGGCGGCTACGGACCGGTCGGGCTTTGGTAATGGCAGTTCATTTGTGTTGCGCGGTTTTCAGCTCAATACTTATTTAAGGAACGGTATAGCATCCAATGTGAGTACCACTATTGACAATGCCAATGTAGAAAGCATCGAAGTGCTAAAAGGTCCTTCCGCAACCTTATTTGGCAGCGCGGTAACTTCTTATGGTGGCCTAATCAATCGAGTGACTAAAAAACCTTATGATCAGGCCGGTGGAGAGATCTCCTACAGCGGAGGGAGTTATGGCTTTAACCGCCTCACTGCCGATATAAATACGCCGCTGGATTCAGCTAAGAAGTTGCTGTTTCGTATCAATACGGCATTAAATACACAAAACTCCTGGCAGGATGCCGGTTTTCACCGTAATATATTCTTAGCGCCTAGCCTTATCTATAAAGCTAATGATCGTTTATCATTTTCCTTTGATGCAGAACTTTATGAATCGGCTGGTACTACCCCGCAGATGTTCTTTTTTAACACAACTGTAGCGCAGTTGGGGGTGAATAGTGCTAACAAGCTTAATTTAGATTATAACAGGTCTTACATGAGTAACGACCTGGTGCTAAACTCATCTAACTTGAATTTTTCCGGTCAAATGAATTACAAAATATCAGACAACTGGGTATCGCAAACAAATATTTCGGTGGTGAATACCACCTCTAATGGTCCAATGCCCTACTTTTATTTAATGCCCGGTAATAATGAGATACAGCGAAATGTATGGACTATTGAAGGTGGCGATCAAACACTGGATATCCAACAAAACTTTATTGGGAAGTTCAATATTGGTTCCGTAAAAAATCGTGTAGTTGCAGGCATCGATTATTATAATTACAATGCCAATGTGCGTTATAATGAATTCATGGGCACGGCTGGCGGACAAACAGCGGCTGACCTTTTTGATGTGATCAATACTATGGGCAATATTCCTAATTACCTGAATTTTAATAAGGCTAAAGTAGATTCGGCCTACGCCAATAGTCCGGCCGACCCTTATCCTTATATCATCTCCACTAAAGAATACATTACCAGTGCTTATGTATCGGATGTAATTAATATCACTGATCAGTTGATTGCTAATGCCGCTTTGCGGGTTGATCACTTTGATTTTGCGGGAAATTACAACCCCGTAAATGGTACTACTACCGGAGGTTACAATCAGACGGCCTTATCGCCAAAATTTGGTCTGGTTTATCAGTTAGTTAAAGATAAAGTATCCCTGTTCGGTAATTATCAGAACGGTTTTACCAATGAAACAGGAACGGATTTCCAGGGGCACAGTTTTAAGCCCGAAGAAGCTAACCAGTTAGAAGGTGGTGTTAAGCTGAATGCTTTTGATGGTAAACTGAGCGGAACTTTTAGCTATTACGATATCCAGGTGAACAATACGCTGCGGACAGATCTGGATCACCCGCAGTTTTCTATTCAGAATGGTACTCAGCTGAGTAAAGGTTTGGAAGCTGAATTGATTGCCAATCCATTTACAGGCTTCAACGTCGTAGCGGGTTACGCTTATAACGACAGTAAGTATACCAATGCTGATGCCGACGTAGACGGATTAAGGCCCAATACTTCGGGTCCTCAGAATATGGCCAACTTGTGGCTGAGCTACCGGTTTATGCAAGGTGTTGTGAAAGGCTTGGGTGCGGGCTTTGGCGGCAATTATGCCGGAAAAAGCTTAGTGGAGAGCAGCAGGAGCGAGGGGCAGTTTTATGTGCCGGCTTATACCGTATTAAATAGTACTGTATTTTATGAGACAGGAAAGTATCGCTTTGCGGTATCCGTAGATAACCTGGCCAATAAAGAATATTGGATTGGCTGGTATACCGTTAATCCGCAACAACCGCGTAGTATTAACGGCAGCGTTACCTTCAGATTTTAATTAATATCACCCTATGGCCCAACTGAAAAATATCAAAAGATGGTTTTGGTGGCATCGCTGGACGAGCCTGATATGCACCTTGTTTCTGCTGATGCTATGTGTTACCGGCTTGCCGCTGATCTTCGGAGATGAGATTGAAGGATGGTTAAACCCAACCCATTATGCCGACTTGCCGAAGGATACTCCAATGGCCAATCTGGATGATATGGTTAGTGTTGCACATGCGCGCTATCCCAAGCAACTGGTCACTTTCATTTTTGTGGATGATGATGAGCCACAGGTGCTGGTCAATATGGCCCCGGGCTGGAACCCGGATGATCCGCTGCGTCATTCGCTGCAGTTTGACAGCCGAACAGGTAAACTGCTGAACGATGAGCCGCCGTTCTCCCAAAAGCCGACAAGTTTTATCGATACCATGCTCGATCTCCATCGTGGATTGTTTATTGACCTACCGGGTGAACTGTTTTTGGGGTTGATGGGGGTATTGTTTGTGATCTCTATTATTTCGGGTGTCGTATTGTATGCACCCTTTATGAAAAAACTGGACTTTGGTACCATCAGGCAAGATAAATCTCGGCGACTTAAATGGCTCGACTTGCATAATTTGCTGGGTATTGCAACTGCTGTGTGGCTGTTTGTAGTTGGCGCAACAGGTGTGATGAATGAACTTTCCACACCGCTATTCGGCTTATGGCAGATTACCGATGTAAAAGCTATGCTAAGTAAATATCACGGTAAGCCATTAGTTCAGCAAAACGATTTGAGTTCTGTGCAGGCTGCCTATAATACTACCAAAAAAGCATTACCGAGGATGCAGGTAATGAGTATGGTGTATCCGGGCAATGCTTTTGGCAGCCCTTATCATTACCTGGTATGGACCAAAGGGAATACACCGCTGACTTCACAGTTGTTCAGCCCTGTTCTGGTTGATGCCCAATCGGGTAAACTAGCGGCAGTGGTGAAGATGCCTGTATATCTGCGTGCATTAGAGCTTTCCCGACCGTTGCATTTTGGTAACTACGGTGGTACACCCCTAAAAGTGATCTGGGTGCTGTTTGATTTAGTCGCTATCGTAGTGCTGATCAGTGGCGTTTATCTGTGGATTGTACGACGTAAATTTTATAAGAATTATTTTGAGCAGATGGCCGGTTCAGAATTAACAGGAGCTTACCTTACAAATTCAACTCATGAAACAAAATTTTAAGAAAATCTGGCGGATTCCTTTGCTGCTATCGGTATTGATACTATTTGGTTTACTAGCTGCTTTGCTGGGTACGGGTATATGGTATTGGTTATCATGGCTAGCAATGATTATTCCGCTAATTGTTATCTGCCGGAAGATCTGGAAATCCAACTCCCCGACTAAAATAAATACAATGAATTATTAAAATATAAAGTCCTGCTTACCTGCGGTTGATTATCTATCTATGCAGGTAAGACAGGCACTAATTGTTAGCTTATGTGTAAAACCATCGTTTTAAGCCGGAAATGTGCCACAGTCATTAGTCAATGTATGGAGTGCAAGATAATGAATATCTGGCTTCGGAATCTGCTGTTGAATTTTACACCCGAGCAGTTTAAAATGTTTAAGGATTTTACCTCGGGTTTGGATGTGGAAGAAAGCATGTTTCCTTTCCCCGATGGAGAAGACAGACTGGTGCTGCGCACTCCACATAGCGACATTTGTTTTACGTTTAGCTTAGCAGAATGGGAGGATTTTCAGGCTGCTATGGAAGAAGCCGAATATATGCAGGGCGTTTATACACTCATATCGCCCTGATGGTATTTATTTTCAATAATAAAGCTCAATTGCTCAAAGAAAAAAACTTCATGGTATCAAATCAGATTAGCGTTTTGCTAACAAAGGCAATACAACAAATCGAACAATAAGGTGGGCTACGAGTGAAAGCGCAAAGGTGAAAACGATAATCATCCCCATTTTTATTGGCGTGTTAAAATAGTCGAGAAAGCCGGAACGACCTGAACCAGCATAAAGCAACGCCAACGCGAAAACAATGAAGCCGGTGATCCACAAGGTAAGATGTGAATAGAAATACCTTTTACCAGACAGTGTTGATTGTGGGAAAGCAGTTAGGAGTAATACCACATGTGTTACAAAAAAGATAACAGCAATAATGATAAGGAAGTAAAACATAATTTAGGATTTGAATACTAAATTAAGCAAAAGTATTTAAACGGAACTTAAAATATTTCGCCAACATTTATAAACATACCTCTTGATCCCTCACGGCCAAAACCGTAATCAATTGCTATGTTAGTGCGGGAAACTTTATTAAGCTTAATGCGCAAGCCTGGCCCAAATGCAGGTTGAATAGATTGCAGGTTTGTTCCTTGCGCAGCAGAAAAGGATTGTGCATTTACAAATACAACACCACCCAAAAGACCATTATTGGTTACTTTAAACCGATATTCCGATTCCATATACACCATTTGTGCGCCACGAAAACGGCCTTGTATATATCCTCTTCCGGTTCCGCTGTAAGTATCCCACGCATTGGCAGGCAGATCGAGATAAGGTGGGTTACCTTTTAGCACCAACCAATCATATGACCAAAACGCCAATACATTATCTGAGTTTGAAGGGAATTTAAAATATTTACGTACATCAATAACCATCGCCTGCCAATTGTGCAAATTGCCTATAAAACTTCCATTATCAAGGTATTGTAACGATGCGTAAAAGCCACGATAAGGGTTAATAGAGTTATCTCTGCTATCAAATAAAGCATTTAACGTGACGCCCGAAGATATCGAGTGTGCCATAGCCCCATATTTTACATAATCTGATGGTGCGCCATCCAACGGCCCTTTATGGGTAACATTCCAGTGTACATCGGCTAGATATCCAATTCCTGCATAAAAATCTGTCCATATACGCCTTAAGGCGATCTCACTAAACCTGAAGAAATCATAATCCATGGGATCTTCATTCCTGATATTGGAATTACTGCCCAGGCCATAAGTACTTTGCGGGTATTTAAGGTAGCGTATATCTCCAATAAAATCATAATCATTGTTATTTGACCAGATGTTTGACTGGATAGGAATAATGATTTGTTTGGTTTGAGTATAGGCCGTATTAATGGTTATGGTTGAAATTTTTGAATCTTTAGTTGTTCTAAAGGCAACATTTCCGGCCAGCGTTAAGGCTAATTTTGATTTCAAAGTGTAGCCCAGCGCAGGTACTACTGAAAAAACCGGTTTTGTTGATATTGTATCGTTCTTACTCTTCCTTTTATTTCCAAATATTGAGCCGATAATATCGTATACATCTAACTGTTGTAAAGAATCGGGCTGTTTTCTCGCTACGGTGTCAGTTTTTGGATATTTGGATAATGGTACAAACTTTTGATCCTGAGCATGCAGTATCACCGGGCTATAAATTAATGCAAATATCAAGAGGCCCCTTAGCACAAGTCGCATACAAAATGAAGTATTTTTAATGAAGATATAGGCCCATTTTGATTTAATTCTGAAGTACTAATGTACTAATATGTATTGTATACTGAGATGCGCGGGCAAGGCTAAGAGTTCCTTTTTGCGAATGGAATTTTTAATACCTTAATGAAATTGGAATTGATTTGTTTATCCATATGTGTATCAATCCCGAATGTGATTTCGCTTTTAGGTAAATCGTTATAATAGGTTTTAAAAATCCTATCCCAAATGCTTAATACATCGCCATAGTTACAATCAGTATAAGGTAACTCGTAATGATGATGTACATGGTGTAAATTAGGGGTAATAAAAACCAGGCTTACAATATTATTAGCTCTAGGTGAAAGCTTGAATTGTGTGTGTGATGTAATATTGGCAATAGTTTGTATTGTTTGACGTAACAGTAAAACGCCAAATGATGCTCCAAGCAAAAATACCCAGATAATCAAAAAACACATCCTGACAAAAGTTTCTACCGGATGCTCCCTTACGGTAGTTGATACATCCAGATCAAGGTCGCTATGGTGTATTAAATGGAAATTCCATAATGTTTTAACCTTATGCATAACCACATGGTAGATATACTCGCAAAAATCAAGGAGTACAAACCCTACTATGTATTTCACAAATATGCTGTTGGAATACGGTAATAAAAATAATAATCCCCAATGATGGCTAAGTGACCAAACACATATCATCAGTACAAAAATTGTCATAAACAGCTGTACAGGTAGGGCTGTAAATATGAAAAACATATTGGTGAGTGTATGTTTCCATTTATCTTTCCATGAAGACGTTAATACAAAAGCTTCAATCAGCCATAAACCCACAATAATTCCGCCATACAAAAGTACTTGCGATGAAGATGGGTTATTAATGAAATAGGATTTAATCGATAGCATACCTAGGGGCATTATAGTTGGCAAGTATAAAATAAAAAACTGTAGTTAATATGAAGATGACATTAGAAAACGATTAAAATTAGTATATGTTGCCTTTAATATATGATGGAACAAACAGCATTAGGCTAATTTTTGAGATTACACGCCAGGTCAGCATTAAATTAAAGGTTAAAATAGTGTATTTTTAAACGATGACTAATGGTTGTGAACCAATTTCTGTTCAGTTGTGTTAATATTGGGGTCAATAAATTGGCTTTAGCCAAATTTATTAAACGTGTACTTATGAAAAAAATCTTCCTACTGTTATTTTGCGGTTTTAGCCTGTGCATGGCAAATGCGCAAACAAAAGTCCCCCGGTTTCATGTGATCGCTCTTTATGAAAACGGCGGTCATCATATTGAATACTCAAAGGCCGCAAGGGTTTGGCTGGATAAGTTGGCTGCAGATAGCAACTTCAGTATTGATTACATCCAGAATACGGATAGTATTGATGATAAATTTCTATCCAAATATCAACTATTTATTCAGCTTGATTATGCGCCTTATGCCTGGAAAGACAAAGCAGTAGCAGCCTTTGAAAAGTATATTACAGAGGGCAGAGGGGGATGGATAGGATTTCATCATGCTACATTGATTGGCGAATTTGATGGCTACCCAATGTGGGAGTGGTTTCACCAGTTTATGGGGGATATTAGGTTTAAAAGCTATATAGCCACCTTTGCAAAAGCTACTGTTGATGTAGAAGATAAGCAGCATCCGGTTATGAAAGGTGTATCGCCAACTTTCACGGTTGAAAAGGAAGAGTGGTATACGTATGATAAAGACCCAAGGCCAAATGTACATGTTTTGGCCACGGTTGATGAATCAACCTACGATCCAAACTCTGACATAAAAATGGGGGGCGACCATCCTGTGGTTTGGACTAATCTTAATTATAAAGCCCGTAACGTATATATATTTATGGGCCATTCTCCAATATTATTCGAGAGTAAGGATTACCGGACTTTGTTTACGAATGCCATTTTTTGGGCGGCAGTTAAATAAAATGTAAGCGCAAAGAGCTCTATTAGCGATGCCGCTATGATAACTGGTATATAAAAAAATAACTTCTTTGATTTTTATATCAAAGAAGTTATCAGCGGCAATGCCGGTTTAATAAACTTAATTATTTGCTTTTAGCAGTAACTGGTTTTGCCGGTTGAGGCTTTTTCTCAACTACTTTTTTCTCAGCAACCTTTTTTTCAACAGGTTTTGTCTCAGTAGCTTTTTTCTCAACAGGTTTTTTAGCAGTTATGCTAATTGTTTCTTTTTTAGCGGCAGTTGGGGCTGGTTTTGCTTTTGCAGGTTTTACTACAGAAGACGGTGCTTTAACTTCTTTGGGCTTCTTAGCTGTAGCTGGTTTAGCTATTTTTAATTCCTCAGATATTTTTTTAGCCAGTTTTTTTGATTTTTTCTGGAACTTTTCTGTTAGTTTTCCTTCGTCCTGGCCAAACTTTAAAGCTATCGCTTTTACTGTTGCTATAAGGCGTTGTTGTATATCCAGTTTTGCGGTTTTGCGTGCCGATTTAACCGGTGATTTTTGTTTTGGTTGTTTCATAAAATTTTGTAGGTCAAATGTATAGCAAATTCATGTGAATTTAATATTATGTTTATGTTAAGTATGTTGCTTAGGCTTAACACAAGATAAGTATTAAATGCAAAAAATCCTATTTTGTTTTGACCCGATATTATTTACTAAAACAAACCAAATGAAAATCCCCTGAGTTAGCAGACATTATTTATATTTTTCAATTCCTTTAGTATCTCCGCTTATGGGTTTAATGCTGATAGCAGCGCCGCCACCCGGTGCCAACTTTAATTTGAGTTTAGTATTTGCATCAACCCAATAAGTAGTGATTTTATATGATTCGGGGTTTTTGTCCCAATCAGCATCCGAGCCATCGGCATAAATGGTTGCTATGTACTTTTGCCCTTTGTTTAAGAAATCAAGAGGTGCAATTTCGTCACGACCATCCTGGTTGGTTACCGCACCAATGAACCAATTTTCAGTTCCCTTTTCTTTACGGGCGGTAGTGATATATTCTCCAGGTTCGGCTTGAATAATTTTGGTATCATCCCAATCAACACCAACATCTTTAATGAACTGGAATGCATCGGCGTATTTTTCATAATTCTCAGGCAAATCAGCCGCCATTTGTATTGGGCTATAAAGTACCACATACAATGCCAGTTGCTTTACCAGTGTAGTATGTACCTGCTTATTTGGTAAAACTGTGTAATCTTTAACCTTGAGTATACCCGGGGTAAAATCCATAGGGCCACCCATAAAGCGGGTAAACGGCATTATGGTTTCGTGCTCAGGTTTATCGCCATGGCCAAATGCATTGTACTCGTTACCTCTACCGGCTTCGCAAGCCATCCAATTAGGATAAGTACGTTGTAAGCCTGTTGGCCTAACCGGCTCGTGTTCATCAATCATTATATGATATTCAGCTGCTTTTTGCGCTGCGCGGACATAGTGGTTCACCATCCATGCGCCGTCATGGTGTTCCCCCCGAGGGATGATTTTGCCCACATAACCCGTTTTAACTGATGTGTAGCCATACTTATTCATAAAGCGGAAGGCAGTATCCATCTGTCGCTCATAATCAGTTGCAGAGCCTGATGTTTCGTTATGCATGATCATCACTACGCCTTTGTTTTTTGCATATTGCGTTATTGCGGCTACATCAAAATCGGGGTAGGGGGTAACAAAGCTAAATACGTTTTCTTTCCAGTTACCAAACCATTCTTCCCAGCCGTAGTTCCACCCTTCAACCAAAACACCCTTTATGCCATTCTTCGCCGCGAAATCAATATATCGTTCCACATTGGCGGTGTTTGCACCATGCGTGTGGTTGGGTATAAGTAAGCCATCGGCACCAACAATATCCGCATTGTTCGAATAGTTCCAGGTACTTTTACCGGTTTGCATTTCCCACCATACGCCAACAAATTTCATCGGTTTTATCCATGATGTATTTTCAATTTTTGATGGCTCATTCAAATTCAAAATTATTTTTGAAGTAAGTATTTCTCCTGCTTTATTACTTACAATTATGGTACGCCATGGTGTATGGCAAGCAGCTCGCATATAAGCCATATTACCAACCGCATCTGGTACTAAACTTGCTTTAAGTTTAAAGGTTTTAGTATCCACATGTAATTGCATCGAGCTATAATTTACTAAAGCAGCTTCGTGTATATTGATGTATAAACCATCGGCGGTTTTCATCATCAAAGGTGTTTGCACTGCATATTTATCTGGGCATACCTTAACGGCAATATCATCCGAGCCATTAACCATGCTTCGGTTATCAATTTCACTTATTTTGGTGGTGCTGTAAGGATATTCGTTGGTATCATAGTCGCCGGGTATCCAAAAAGTTTTATGATCGCCGGTTAGGGCAAATTCTGTTACCTCATCCGATACAATAAAATATTTTAAGTTCGGTTGGATTGGAAATTCATATCTAAAACCTACACCATCTTCAAACACCCTAAAAACAATATCCATTAACCTACCCAGGTTGTTTTTTTGCTTTAAATGGATGGTTATCTGCTCATAATGGTTACGTATGGTACTCACTTCGCCCCAAACAGGTTTCCACTGCTCATCAACAGATTTTCTCTCTGTATTTATTACCATGAAATTGCTGTCGAGCGAAATATCATCTGCAAGTTTTATTCCCAGTCGTGATATATTAATTAATGGTTTATCTGCATAATCAACCTTATACTCGGGCCGCCCACCCGCATCAAGCACAAAATCAAGCTTAACTTTACTCATACTTGCACTAATGGGTGTAGCCTGCTGCGCCGTTACACGGTTAAGCAATAACAGACTAATGATGCAGGTAAGTATCTTTTTCATTTTTGGATAATTTAATTGTGTAGGCTTCATTAGTTGAAACATTGATTTCAAGTGTATTTTTTGGGTGAAAAAAAAGCATGGGTATTCACTCAAATAATTTCATTTGGGTTGCATTTGTATAAGATGATTTTTCCGGAGAGATTAAAAAAGCACGAAGCCTTTTTAGGGGCTCCGCGCTTAACCAACTATTAATGAGTATATCCGGGATTTTGAACGGCTTTGCTGTTCGTATTCAATTCACTTAGCGGTATAGGCCAGGTGTATGATTTGCTATCAACAAATGTTGTTGTTAGTGGCTGCGTTGTATTTAAAGCAGCCCCATAATAGGCAGCTTCGGAGTCACCAATTTTCCATCTGCATACATCAAACCACCAGCTACCTTCATTAAATAACTCAGCCCAACGCTCATAGTAAAGCGGGTTATGGCCCAATACAGGGTCAGGATCAAGCGAATTATTGGCAGGTGTTGCACTTGTAGTTGATGCATAATCAATAGCTGAAGGCGTATTGATAGGTAAGCCATAAGCCCTGCGTTTTACTTTGTTCAGATATTCCAACCCAACGGCGGTATTGCCACCTTGAATATTAGCTTCAGCATATAATAAATATACATCGGCTAAACGCAACAGGTAATAATCCCATTTATCTGAGTTGATAGTGTTTTCGTTATAATCAATAGGCGAATATTTTCTTACACTAAAACCATAATGATTAGTTTGAAAAGCGTAAATGGATGGTTTAGCTACTTTTGCAAAATTGACTCCATCAAATTGAACAGTATCAACCCATGGTTGCAAGGCATTAACAAATAAGCGAGGATCGGCCGTTTGGTTGGTGCGAACGTTTAATGATGCCTGCGTATAAGTGGGATCCTGTATCAGTTTTGGATTTTTATACGATGCTGTTTGTGCGGCATTATATTTAGGGTTTGCAACAAGGTTATATACTGAGCTTAATGGAAAACCGAAACGTATTACACTTTGATCGTGAAAAAATTCATTGCCGTAACCCATTGACAAGACACTGCCTTCTGTTCCGTCACCTCCGCCAAATGTATTTGGCGACCAGATTAAGCCATTGATAGTGGATGAGTTTGCCGCACTGCTGTATATACCGTAACCGCCCATTGAGTTTTGATCAACGTACAATTCCAGCAATGATTCGGTATTGAATTTATTACTACCATTAAAAGCATCGTGATAGGTTGCATAAGACATTAATGATTTACCGCTGTTTTGAATAACATCCAACAGGGTAGTTTGTGCATCTGTCCAGTCTTCTGTATAAACATAGGCTTTACCTAACAATCCTTTAGCCGACCATTCGGTAGCTCTTGCCAGATCAGCAGAACCCCATACCTGGCCTTTAAGTAAAGTGGCAGCTTGTTTTTCGTCACTTTCTATTAAAGCCCAAACATCTTTCACAGGAGACCGGGGTATTTGAGTTCCTGCTAAGCTGTTAGGTATACTAGTATAAATTGGTACGCCCATTTCTGTGCCATTTACACCGCCAGCTTTCATATAATCCTGGCCGTATAGGCATTCCAGCTGCATATAATACCATCCGCGCAGGCAGTAAGCCTGGCCTAATATCAAGTTAATGGTTGGCTGATCAGCCGGATCCGTTTTCATTAACGCGGCGGCGGCAAAAATG
>Ga0206809_1101_pt1 | contig 15271 bp, 17 predicted proteins | sample Alteio_BWOrgCont_55_FD_152903 | JGI IMG/M metagenome (GOLD analysis project Ga0206809, IMG submission 152903) | Enriched cells from forest soil in Barre Woods Harvard Forest LTER site, Petersham, Massachusetts, United States -... | ecosystem: Environmental > Terrestrial > Soil > Temperate forest >... | reverse complement strand
GATTTGGGTGCCATTGGTGATGTTAACCAGGGCTTTGCCGGTTTGCAAAATAAATATGGCGATATACGGATCACTGATACCGGTATTCGCGAAACGTCCATCATAGGGCAGGGGATGGGTATAGCCATGCGTGGTTTAAGGCCGATTGCGGAGATCCAATACCTGGATTACCTAATATATGCCATGACTATTATTTGCGATGATTTAACCAGTTTAAGTTATCGTACCATGGGTGGCCAAAAAGCGCCGGTTATTATCCGCACACGGGGGCACAGACTTGAAGGTGTTTGGCATTCAGGATCGCCAATGGGCATGATATTGAGCGCGATGCGTGGCTTACATATTTGTGTTCCACGCGATATGACGCAGGCTGCGGGTATGTACAATACTTTGTTGCGTGGTGATGAACCCGCATTGGTTATTGAGTGCCTGAACGGTTATCGCCTAAAAGAAAAATTACCAACTAACGTTGGAGAATTTACTGTACCACTAGGTAAGGCTGAAATCCTAAACGAAGGCAGCGACATTACTATTGTTTCCTATGGTTCAACATTACGTATTGTGATGGAAGCTGTACCTGAACTGGCTAAATTGGGTATAAACGTTGAGGTGATTGACCCGCAAACCCTGTATCCTTTTGATATAGATAATTTATGCGGAGCATCATTAAAGAAAACCAGCAAGCTATTGGTTGTTGACGAGGATGTACCCGGCGCAGGCTCAGCTTATATTATGCAACGGATACTGGAAGCACAAGGTGGTTATTATGCGCTTGACGCACAGCCACGGTCGCTAACGGCTAAAGAACACCGCCCGCCTTATGGCTCGGATGGTGATTACTTTACCAAGCCATCGCTTGATGATGTGATTGATACCGTTTACAGCATGATGAGTGAGGCTAATCCAGCTAAGTATCCGGCGATATATTAATTTAATGAGTGATTGAGTGGATTAGTGATTGAGTGATTTCTCTCTTCGTTTAAATTGTCATTTCGACCGGAGGGAGAAATCTTATGTGACCATCATGGCCGCTCGCCAGTTCAAGCGTCCACGCTTGAACTTATATTTTAATAAGCGTCCACGCTTATTTGATTAAAATTACGTTGTATATAATTTTAAGCGTGGACGCTTAAATTATTTGCATTCAAGCGCAGACGCTTGAATGGGCATTTTTAATTTTTATGGATACTAACGATTTCACCTCCCTAACTAACATCATACAAAACCGCCGTACCATCAAACCTTTTATGATGAACGGCCATAAAATACCTAACGGTCATATCGCTTCGATACTGGAGCTGGCTGATTGGGCACCGACACATGGTTATACTGAGCCTTGGCGTTTTGTGGTGTATGAAAACCCATCCGAGTTTTGTTTGGCACATGCTAATTTGTACAAAGAAAATACACCTGCTGATGAATTTAACGAAGGTGTATTTACCAATTTGAGTCAGCAAGGCGATAAGGCATCTCATGTTATTATCGCGATAATGAAACGTGGTAAACTGCCAAAGATTCCCGCTTTTGAGGAACTGGCTGCTACCGCTTGCGCTGTTCAGAACCTTTTATTGGGTGCTACTGCATTAAATATTGCCTCTTACTGGGGCACTGGCGGCATGGCGCTTAAACAGCCCATGAAAGATTTTTTACTATTGGGCGAAGAAGACAGCGTAATGGGTGTTTTATACTTAGGCTACGCCGACCAACATCCCGAAGGCAAAAGAACTATCCCATTGGAAGAAAAGATCAGCTGGGTTAAGTAACAATTTGTGCTTTTATCTCGTAGAAGTATAAATTACTACTATAATATTAATTATAGCAGTAATTAATTAACAAATATGAAATTGATGTGATGTTTTGTAAAAAATATTTTTTTACATTTGTATCATCACGACAATTATAAACGTTCTATCAGCCTATCCCCGTTTAATTTTAACAGATTGATTAATATCTTATTAGATTTATGAGGAAACATTTTTGGTGGATAACCTGCGTAACATTACTACTTTCAATTACTATTATTAGTTGGAAACCGGTAAACGCAAGCAAAACGACTGCTACAGCTCATGCCCCCGCATCGGCTAAAGAACTTTTTGAACAATATGTTGACGAAGTTTACCAGGCAGCAAATTTACAAGCAACAGGTTTAGATGAGGTTGTTTTCAGGAAAGCAGTAACAGGCTTTATGAATTTAAAATCAGCTCAAAAAATATCTCCTTTCAGCAGTGTTTTAACGGTGGTTGATTTTAATAAACCAAGTCGCGACAAACGCATGTGGATAATTGACCTGGTTGAAAAACACCTGTTAATTAATACCTGGGTAGCACACGGACAAGGCAGTGGCGATGATGTTGCCAACTCTTTTTCAAATACAGATGAATCGCATCAAAGCAGTTTGGGTTTTTACCTGGCTGATGATATTTATGTAGGTAAACACGGTCGATCATTACATTTAGATGGTTTAGATGCCGGTTTTAATGATGCCGCCCGTGCCCGCGAAATTGTGGTACATGCTGCTCCTTATGTGGGTCAAAGCACTATTAATCAGCTAGGTCGTTTAGGCCGTAGCTGGGGATGCCCGGCGGTATCGCCCGAGGTATCAAACGAAGTGATCGACGATATAAAAGGTAAAACTGTTTTCTTTATCAATGGTAACGACAGCAACTACAACTCTAAATATTTAAACGAAGATCTTTCAGCTGACTACGTTTTCCCAACTGAAAATGGTGGGAATAAAATAGCGAAATTATAATTAGTATCAAGTATCAAGATTTTTCTAAATAAAAAATGCCGGGCAATACCCGGCATTTTTGTTATGCTTTGTCTTTATACTTGATACTCACTACTTGATACTTCCACCTATTGCTTTTATCAAGTTAGCATAGAGGATAATATCCTGACCGTAAACATCTTTTCGGTACTGCAGGGTACCGGTGCTATCGGCCCAGCAGGTGATATAAGTGATGTAAACCGGGACTTTTTTATGTAATGATATTTCAGTAGGGTCGGGTTTGGCTGTTGCCATATCCTGGGCAATCAGGGTGTATTTAGGGCCATCGCCAAAAAGCTCATGGGCGAAATCGAGTGGTTTTTGCAGTCTTACGCAACCATGGCTCACCGCGCGCATGCTTTGCGCGAATGGAAGTTGTGCAGGAGTGTCGTGCAGATAAACACTGCTTTTATTCTTAAAAAGAAACTTGATCTTACCTAATGAATTATCAGCTCCCGGTTGCTGCTGGAATGAATAATCCGATTTATCAACGCTTGACCAATCTATTGACTCCACATCATCAACTTTTTTGCCATTTTTATAAACATTGATGTTTTTATTCGATAGGTAGTAGGGGTCATTCGCTGCTTGTACAATAATCTCTTTGTTAGCAATGCTTTCGGGTATGTTCCATACAGGGTTTACTTCGGCTTCGTAAATCAGGCTGTTTAGTAATGGGGTTTCATGTACGGGCTTGTCTACTTTATCGGTATCTACATAGTTAACCAGTGTTTTTTTGTAGTCGGAGTTACGACCTTTGCCTACGCAAACCTTCATCCCTAAAACAGATCTGCCGCTATCTATCACATCCAAATGAAAATCGGGGATATTCACAATCACATATTTGTTTTCAGTCGGTTTATTTTTCCAGCGAAGTCGTTCCAGATTTAACAGTAAAACACGTTTACTTTCTTCGGCAGATAGGCCTGGTAAAACGGTATTGCTTACATAAGCCTTTTGCAGCGCAATGTATTGCGGATCTTTAGACTGTATACTATCCAGATACATCTTTAAATCTGTTGCATTCAACGCCTGGCTAATGGAAGTGCTGTCGGCCTGTTTGGTTGCGGTAAAATAGCGCCTGTAGATATATTTAGGGTTAACTACACCATATTGTACAGCGTTTGAATATTTGATCAATGAGTTAGCCGTCATTAATTCCAGCTCGGCCATGTCGTGGTAAGCTTGATCCAGGGTCTTAATGGCCCTCCTGTTGTAGAGTTTAGCTACCAGTGCACGCACTTCCTGCGGATGGAACATATTGGAATCCAAACCCTGATCATTTGCTTTATCATAATAATCAACTAATGTATTTAGTTCATTATTTTTAAGATTTGCTAACAGGAAAACCGGTTCATAATTATGGCTGGCATAGAAATTTTTGATGGCCTCAGGATATTTTAATTTAGTTTTTTCGCTATCCAGCACACCTTGAAAAATAGTGGCAAATTGGTCGGGGTCGAGCTTTTTAAATATCTTGTTTGGTGTTTTTTTATATAGCAGGATAGCCATTTCGGAACGTTTCTTTTTACAGCTCTGAACACCGATAAATAAGATACAAAGTGATAATAAAAAGAGCGTACGGATATGGTGTTTAGTAAAACTGTGAGAGGTGGTCATGGTAGTTATAAATATTTTTTACCGAGTATAGCAATTGCTATACCACAAATAAAAATAGTTTAATTTTACGTTGCTGTATAATTATATCTGTTTGTTATGAAAAAATACGTTGTGCTATTTTTGTGCTTGTTTGTGGTTTTAGGGGCATCTGCCCAAAGTTTTGAACCCGTAAATAAAAATGCATCGCCGGAAGCAAAAAAGCTGCTTGCCTATTTGTATAGCATTAAGGGGAAGTATATTATCTCGGGCCAGCATAATTTTAATACACAACTGAATACCTATTCAGACAGCGCATACGCCAAGACCGGGAAATACCCCGCGCTTTGGGGATCGGATTTTATATGGGACTGGAAAACAGACCGTGGGCAGGATATTGTGAATGAAGCGATAAAGAAATGGCACGATGGCTATATTGTTACCCTGATGTGGCATGAGGGCAGGCCTACTGATGATCCGCCGTTTGAGTGGAAAGAAAGTATACAGGGCAAACTTACCGATGCGCAATGGACAGAATTAACCACACCAAATACTGAACTAAATAAGCGTTGGCTTGCGCAGATTGACGTGATAGCAGGTTACCTGAAACAATTGCAAGATGCCCATGTGCCCGTACTGTGGCGGCCATACCACGAGATGAATGGTGTTTGGTTTTGGTGGGGAAATAAGAAAGGCAGCGGTGGCATAGCCAAACTATGGAAGATGATGTATGATCGATATACCAATTACTTTCATCTGAATAATTTGATATGGGTTTTTGGGGCGAATGGTATACGTGATATCCCGATGGATGAGGCTTATACTTATAAAGACTATTACCCGGGCGCTAATTATGTAGATGTTTTAGGGGCGGATGTTTACCATTTTGATTACGAGCAGAAGGACTATAACGAATTAAAGGAACTGGCCCACGGCAAATTAATGGCCCTTACCGAAACAGGCGAACTGCCCAAACCCGAAATATTAGCCTACCAACCCGAATGGGCATATTTTATGGTTTGGACGAACTTTTTGTGGAGTGATAACACGTTGGATAGGGTAAAGCAGATTTACTCGTTGCCGCAAACGCTTAATCATGATGTAGTTGGCGCTGCACTGCAAAGCAAGTAATATGAATAATAAACCCGAAGTTTGGCTGCGTGGTCCGTTGGATGGGATACCTGCATTGTTGCAGCCTGTTGCGCATGCCTTGTTACAGGCGAGGGAAGAGGTTAATGAGCTGATGCAAGATCTTCCGGATGCTTTGCTGTGGGAAAAGCCTGCGGGTATGGCATCGCCGGGGTTTCATTTGCAGCATATGGCGGGTGTGTTGGATAGGCTTTATACTTATGCCAAAGGTGGGCAGCTTAATCAGCAACAATTGGATTATTTAGGTGTTGAAGGAAAAAATATATCAGTTACAGTAAATCAATTACTTAAGCATTTTAATCAGCAGGTTGACATCGCTATAAAACAATTGAGCGAGACAGATGACGTTACGCTAACTGAAGTTAGGGGTGTGGGTAGGGCGAATATTCCGTCAACAGTTATCGGATTACTAGTTCATAGCGCGGAACATACGATGAGACATGTGGGGCAGTTATTGGTGACGGTTAGGGTTTTGTTGGACAAATAAAAGCATATCAGTTAAAGACGTTGACAAAAAGATAAAGACTAAAAAAGAAAAAGTAATAATAACCCCGATGTCTAATAATACCATAAACATGAATTTCAAATCAAAAAAAATTTCATTAGTGATTTTGGGCGTAACGGCCATCCTTTGTTCCAGAATATTGTTCTTCTTCTTTAATGATACCGAAGGTCCCAATCTTTTAATAGTTGGAGGGTTGGCAATAGCCATATATTTTTTATCCTTTGCGGCTTATGTATTTATACCTTCCAAAATGATGGAATTTAAGAAAATTGCAGTAATAGTTTGTATACAAATACTATTTGTTATCGGCCTCTATTTTTGTATGAAGTAATTTCTAGCAATGATAAACTTAGTCACAACTGACCTTCACAAGAGGAAAATTTTAAAGCTCAAGGTCGCCTTTGTTGGTAGCTTTCAAATATTGATAAAGCACAGAAAACCCAATCGCAGCTACTAAACAAACTCCACCCAATATCCACCATAATAAAGCAAAACCACCGCCAACTATAATCAGGCTGCCGACAGTCGGTGCTAAAATTTGCGCGGTAGACCATGACATGCTGTACAAGGCCGCGTATTCGCCTCGATTATTTTCTGTAGTCCTGGCTATCCAGAAGGAGTTGGTGAAGGGCATAGCCATAATTTCGCCAAGAGTGATGAAGACAATAACTGCCAGCCCCGATAACGTGCTATGCGGTAATACATTCAGTAAAACAAAACCGAATCCAACCAATATTACACCGAAACTGATGTAATTTAATGGGTGCCTGCGGCCCTCGAGTTTGTGGATGAGGATCATCTCTATCACCACGATTAAGATGCCGTTTAATGCCATTAACGCACCTATAACACGCTCGTTTAACTGCCACATCGTTTTATAAAACAACGGTTGCATAGTGAACAGTTGAAAAAAACAAATGGCAAAAAGTGTGATCAATCCAATAAAAACTAAATAGGTGGTGTCTTTATACGCTGATGTAGTATTAGCTTTTGTCTCTTTGTTTTTATCAGGCTTTAAAATACCCGAGCGGGGTATTAATCTTAATAATAATAGCGCGGCAAACATATTGGTACAACCATCTACCCAAAACAATAAATGGTAGTTGAATGATGCCAAAAAGCCACCCAGTGCACCACCAAATGCCCAACCCAAATTGATAGCCAAACGGTTTAGAGAATAGGAGCGGGTTTTATTCTCCGACGAACTATAATAGGCTATAGCAGCTGAGTTTGCCGGGCGGAAGGATTCGTTACAAAGGCTGAGGACAAATGCGCCCGTGCCTAAGGTTATGAAAGTATGTTGAAAACCTAAAATGATGAATAACACACCACCACTAAAGAGCGCGCCGATCTGTAAATCATAGAAACCTATTTTATCAGTTAGCTTGCCACCGCCGAATGCGCCAAGGATTGACCCTAAGCCAAACAAACCCATAATGTAGCCTGCTTGTATAATAGTAAAGTGTAATTGGCGCGTGCAATAGATGGTCATGAAGGGGATAACCATGGTGCCGCTGCGGTTCACCAGCATCACCAGACACAGGTACCAGCTATTCAGCGATAAACCGCTGTAAGCTTTTTTGTAGAGTTGGATGGGTGAGGTGAGCATTATTATATGATGTGCAGATGTGCGTATGTGCAAATATGCAGATGATTAATTAAAAAAAATGATGTGCAGATGTGCGTATGTGCAAATATGCACATGGTCGAATTATTTAATTAAGTGCAATTCAAAGCATCTGCACATAAGCACATCTGCACATTAAGATAATATCGCGTTGCGATTTCGTAGCCAATGATCTGCCAGGACTAATGCGGCCATGGCTTCAACGATGACGACTGCGCGGGGCACTACACATGGATCGTGGCGGCCTTTGCCGGATATTTCGGCGGCGTTGCCTTCGCTGTCGATGGTGGCCTGGGTTTTCATGATGGTGGCTACGGGTTTAAATGCTACTTTAAACTCGATAGGCATGCCATTGCTGATTCCGCCTTGTATACCGCCTGAGTAGTTGGTAATGGTGCTGATATCGCCATTGTGATTTTTTACAAATATGTCGTTATGTTCTGAGCCCAGCATCTCGCTGCCTGCAAAGCCTGATCCAAATTCAAAACCATGTACGGCGTTGATGCTAAGCATGGCTTTGCCTAATTCGGCATGGAGTTTATCAAAAACAGGTTCGCCTAAACCAACCGGGCAATTTTTAACATAGCAGCTGATCTTGCCACCAACGGTGTCGCCAGCTTTGCGAATACTATCGATAAATTCGATCATTTCCTCGGCTGTAGCAGGATCTGCGCAGCGGACTATGTTTTCCTCGCGCTGATTAATAAATTCCTGTACATCGCTTATATCTACGTTTGGTGCATTGATTTTACCCACGCTACTCACATGGGCAACAATTTCAATTCCCTGGCTTTTTAATAGCAACTTGGCTAAAGCACCGGCTGCTACACGAGCAGCGGTTTCACGGGCTGACGAGCGACCGCCACCACGGTGGTCGCGGATGCCATATTTGGTTTGGTAGGTATAATCCGCATGTGAGGGGCGGAATACATCTACGTTATGGGTATAATCTTTAGATCGCTGATCTTCATTTGGGATCAGCATGGCAATTGGGGTACCTGTAGTTTTTCCTTCAAATACACCTGAAAGAATTTTTACAGTATCACTCTCCTTGCGTTGTGTTGTTATTTTAGATTGACCCGGTCTGCGTTTATCCAGTTCGGATTGGATGTAGTCCAGATCGACAGTCAATTGTGATGGGCAGCCATCAATTATTACGCCTATAGCTTCGCCATGCGATTCGCCAAAAGTTGTTATCCTGAATAATTGTCCGAATGAATTGCCTGCCATGATGTTGTTGATGTGCAGATCTGCAAATATGCAAATGTGCGGATGTTTATGTAATTGTCATTGCGAGGAACGAAGCAATCGCGAACCTTGCATGTCTGCTTTTCTACGTGCGATTGCTTCGTTCCTCGCAATGACAAGGTTTATTAGTTTTTATAATTTACCTGAAATCCAACTTTTTCCAAATCACTCCAAAAAGCCGGGTAGGATTTTTCTACTACTTTAGCATCTTCTATCTCCATTTCGGGAATCAGTAATGCTAGAGGTGCAAAGGCCATTGCCATGCGGTGATCCTCGTAGGTATTGATAAAAACCTTTTCGGGGATATGTTTTCCGCTGCAATCCAGTTTGTAAACCTGGCCTTTTTCAATCAGTTTTACACCAATTTTTGCCAATTCGTTTTGTAGGGCTAATACGCGGTCGGTTTCTTTGATCTTCAAAGTTTCCAGTCCGGTAAAACTAGCTTCGTGACCTAATGCGGCGCAAACCACGATGACAGTTTGTGCCAGATCAGGGCATTCCTTCAAATCAAATATTTTGCGGAATATTGGTTTAACCTCTTTTTGTAAATGAACGCCCCCGTTTTTAAACTGCGAGGTAATGCCAAAATTAGCCATTATCTCGGTTATTACGCTATCGCCTTGCAGGCTATATTGTGTTAATCCGGGTAGAAACAGATCTGCCTCATCGGCCAAAGCCGCGATGGCGTACCAGTAGGATGCCGCGCTCCAATCCGGTTCAACATGTAAAACTGTCGGCGCGAATTCCTGGTGCGCAATGCTGATCACATTATCGTTCCATTGGTGTTGGATGCCTGCTTGTTGCAACATGGCCAGTGTCATTTCCACATAAGGTTTCGAAGTTAGATCACCCTCGATGTGCAACTCTAAACCTAAAGGCAATTTGGCGGCAATAAGCAGCAGCGCAGTAATGTACTGGCTGCTGATATTACCTTTTATATTGATTTGGTTAGTGAGCTGCGTAAAACCTCCTTTTAGCCTCAACGGCGGGAAGCCATCCTGTTCTTCATAAGCTATATTAGCCCCCAGCTGACGTAATGCATCAACCAAAATACCTATTGGCCTTTGTTTCATGCGTTCGCTGCCGGTTAATATCACCTCATCATCCTGTATGGCAAAATATGCTGTTAAAAAACGCATGGCTGTACCGGCGGGGCCGATGTTTACTTCAACCCCCTCTAAATCTCCCCCGGTAGGGGAGACTTTTTGAAGTTTCCCGTTTAAAATTGAATGCAATGTCACCGTATCAGCCGCATCCGAAATGTTTTCTACCTTGACTTTGCCGTGGCTCAGGGCTTCGATTACGAGGGCGCGGTTGCACTCGCTTTTTGAGCCGGTAAGTTGTACGGTTCCGTTTGCGGTTTTAGTTTTTTTGGTGAGGATGATATTTTGGTGCATCTGGGTATATTATAGTTTGATAGGTAAAGCGGTTTTACCCCCTCTGTCTCCTTCGTCGACATCTCCCCCTGATTTCAGGGGGAGAACGGCGAGCGGGTTTTATTTTTTAACTCCTCCCCTTTAGGGGAGGCCGGGTGGGGTTTAAGCGTGTGTTAGTTTATCAGCTGCTTGTCCGGCCTGATCTTTATTCATCACTTCGGTTTGTTTGCGGATAGACTCGCTGTGTAATAGCTCTAATAATTTTTCGGTGAACTCGCCGCTTAATTTTAGTGCTTTAGCGTATGTTGTACGTTTGTTCAGGATCTCATCCCAACGGTTAACCTGTAAAATGGTGATGCCGTTATCTTTTTTGTACTGACCGATCTTCTCAGCAATTTGCATACGCTCAGCTACTTTTTGGATAAGTAAATCATCAATTTTATCAATCTGGCTGCGTAGTTCAGCTAATTTGTCATTAACTACCGCGTCACGTACTTCTGGTTTGCGTAGGGCTAAATGGTCGATGATTTCAACCAGGGCAGCAGGAGTAACCTGTTGTGCAGCATCAGTCCACGCTACTGATGGATCGATATGTGATTCGATCATTAAGCCTTGCATATCTAAATCCAATGCTTTTTGTGACACGTAACCGATTAATGAGCGGTTGCCGGTAATGTGGCTTGGGTCATTGATCATTGGCAAGTGCGGAGCCAAAGTTTTTAAGTGGATAGCGATATCCCACATTGGTTCGTTACGGAAAGCTGATTTTTCGTACGATGAGAAACCACGGTGAATAGCCGCCAGCTTAGTGATACCTGCATTGTTGATACGCTCTAAAGCGCCAATCCATAAAGATAAATCAGGGTTTACCGGATTTTTAACCATTACCGGTACATCAACACCTTTAAGGGCGTCAGCAATTTCCTGTACGGTGAAAGGGTTAGCAGTTGAACGCGCGCCAACCCAAAGAATATCAACACCTGCTTTTAACGCTTCTTCAACGTGTTTAGCGGTAGCTACTTCAACAGCGGTAGGCAAGCCTGTTTCTGCTTTAGCGCGTTTTAACCACTCTAAACCAATGCTTCCGATACCTTCAAACTCTCCCGGACGGGTACGTGGTTTCCAGATACCGGCACGTAATGCAGACACACGGCCTGTTTGAGCCAATAAATGCGCGGTAGCTACTAATTGATCTTCAGTTTCGGCACTGCAAGGGCCTGCTATTACCAAAGGTTCTTTACCTGTTTTTATCCAGGATTCAAGGGGTTGTATGTTTAATTCTAATTTCATCGTGTTTTGATATTTAATCCGGAAGTGCGAATTGCCGGAAGTTTGTTAATATTTATGTGCTTTAATTGTTAATTTTTACTTTTTATTTCTGTTTTCCGACTATTCTTTAACCAGTTTCTTAATCTTGATATAAGTCCTTTTTTCGGGTTTTTTAAATTGATCAATGCTGGGTTGTTCCTCAAACTTTTCGTACTCGCCCAGTATGTTAAAGTTGTGGGTGTATTTAAGGATCTGCTTTATGGCGTTGTCATATTGCCGACTTTCGCGCCATTCAACATCTACATAAAAGTTGTATTCGGTTGGTTTGCCCAGTACCGGCATAGATTGTATTTTGCTCATGTTGAGGTTTTGCTCCGCGAAGATGTTAAGCACCTTAGCCAGCGAACCTACTTTATTACTCACCTCGAAACATAGCGATGCTTTGTTCGGCGTACCTTTCACATTGTTTTCGTGGTTGGTGATGATCAAAAAGCGGGTAAAGTTTCTTTTGTTGGATTCGATGCGGCGCTCTAAAACCTCTAAACCGTATAAGTTTGCTGCCAGAGTATTGGCGATGGCGACGGTATCAGTCAGTTGTTCCTCGCGGATGCGTTTGGCACAGGCGGCGGTGTCGCTGCTTTCAACCATTTGCAGGTGTGGGTATTCATCAAAGAAATCAACACACTGGCGGATAGCGATGGGGTGGGAGGTTACATATTTAACATCCTCAAACTTTACGCCCGGTAAAGCCAGCAGGTGTAGTTGTATCGGGATGTAAACTTCGCCCACAACCGGGAAGCCGTAGCTCATCATCAGCGTGTAGTTAGGCAAAATGCTGCCTGCTATGCTGTTCTCGATAGCCATCACCACATAATCAGCTTCTTTGTTTTGCAGCGCCTCGAAGGTTTGCTTAAAAGAATTGCATTCAATAGTCTCGATGTCTTCGCCAAAGTATTTAAACGCGGCTTCCTCGTGGAAAGAGGCACGGATACCTTGTATTGCAACTCTTGGTTTTTCGCTTTTCATAAATCCTGTTAAAGCAAAAAGTCCCGGCTTGTTGGGCCGGGACTTTTCAGTTTCTATATGTTTGTTATCGCATATTAGTCCCGGCTCTTACTGTTAAAGTAAAAGTAGTAGCCATAAAAAAATGCGGTGTTAAAAGTCATGTTTCTTTATTGTGCTGTAAATGTACGGTTAAAAAACAGTTTGTCAATAGAAAATTTTTATTTTCTGAAAATAAATAGATCAAACAGAATTTTATTGGGTAAAAATGGATTTGACCTCTTTTTAGATGGGATTTTCGTATGTTATGGCGATAAGTTGAATATATTTTAATTATTTGGGCACCCGGGCGGGCTTTCCGCTCATACTGCTCATGCCTTAACCACAGGCCGGTATCCGCTGCAATCCCTGGTGCGGAGGCTGGGAGTTTAGATAAGTAGTGACATTTTATTATTACTTTATATTACATTTGTTGTAATTTAGATTGATTGCGGAACCGTATCTTAAACTGAGGTAAAAGATAAACAATAGGTTACGTGGTTATAATTAAATTTAAACATGAAACCTTATCAACTAACACTGGGTCAAAAACGATTTTTGATTGTTTGGATTGTATTTCATTCATTTGCTCTTTTTGTAAATGTGGCCAATATCAATTGGTCCACAGAAGATAATTATACTCACAATAAGTATTATTGGCTTACTTCCCGACTCTCAGAAGACAATGCAAGTTTTTGGCCTTTTGTAACTTACATAACTAAATCTATCGGAACGCCTGATGAAGTTTATAATGGAATTACCTTTAAAGGAGCTCCCGACTGGACTTTATTTAATGGTATTTTCTATTGTTACAATTTTATTAGTTATATATTTTATATCATTTTAGGATTTGGTATTGTGTATGTCCCTAAACTTTGGAGTAAATCTATGCCCTAATAAATAAAAGCAACAGGAGTGGTTATTATTTTACTAAACTTTATAAGTAATGGTATTGATAATATCCATACGCTTTATCAGAGCGATTACGGTGCTACTAATAGTAGTCTACCTACTGATACACCACTGACTATAGTCATGTGCAAATTTGAACCATTAAATAGAGCAACTCTAAAATGAGAATCGGGTTGCTCTTGGTTCACTTTCGAGAAGGTCTCGTACCACTCCTGCTTTTACAATCAATATTATTTGTTCAATAATGCACCCATAATTTTAAAAAAATACCTATCTATTAAATAGGCAGATTTATTTGATTTTTTAAAATCTTTTCCCTCTCCAATCGTCATACCACCATAAGCTTATTCTATGTACTTAATTCTTTTAGCCACGCATTCCTTAATCCGGTGGTTTGTGTTAACGGGTTTACTTTTCGCTATTTACCGCGGTTACCGGGGCTGGTTGCTGAAGAAATCATTTACCAATTTTGATAACCGCGTAAGGCATATTACCGCTACCATAGCGCATGTTCAGTTGATTTTCGGTTTGTGGCTGTATTTTATCAGCCCAATAGTGGCTTACTTTCTTTATAATTTTAAGGATGCTGTACATAACCGCCAGCTACGATTTTTTGGGATGGAGCACGTGACCATGATGCTGACCGGGATAGTCCTCATTACCATCGGCTCCTACAAAGCCAAACGAAAGACTACTGATTTAGAAAAATTTAAAACGATGGCTATATGGTTTACCATCGCGCTGCTGGTTATTTTATCGTCGATACCATGGTCGTTTTCGCCGTTGGTGAGCAGACCTTTGTTCAGGAGCTTTTAGGATTTGAATTTGCTTAAGCGGGCTAAGGCTTGTTGCCTGACCTTGTTTTTCATGAGTGGTGTCCAGCCCAACAAAAAACCTTTCAGTCCGAATGCCTGGCTGGCCCATTTCCAAAAGCTGAAGGTATCGGTATGCTTAACTATTTTACCATTACTGAAGATGAAATCGGCAAGAACACGATTGATCACTTTTCTGCCGGTTAGACTGAAGGTATACTCAGCAATCCAATCGGCACTGCCGGTTTGATCATCAGCCTTAATGTTGCTTGCTGAAATTTTGATGCCGGGTGTTTTTAACAGCATGCGCCACATGTTTTTGGAGCTATCACCTTTTAACGGGCCGAATGCGGGATCTTGAAATTCAATATCATCAGCATAAAGACTTACCATTGCTTCAGCATCGCCAGTGGCAAAAGCGTCGTAGAAATTTTGTATTAGCTGCACATTATCCATAACTGATGAGGTTTAATTGATGAATAAATATATGGCTTTGTTTTATTACTTATGACAGCATTTTTAAAGGACTCTTTTTGCCGTAAGTGATTACATTCTCAGGAAATTTACCTGCAAAAACAAGATCAGATATCAGCATCGTGTCCTCATTAAAGCCAAAGCTAAATACCTCGTTGCCTTTTGATAGCTGCAGGTAGTTTTTACGATTAATAAAAGCCGCAAAATAAATCTTAATTAAAATGTAATAGAATAAAGCTGAAAACAGCACAATGATGATTGTCAAATAATTCTCCTTCAATTTACTTATAGCTGCATCTGCAAAGGCAAATCCTATACCATAGATTAATAGAAACGCCGTGAGCATTAAAATTCGCCAGGGCTTTTCGCGGTATTCAAAATAATTGGTGATAAAATGTGCGGTGTTACCAATATTAAAGAAATGTTTTTCGAAGGGCTGAAGATCTAGGCTTCCGTTGAAAAAATCAGTTACTATGCTGCAAGCATCTTCAA
>Ga0206809_1100_pt1 | contig 15290 bp, 15 predicted proteins | sample Alteio_BWOrgCont_55_FD_152903 | JGI IMG/M metagenome (GOLD analysis project Ga0206809, IMG submission 152903) | Enriched cells from forest soil in Barre Woods Harvard Forest LTER site, Petersham, Massachusetts, United States -... | ecosystem: Environmental > Terrestrial > Soil > Temperate forest >... | reverse complement strand
CTCTCGGCAGATCATGCTTGATTCGTTCTTGATGGAAGCGGTCATTCTTCTTTAAGCCATCTTCAGGGAGTACCGTCCATGTTTCAATTAATTCGTTGCTGAAAACTTCCTTGGCAATATGTGCCAAATGGTCCTCGTTCAACTCAAGCCCCTCTAACATCAATAACCCACCGCTAGAAGCGCGGGCCTGAGGAAGCTTTTTTCCCAAAACAATTTCGAAAGCTTCCAAAAGTGTACGCCCAGTATTATCGGTCACTCCGGGGCGATAACGTCTTTCAATTCCCCAAAATTTTCCAGGGCGATAAGGCGCCAACTGCATGATATCTTGAATGCCCCCTGTTTTTCCGGCAGCAGAAGGAATGAGATTTCCAGTAAATAGCCATTGCAGAACATGATCCCAGCAAATTTCCGTAATCGCGGGAATCAATTCCTCGCGAGAGGCGGGAATATCGATCCAATAGATATCAATCATTCTGGCCCAACGAATCTTCTTCCGAAGCTCAGGGTTCACTAATTCTATTCGACGTAGAATCCCCTGTGCTGCCGAATCCAGTAGATCCGGACGAACCGCAACTTCAATTCTGGCGAACACAAAGTCTCCCTTCAGCCTTTACAGAATGGCGCTCTAAATCAAATTTCTCTGGCAATATCCAACTCAGGGCACTCGGGTATAACCGATGTTCCACTAAAAGCCCGCGTTCTTCGACTTCTTCTTCGTTGCTACAATCCGCGATGGAAAATGCCTCTTGTGCACAGATAGGTCCTGAATCCACTTGTTGTTCTACTAAATGCACCGTCACACCTGTTACCTTCACACCATATTGGAAAGCTTGAGCATAGCTATTCAAACCTGAAAATGCCGGAAGTAATGAGGGGTGGATATTCACGATTCGAGAATACCCTCGATCCGATCGAAAAGCTTCGATGAGGTGTGAAGTCACTATCCTTTTATAACCAGCCAAGACTATAAACCTAGGTTGGATTTTCTCCAATTCCTTGACTAATCGATCTTCGTGTTCTTGGCGGCGCGCTTCAATTGAGCTTCCTGCCGGAGTCGAGCTTTGAGTAAACGGTAGTGCTACCGCTTCAATTCCCTTTTTCATTGCCTTCTCGAGAACCGGGGCTTCCGGACGATCTGAAATAACCGCTAGAATCCGAGCCGAGAGAGACCTATTCTCGATAGCATTTTGAATGGCGTCAAAATTAGAGCCTCTACCAGAAGCCAGTACTACGATAGGAATCATGGATCCAGCCTTCCAATATCCGTCCGAAATTGCATCCCGTCAAATTTGACTTTTTGAAGACTGTCGTAAGCCTGTTTTCGTGCCAAGCCGAGATCGGAACCCCTCCCGAGCGCACCGAGAACTCGGCCCCCAGCAGTGTAGAGCTGATCTCGGCGCTTCACGCCGGCAAAAAAGTAGGGAGAATCGGTTTTTGATTCTACATATTCCTCTGGAAGTGCAATACGCTTTCCTGATTCAGGTTGGTCAGGATATCCACTGGCCGCACCTACGACAAAAACAGCATATTCCTTTTTAAATGGAACGATCGAGGGGAGAGACTTCAAATTTCTCTTGGCTACAGCTTCGCACCAGGGATAAAGATCACCTTCTATTCTGGGCATCAAGACCTGAGTCTCAGGGTCACCAAATCGGGCGTTGAATTCCAGCACCCAAAATTTCCCGGTTTTAAAATCAACCATCAAACCTGCATAGAGGATACCCCGAAATTCCGCGCCTCGTTTCTTCATTTCGCGAAGAACGGGTAGAAATACTTGCTGACGCATCTTTTCGGCAAATGTGTCAGGCACTCCGGGCACGGGACTGATCGCGCCCATTCCACCTGTATTAGGGCCCTCATTTAAATCCCGAAGCCGCTTATAATCCCTTGCAGGTTCCATGAGGGCACAACTCTCTCCATCACAAAACGCCAGCCAGGACAATTCCTCACCGATTAATTTCTCTTCGATGACAAGTTTATTTTGAACAAGCTTATTTGGCCCTAATTTATTTGAGAGCGGAAAAAGATCGCGAACTGCTTGGAGCGCGTCTTCTAGACGATCGCATACGCGCACGCCCTTGCCGAGAGCCAACCCATCTGCCTTAACGACCCATCCGCCGGCAGAATTTCCATCAACTGGCCACGGAACGGACTTGAGGATCTTTCGTGCCTCTTCTTCACTTTCAACGACCCAATACTGAGCAGTAGGCACACCCGCGCTTTTCATAATATCTTTTGCAAAGGCTTTGCTCGCTTCAATCTGCGCAGCAGCAGCACTCGGTCCCATCGTTGGAATTCCATATTCCTCGAAGATGTCCACAATTCCTTCTGCAAGAGGATTATCAGGACCAATAACCGCTAGATCGATTTTTTCCTTTTGGGCTCTTTGTGCCAAGCTACGAAAGGCACTTTGCCCTTCCGATAATGAAACATTCCACCGTTCCCATTCAGAGGGCATACCGTCATTTCCAGGGGCAATCACTATTCTTGAAATACGAGGGGATTGAGCGAGTTTCCAAGCCAATGCGTGCTCGCGCCCACCGGAACCCACTAACAGGAGGGAGATCATTTCACGTCCTCCGACTTTGATCCTTCAGGAGGTAACTTTGACCCTTCGAGAGCCGGTTTTGACCCTTTGGGCACCAGGCCACTCCTGTCGATCTGCTGGAGGTCCTCGAGCTCTTGGACAACTCGATCCAGGGTCCACGCTTCAGAAAACCATTTTCTCCCCGTGAGTGCGTTGGCAAGTGCTAGGTAAACTTGGGTTGCCACTTCTCTATGACGCATCGGCAGTACTGGAGGAGGCTCTGGTACAAAGCGCTTCCATTCAGATATTCCGTGCGCTTTTGCATAGGCTTTCGCTTTTTCAACAGCGTCGTACCAACTGGTATCGCGATAATACACTCTCAAAAATTCCTTAGAAAGTTGAGTCCCATTTTTCAATATTCTCAGTTCATCAGGCCCAATTGCATCGACGAGAAAGCACTTCCCATCCTCAGCAATAGCCCATTCTAGTTTTCCATCCGCTAATTCCAGGTCCGCTTTTAAAAACCAAAAACGCAAAAGACCGGCAACCCAAGCTGTTTTCAATAAAACTTCTTGAAGCTGAATAGCGGACAATCCCGAAATGGCCAATGCCTCAGACAAAGGAACGGGACGATCGGTAGATTCAAGCTTTGTAAACAATTCTAAGACTGGAAAATCCCACTTAGCTCCAATTTCGGCTTTGGCATCAGGAAATCCAAGTGAAGCCAAGTAAGCAGGATCCTTCGAAGCCCGTTCATAGATAGAGCTCTTTTCCGAGCAGTTAAATCTAAATACTACCTCTAATGGAACAAGTCGTGGGGCCGGCGCTTTTCCGACTTGAAAGTAGTCTGGCAGAGAACGACCCATGACACTCACCCAAGACGGTTTAACAACCGCTACTTGTCGAACGAGAACAGAACGAAAGGGTAACTGTACTTCATGGATTTTCTTCGGATGAATTTCATTAACCTTGGAATTCCTTTCAAGTACCGCCCCCAAATAATGAGTCCGCAATCCAACGGCTTGCAATTCCTCACCCAGTTCGTTAAAAATCGCGCCAAATCGATTTGCTTTTCTCAAAACCAAGGCTTCAGAACTTTTCGAAAATTCCCGCCACACTTCGGGCTTTTCCAGCTTCTCGAAGAAATCCGCAGCCAGTACCGCCAAAGCCTCGCCCTTCCGGCTCAAGAAGTCTGGCATTCGACCCCAATCAAAAACGGAATAGGCATCGCTGTATTCAAAAACCAACGCAGATGATCCTTGAATTTCAATGGGCCCTAAAAGATCTTTGACAGATCCCCGGTATAAAGTTGGAATCACTGCCGATCCACCTTTCTAGCAGAAGCAAACTGTAGTCCCGATGCTACATTTGTCGGGTAGGCTCCGTTTAAGCATGCCATGCAAAGCTGATTGGAATTACCGAGGGATTGCCGCAAGCCCTCTATATCTTGATAGATTACCGCATCGGCTCCCAATTCCTTTTCGATTGTAGGGAGTTCCCTACCTGAAGCAATCAACTCAGACTCCACCGGAAAATCGATGCCGTAGTAGCAGGGCTTGCGAATGGGAGGACAGGTCGAAACAAAGTACACTTCAGAGGCACCTGCATTTCGCACCAGTTCAATAATTTTACGTGAGGTGGTTCCTCGAACGATGGAGTCATCAACTAATATGACTTTCTTCCCTTCGATTTCCGATCTCACAGGAGAAAGTTTCAAATTGACGGCGCTCTGTCTTTTTTCTTGGGAATCCAAAATAAAAGTCCGCTTGATATAACGATTTTTAATCAATACTTCCCGATAGGGAATAGCGAGCTCCTCGGCAAGTGCAATAGCTGCAATGCGAGAGGTCTCTGGAATGGGAACAATCAAATCGGCATGAATATTCTTTTCAACAAGCTGTTTCTTTATGAGGCGAGCCAAGCTTTTGCCCAATTGAATTCGAGCACCATAGACCGCAGTCTTATCAATTTCTGACTCAGGAGAAGCAAAGTAGACCCATTCAAACATACAGTGTTTGGCCTCTTTCTGCTTTTGAAGCAGTTTCGTCCAAACCTTGCCATCCATATCGACAAAGAGTACTTCACCGGGAAGAATGTCCCGAACCACCTGATAACCTAAGAATGAAAGTGCCACGCTCTCGGAAGCCACCATATGGGCTTCTCGGCCATTGAGTAGAGTCTTCTTCCCCCAGATGAGAGGGCGGATACCAAAAGGATCTCTAAACGCAACCATACCTTGATCTGCAACCAAAGTAACAATGCTATAGCTGCCGTTTACCCGCTTGAATATTTCAGAAATTGAATAACAAATGTGTTCGAAATTGAGTTCGCTCGATCCTATTCCGTTCGGAAACCCGGCCAATCCTTCCGCGAATAAATTTAAAACCACTTCAGTATCAGAATGCGTCAAAAGATGCCTGCGATTTTGAGTCCGGAGCTCTTTGGAGAGCTGGTGGCAATTGACAATATTTCCGTTGTGAACCATGCCCAACCCAAACGGATAGCTTAATAGGAGGGGTTGGCAATCAATCAGATCCCCCTTTCCTATCGTGCTATATCGAGCATGGCCGACTGCTAAGTTTCCGGTCAGCCCACTCATATTTTCCCGGGTAAAAACCGACTCTACTAGCCCAATATTCTTTACTTGATGAAATCCCGAGCTGTCATAGGTAAGAATTCCAGCTGCGTCTTGTCCGCGATGCTGAAGAGTTGTCAAACCCAAAAAAGCCTCTCGGGCCGCATCCGGAGTTCCTATAAGACCTACAATACCGCACATATGGTCGGGGTTATAACACAGCTCCACCATGAGGGCGACCTCTTTCAGTTTATAAAATCAACCCGTCCAAGCAGGCCACGCAAAGCGGAAACGGAACTTTCGGTGTAACCAGCCCCGGCCTAAAGTCCAAGGTGCTCAATTGTCGCCGCTCTGTCCGGAGGGGACCCCTCCCTAAAGGGCGAGGCCTCCCTCTACTTGTTGACGCAGTCACCCACAAGCGTAAAGTTGAAAGTCTTTGACCAACGGATTAGACTAGGAGAATCAATTATTAGGGAAACAAGAGACATTACAGGGAGGTTACTAAGAATATGAGTGGAAACGGGAGCCCGGTGACAGGGATTATTGACGAGCGATTAGTCATCATTGATTTTGGGAAGTACGAAGGTAAGAGCGTCCACGAAGTAGCTGATTTAGATCCTGTATTTTATGAAAAGCTTGCGACTGAAAGAGAAAATGGAGTTTTCGCCATCCGGCGGCATAAAGACAAAACATTTCGCCTCTACGTCAATCCACTTTCAAACATGGATCACTAAAGCGAAATCGATTAAACAAAGCGAAACCAATCAAATGAAGTAAATTCCTTCAAATACTTCCGTTGCAGCACCTTCCATCATTATTGGGGCCGACAGGCCGTTCCAACTGATCTTGAGATGCCCGCCAGGCAACTCAACATCGACTTCCCCGTCCGTACGACCCGTTGCCAAACTAGCCACCGCTGACGCACAGGCCCCCGTACCACAGGCAAGTGTAATCCCAGCCCCCCGCTCCCAAACTCGTACTCGAATCGCATGTGGATTGAGCACTTGTACAAACTCAACATTCGTTCGATTTGGAAAAAACGGATGCCTCTCCACCAGCGGTCCCAACTCCTCCACCGGGAAGCGAGCCACATCCTCTACAAAAAATACCGCGTGAGGATTTCCAACATTCACTTCATAAAATCGGTACTCTTTGCCATTGAGTTCCATGATCTTCCCTGCGTTTTTAACTCCAGTAACACCGCCTCCGGCATTTCCATCTGCGCCCGAAAATCCCGCATATTTATCAACTCCGGCATTTCCATCCGCGCCGGCGAATCCCGCCCCAAGCTGAGCGAGGCCCATATCCACCGCAACTTGATCTCCGCGAACCTTGACAGTCTTTACCCCAGCTAACGTTTCAACTCGGAACTCAGAGAGTTCGGTGGTATCCAACTCTCCACCGTGACGCTTGTCGCTAGGCTCGTCGTGAGATTTACCTTCATGCTTGCCCTTATATCGGTCATTCCGCTTTTTATACCGGCGATCCATATAGAGTGCGATCGCGCGAATCCCGTTACCGCACATCTCCGCCACCGAGCCATCCGAATTGAGAATTTCCATCCTCACATCCAACGAATCGTCATGAGGCTTTCTCAACCACAGAACTTGGTCCGCACCCACGCCAAACCGTCGATCACAAATCGACCTCGCAAAAGAGGGAGTGACTGCGCTCGAATGATCATCAAGGAGAGGGACGTGGCCCAAACCCCGCCTCGACAACCCATCATCCCGAACTTCAGTCCAGGCTTGATTCAAGGGCGTACCCAAATCGTCAATCACAACGAAGTCATTGCCGAGTCCATGCATTTTCGTAAATTTAATCGACGACATCATAGTGAAATACATAGCATAGTATTGTAGGTCTTTCAAATCTCGATATTATTACACCCTATTTAAATATATTTTCATCACCGGGCCAAAATCGACTATCGCAGCTTTCAGATTGCACGACTGGCAAAACAAAGTTTTCTCACAATTTGCTCCGCCTTTCGCAAATGCCACAACGTGCTGCCGCTGAATTCTCGTCCGTTTGCCACATATTTTCCTAGTCTTCGAATCTAGCCTTTGACAAACTCCGCCAGTCTTCAGCCAAAGCTCATGATTCTCCGCCGCCGGAATATATCGACTCGGCTTTTGAGCCGTTGACCCAACTGGAACAACCTGAGATTTTTCGTTCGCTGGTTCCTTCTCTTTCGAGTTCTGCGCAGAACCATCTTTCGCACTTCGCGCTTCTTTCCTCTCCTTGCGATCTTGCGCGCGCTTCGCCTTTTCCATTGGATCTAACTTCTGGAGCGCAATCGCACATACTTTTTTAAAAAGGTCAAGATATGAAGAATGGCAACTCTGATGAGACGTCACCTCCTTCAGCCTTTCTAGCATCGCAACTAACTCGTCGTCCGCAACCAACGAAATTTTCTTGAATCCATGACTTAAAGGTACTTCCTTCTCCACCAACCGAGGCTTCTCGGGTGATTCACCCAAAAGCTCAGGTCCCATATTTGCTATTACCGACTCGGCCTCTCGAGTGCTTTTCCCTAATATTTGTTCAAAGAGCTGACGCTTCGTTTCTATGTCTACTTTCCCTGCTTCGTCTTTTTTATCTGCGTCTTGCGTTGCATGAACTTCAGAGGCCTGTTCGCGCATTTTTTTAGCCTTATCAAAAAAGCCTTGTACCTTTGCTATTGAACTTATTGTTAAACTTCCCTCTCGAATTGCGTCTTGAAGCTCTGGTAGATCCCGCAAGGCAAGCATCGTTTGTACTCTCAAGTAGGCTGACCCTTTGGGTAATTTTAACTTCTCATGCACATACGAACGAAAACAAACTCGGATATCCATCGTCAATATGAAGACTCCGCCTATCGACTTCCATTAAATCCATTAAAAATAATATCGTTACTTCAGTTTCGTGCTTTGCTAAATTTAAAATCCTACAAGATAAATCCTTATCACTCAAAGTTCTTGCAAGTTGAACATCCAATACCACCGGCGTTTCGAAATTTATTCTTAACATGTCCCATGTATAGCACGGGATTTCACGCCCCCTATAAGGGCCGCAAACATACCTCTATCGCATCACTTTTAAAAAAAATTTTGACCCTATATTCCGAAAGCAATCATGCTGCACGGCCCCATTTATGATGTAATAGTGGCCATTTTATAGGCATTTTCAAGAAGGACTCAAAAAGACACCAAAATGCAGTCAATAAAAAAACGCAATAGAAAGAAAATTTTTTACTAGTTCTGCGCAGAACTGAAAACCAAATTCATTCAATTCTCGCGCGGCGGATATCTCGGACTTTAGTCCGATGTGGATGGCGCCGCTCCTCGCCTAAGCGAATTACCTTCCATACGTTTGGAGCCACGATGGCGCCATCGATCACAGACTACTCTGGGATCTACGCTTTCGAGCACCGTTGGCACGTTTCGGCTTTTGGTGAAGCTGTAGATTACAAGTTTTCACTAAATCCGAATCTACCTTCACGCCCGGGACGTCCTGTCCCTTAAGCAGTGGCTCATAGCATTTCGTCATCAAGTCCCTTCCAGCCGGTAAATCTCTCGTAAAGCCCGCCTCCCCGCATTCGTTTTGAATCTGCTCACATGCAGGAGGCGTTACCGCGAGTGCAAGGCCACTTGCTAAAGAGGTCAATGTCACAATCAAAATCATTGAGACTACTTTCATACGATTCCCCTAAAAATAATTTCAACACGAATTCTATTTGTTGGCAATATGCGCACAAAGCTCGTCCTAAATAGAAAGTTACTCCTGGTAACCCATAGTCGCTTTGAAATATGTCGTTAGGAAATAAAGAAATAGAACAACGCTATAGAATCCAAATAAGTTACCAGGAGGTAGTAGATAGGAGCTACTACTTATTTACACTGGCCTATCTTGAATGTTCTGAGAAGAGAAAAATGGACAAAATCCTCAAAATTAAATTATTATCAATTGTGAAACATTAGTATTATATAAGAGCGCGATTCGCAATCGACGCAGATTTCCTCGCTAGCTCCTGGTAAACCACCATGCCCAAGCAATTAGGAGTCCTTGCAAAGGTAGTCTTAGCCAAAGCAGGACCGGCGGTACGGGATCGGCTCCCAATGAAATATTATTTATCGCCATATTTAAGTTTGCAGGGAATACAGAAATATAGAGCGCTACCAGTCCCCAAGCAGCTACGGAGCGATAACTCGGAATCAGTAGCCCGATACCACCTAAAATTTCAAAAAATCCACTCACGTAAACAAGTGCAAGGGGTTCTGGCAAATAGGCCGGTACGATCTTCACAAAAACTTCAGGCTTTAAGAAATGAGAAATCCCAGCAGTGATCATAAATACAGCAAGCACAATTCGAAGTACTACTTTAACGGTTAACATACGACTTTCCCCGTTGGCCTTTCACCCTTTGCATTTTATTCCCTCTTTTTCAAGGATGGCGCGAATCATCTCCTTCTTCTCACCTTGGATCTCGATCAGACCTTCTTTGTTTTCCAGCGAGTAGGTCCCCCCGGAGCCACACTTCTTTTTCAATAGAGTAGTCAAATCTTTCAGAAAAAGCTGATTCTTCGGCAAACGGTCAATCACAGTTACGGTTTTGCCACCACGACCTTGCTTTTCAATTCGTAAAACGGCGACGAATTTATAATTCTGAACATCCTGCTCAGGAATACACGTGCATTCCGAAATCAGTTCTTTGCATTTCGGGCACCTTTGGTTTAGCGCCGGGTCGGTCGAATAGACTAATCGTGTATCCTTTGTCACCTGTAAAATCTCATTTCTGACACGTACTTAACCATCGCTCAAGCAACGTAGCATTGATTGCGAGGCAAAGGAAATGGTAAGATACTAGGTGATTATTAGAACCGCTATCGATAATGCTCGCCACAAGAAATCCGACAGTTCGACGGAAGATCTTGCTTCTCAAGAGTGTTAGCAATACAATTTTAACTATGCTTAAAAACTTAATTCCAATAGTTTTTTTAGTTACGGCACCTTCCATAGTCTCTTTCTCAGCCGGTGTGGGCGACAAAACCTTCCCCCTGCAAGACAGCGCACTACCCACGGCAGTACATGGAAAATCCTGCACCAATTTTTCAGGGAAATGGGTCGGAACTTGTACTCCTACTGACCATACTCCGTACCAAAATCATTTGAAAATTCGTCAAAACGGATGCAGCGAGTTGGTCATGGAAACAAAGCACGTTCCAATCTACCCCCAAAGGGGTGAAGTTCCTTCTGACGTGAAAACCCTGATCGGATACTGGAATGACGATCAATCTGTTTTAAATTTGATCATGCCATTTCCAAAAAATTCGAGAAATAAAAAGGCCGCCCCAACAAAATATTTGACGGTGAAGAGGGCAGACGAAAAGCTAGTCACTGAAATGTCATGGTCAGGCGGGTCTAGCAAATGTATTCAAATCCAAGATATTCAGGGCACTTGATTGCATCTAAGAATATAGGATAACTCCCGATCAGGTAAGCGAGAAAAGCAGGCCATCTGCCTGGTTCCACACTTGGTTCTACGCAGAACTGAAAACAAAATTAATGGAAAAATACACAAAAAAAGTGGAAGCATGGAAATTTTTGGTCAAAAATCTCCTAGACTCATTTATTAGTATTGCCGCAGGACGAATGAGTTTGAAGACCGTGTAGAGCCTGAGGGATTTGATCCTGGGTTTTAATCACTTGCCCACATAGGGTTTTCAGGGATGATTCTTCCCAGCTCGATTGGAATTCCGAGGGCAAGGCTTTCCAGCACTTTGACTCCCTAAATTTTTCTTTCACAGCGGAGCTGAAAAAATCGGGATGCTGGGAGACACGTATTGTAAAGGACACAAGAATTGGGCGTATCCTCTCCACGCTTTTCTCCTTATTACATGCTACCTGAATAAATCGAGCCAACGCGACCTCTGAAAGCTCTTTGTCCTCCATATTGCAAGCCACCCACAGGCTCAGTGATCCCATAGTTGATTCGTCAAAAGGCGGAGCTTTTGTGAAAAAATCCTTTAGATCATTACCTCCTGGGCCTCCCGAGCCTACTGGAATAAACTTTTTCCATTGAGCAAAACCACCTTTGCGGTCTGATTTGCATGCTACCGCCATAAGCTCGTAAGAGCAGGTAGGAGAACTATCATTTTGAAATATATTCGAATTATTTTTAAATTGAATCGGAATTAAATCTAACGCTTGCTCAAAAAAGTCCTGATCGAACGGAAATTCCCTCAGGAGAGCTTCTAGTGGCCCTCGCTGCAATTTCCCTCTTTCCGCACCCTTTTTTAGGTCCTGGATCCTCGCTTCGTAGTAAGGCGTAAGCGCCTTTTTCCACGCGGCAATTGACATCAACGATGGAGATTCATTTTTTAAATTAATGAGACTATCTCTCTTGAGTCTCTTTACTGTAAATGGACGTTTACGATAGCTCTTTGGCAAAAACTCCGGTGCAAAATACTCGAGCATTTCGTCTAGACTCAGGCCCAATTCCCCGTGGATGAGATCGTACCGCTCCTTGTCTAAAGGGAACGGATCAACACCAACACTCGAATCCCTGTATGCGTCAAAGTGGATCAAGGTCTGAGCTGCTTCTAACTGTCTTGCTGTAATTCGAAGGACACTGAGCACGTCCCGGATTTCTTCCGGCGTGGATTTAACCTCAGAATTTGGGTCACGTTGAGTGACAAGTCTCGTCCCTAGGAGCTGAGCACCAAAAATAGCCCGTTGTAAAAGGGTCTTATTCTCCATGCCAATGCTTTTCACTTCGGAATAGCGAGTGGGAGCTTCAGACTCAGAAACTGACACAGTGGTCTCTGGTTGAGTGAGGTCTTTTACACGGGCTCGAACCGCAGCAGAAATATTCCCGGGACTATAGTAATTCTGACCTGAACGGAGTTGTTCTTGATACTCGGAGACAGGCTGAAAGCCAGCCGGCAACTTCACCTGAACTTTCTGAACCTTCGCAGAAGACGCTGGTATCATAGCCTCCCTAATGTCATCCTCATTCACTATATAGTGGTTTTTGGAGAAATCAGGGACAATGACTTCATCAGATTTTTCAGTTTTTGCAATCAACTCGATTGCCTTTTTAACTCGCTCTTTTGTGATCCCGGCGCCATTGAACGAAATAATATAGGGAAGAGTTTTATGATCATCCGTCTGCACGCTCGCTACGATCACGTAGCCCTTTATTTTTTCATTTTCTTTCACCCAATAGACATGGCTCCCTTTCACAAGCCCATAGTACGGAATGGAGATATGCGAACAATCGCCACCCACACAACCCCGAAACGGAGTGACAGCTGCAGGAACCTCTTCAAGACTCAAGGTGATAGGGTGCAGTGGTTTACCTTGAGCATTTCTCCGAGTGATAGCGGCATTGACTTGGCGTTCCAGAAACACCTTCGTATTTTGCGTGGCTATTGCTTCCACCTCCCCAAATCCACGCTCCCTTGCTTTTGCCGTCAATTCGGCTTTTAGAGTCTGAGCAGGCTGGCCCAAATAGATACTCTGTAAAATACTGGGATTAAGGTCGTTGATTTTCTCAAGAATAGTCCCCGCTCCTGATTCTGCAAGCAATGGCCAGAGCCGGACGTAAGAGGCTGCAATCCCTTTAAAATCCTTGATATTCATGTTTTTAAGCTCAGTCAGGTCCTTTGAAATATCTCCACTTAGAGTCTTCCCTATGAACAAGCCCGAGAGTTTTTGCCCATCGAATCTCAATTGACTCTGCACTTCTGCCATCGCCTTTTGATCATAACTGCCTAACTCTTCTGTGTACTGGATCGAAAGCTGCCGGGAGTTTTTCAGTTCCAAGGAACGAGCTTGATCACCCAACTTTTCTTCCACCCCTTCCATTTCTCGCAGCGTCTTCAGAAGATTGGCTCGATATTCGAAGTCGGTGTCAAAAATGCTGCCCTTGTGACTTTGATCAAGACTTTGTAAAAATCGGATACGGCCTTCCGTTGATTTGATGTCCGGAAACCATGCAAGGGCAGGAGAAACCAGGCAAAAACACAGGACAAGTACTAGACGCAGAACCGGCAGAGTAGAAATAGACAATCTGTGTCGTACTCCTTTTTTATACTTGGTAGGCATTTCAATATGCTTACTAAAATTTTATACCTGTAAAGTTTATATGCCAACAAAAAGACAGACAAAGACTTGACTCCAGCCCAAAACGGTAATACGAAACACGACAACGCATAGTTCTATATGCGTTGGGTTAGTCAAAACCAAATGTGTGGGAGAAAAAAGTGAAAAAAATCAATCGTTCGGAGTGGACAGGTTTGTTCATCGGTATTGGTGTATTTCTGTTTTCCATGGGGGGAATATCTCAAAATGCTTTTGCGCGGCTTACATGTAACGCCCAGTGGGAAACGAATGAAGGAACACCTCATTGCCATCTTTCAATCCAGGATTCAAACACCGGCAAGGAGCAGAATCTCTGCTCCAATACTATAGTATTCGAAGAACTGAAGACACCCGAAGCGTGCGAAACCTACTGTACCGGTTCCGATCCACTTGCAACTTCGGATAAACTGGGTAGCCTCCTCTTTTCGACTACAGATAAAATTTTAAATATTGCTCTCCTTCTCAAAACAGAAACGCAAATGTCCAACCAAATCGCCGGCCAGGCCTGCTTAAAAGCAGAAAAACTGCAAATGCTGCTAAAGCAGATCATGGACAAGCTCAACAAGGGGAATGACAACGATCCCAATAGCGAATCGTTTGACCCATCGAAAAGACCCATCCCCCCCGGCATGTACTACTAGTTGAACAAAGCGCTGTATCAATACTTTACAGTACGAAAGCCCCAGATCGCGAGGTCTGGGGTTTTATGATGCGTTATAGGGTCCAAGACAAAAACTCCTAAATAAACTGTCCTTAAAAATGAGGCTTTCTTCCCCCGGGCGCAGGTTCGGAACTCCAGCTCTTAGCACCTGGGTTGAAGTCGTGAGGCACATCTTCCATTATTCCATGGTTCCAGTGGAATTCACGTTTACAAGAAGTACACGTAACTCCGTTACAACCGTCGATTCGCTCAATAATTTGTCTACAATCGGGCTGAGGACAGTCTCTAAATTTTCCATATTCATAGTTTTCTGCAAGAGGGTCAGTGGGAGGAGGAATGGGACGCGCTCGGGCTCCTTTTTCCAAAATGGATCTAATCTGTTCCTCATCCCAAGCCGCATCGTTACACCTAATTTGAGCACTATGGACTTTTCCGCAATCCAGACAGCCTCCAAAGTTACAGCTGAAGCACTTGTGGAATCGATCCCCTTCTGATTTCACAACTTTTCCATCTAAACAACTTCCATCCTTGCCTCGACAAAAGCGCCAATCTGGGACGCGGCAGAGCTTTTGCCTAAGCTGGAGGTCTTCGAGTTTTTTCACATCTCCGTGATCACAACCTGCCCCTTGAAAAAATTCCGGATCCAATAAATGCTGACAACTCGGACAAAAACCTACCTCTTCTTCTGCATGCATTAGAGTCGATTTCAGCAGATCTGTTGCATCTTCCGAACAATACCGAAAGCAATCACAGCCTCCCATTCCTGGCCCGTGATGGAGCTTGCCAACTGTTACACTTTTTTCAAAGCATACCACACAAACATCGCCCTTCAGCGGCTGTATCGGCTTGTCGAGCTGAGGAGGGCGCAAAACGACTTTATTCTCAGCAACGATTTTCTCCAAGCGTTTTCTTGCCACGACTTGAAATTGCTGTTCTACCTCAGAAAGAATATCCGCAGGCAGTGCATACTTCGACTGAAAAAGTTCTAACAAATCCTTGAGAGCGATCACATCTTCGTTAGAATGAAGTTGAGGCAATACCTTTCGAACCAAGGCACTGGCCATTGCAATTATTCTTTGTCTGAAATCTCTGTCGATCAGTTCTCCGAAATTTCGTTCCACAACCCGATTCAAACTTAGCAACTCTCCCAGACTGTCTACATTATCCATTCTTTTAACAATCCAAAGGCGTTCTACTTCTTCCAATTTTTCGCGAAATTCGGATTCATCAAATTCGGATCGGATTGCTCTACTCATCTCTATCAGCTGTTCAAATGTCGTTAATTTATCAAGTTCTATTTGAAACAATCCTCTCGCTTGCTCTCCCATTACTTTTTGAATGGCCAAAGGAATTCCATCTTTGTTAAGCCCACGATAGAGTTCCCGCAGCGTTCCCTTTAT
>Ga0206809_1098_pt1 | contig 15302 bp, 10 predicted proteins | sample Alteio_BWOrgCont_55_FD_152903 | JGI IMG/M metagenome (GOLD analysis project Ga0206809, IMG submission 152903) | Enriched cells from forest soil in Barre Woods Harvard Forest LTER site, Petersham, Massachusetts, United States -... | ecosystem: Environmental > Terrestrial > Soil > Temperate forest >... | reverse complement strand
GTACAGAAAATCTTCCATCATCACCAACAACACTCATATAAATGTCTGGCCCGGTAATGCCTGTACCTGAGCGAGAACCGCGGACAAAGTATAATGTTTTTCCATCTGATGAAAAAGAAGGTTGAGATTCCCATTGATTGGTACATACCGGAGGACCAACATCAACTGGTTTTGTCCATTTATTATCGCCAATTTTTTGAGAGAATAAAATATCGCACATACCAAAACCCTTTGTACCTGTACTAGCCAACATTCCATATTGATCTTGACAACCTACAAAAAATAAGTTTTGCCCATCGGCAGATACACTTGGAGAACCTTCGTTGCACAGACTGTTAACACCGCGCATAGGAACTGCGGTTGACCATTGATTGTTCACGTTTTTAGAAACGTAAAAATCTTCTTGTCCGTTTGCACTGCCATCGCAAGTTGTAGCTCCTATAATTCGGCGTGTAAAATAAAACCATTCATTATCGGCTGTTATAGTAGGAAAATATTCGTCGTTGCCTGTATTAATGGCAGGACCCATATTCTCGGGCTTAAAAGGCTTTGGATTTTTAATTTGTTCAACCGCAAATTGTGAGCATTCTAAAAGGTGTTGTGCCTTTTGTTTTATTTCAGGACCAACCCTTTCGAAAGAATTAAACCTTTGAAAACTCTGAGTGGCTTCATCATAATGCCCTGTATAATATTGTAGCTCGCCTAAATCATAAAAATTATTCGGAAAAAATTTTGGGTTTACTTGTGTAGCTTTTTTTAACTGTTGTATAGCTTCTTCATTTTTGCCTTTATCAATGTAGATATAGCTTAGTCCCATCATAGCCTCTACAAAATTAGGGTCTTCGCTTAGGGCTTTGCTAAAAGATTTTTCGGCGTCGGCATCGTTATGAGATTCGTAAAATTTTTTCCCTTCCTCAACATGCTTAATGGCTTTTTTATTGGTAGATGTGTACATGCCGGGTGGCATATATTGTTGTGCAGATAGGGAATAAGTAAGTAAAGTTAGGTAACAGAAAACAAAGATTTTTTTCATAAATGTTATCTTGTTAAATATGTTTGTGCCTCGGTAGCAGATAATTTTTTACCGTCTTTAAATACAGTAATAAATGCGCCATTCATTCCTAAAGCAAGTACCTCTGCTCTTAATTTTTCTGCAAAACGTGCTTCGGTAAACGAACCTACTGTATATAAATATAAATTATTTACTACGATATATTTAATTGGCCAGGTTTTTAATTTAAGCCATGTATCAGCAATTTGCTGAGGTACTTGTTTGCTATACGCACCTATTTGCACTTTAAAGGTTATGCCATCATCGTTTGCTTTAACTCCATTATCAGCAGTTGGAGTAGGGCCTTCAGTAATTCCATTACTAAATGGTTGTATGCCTGTTGCTGTGTTTTCAACAGATAGATTTGTATTAGTAGGTTGCGGATTATTATTTACCGGTTGTGGTGCAGCCGCTTCTCCTGAAAATATAATTGGCTGTTGTGGTGGGAACTGAATAGTTTTATCTGCAGAAACCTTATCTATGGCATCGGTAATTTTAATTCGTTGTCCGTTTAAGTAAGCACTAACAAAAGCATCATTAATGCCAAGTGCATTTACTTTACGACGATCAGTTTTTACTAACTCTAAGTCACTATATATACCGGCTGTGTAACGATAATTGCCATTGGTTAATTGCTCGCGGAAAATTGGTTTTAAGTTTCGTAATTGTGCGTTGCTTACATTATTTGTATATACACCAATTTGTATAGTAAATAATAAACCGTTTACGGTAGCTAAGTTGCTTGATTGTACAAGCTGTGTTGCTTCTGCAACTACATTATTTGTGGGTTCTACATTAACCGGCACGTTATTATTAGCTGTAATGCCAGCCGTAGCTGTTGCATCTGTATTTACAGGTTGCCCTTTTTGTTTTAATGTATCTAAAGCATCTGCTAAGTTTACTCTTTTTCCATTTAAGTAAGCAACCACAAAGGCATCTCTATAACCTAATTTTTTCAAATCGTTTTTAACGGCATTAGCGTTATTGTATTTGTCAAATAAACCGGCTTGGTAACGTATAAAGCCTTGTGCTGTAGTTTCTCCACCAATAGGGGTAAGCCCTTTAAAAGCATCTGTTGAAATGGGGCTTTTAAATGCGCCTATTTGAACACGAAATACAAGTCCGTCAGGTAATTTTTCATTTAGTGGAATAGGATGAGTAGGAGTATAGGCGTTGCCTTGTTTTATTTCAAAACCTTTAGTTCCTATATATTTAGAAGCTTCGGTACTTCCTTCGTTTGTTGGCGTAACCGTTTGGTTAGTGGTTTGATTATTTTGCTGTGCTGTATTATTTTGATTTGAAACAGGAGTGTTATTAGCAACAACCTGACTTTCATTTACAACTTTTTGATTAGCTGTTAATGTTTGTTTCAACGTTTTACGTTTGCTTTGTAAATCTTTTATTGATTGTGTTAGTTTATTTTTTTGCGCGGGCGATATAGCTGCCGACTCTTGTTTTTTCTTACTTAATATTTCTAAATCAATAGTTTTAAGATAATTAGTGATAACTTCATCTTGCTTGTTTAAGTTTTCAGGGGTAGAGGTTTCGTTTTGTAACGAATTTAATTTCTCATCATACTGAGTTGAGTTAACTGTAAATGCTTCTGAGTAAGGTGCAGTTTTATTAGTAGCAGGATTGTTGTTATTTACTTCATTTGTGGCGTTAGTTTTTATTGCTGTGTTGTTTGTAGATACCGCAACTATATTATCGAGTGTTTTTTTATCAAGTGTTTGTGAGTAAGCATTTATTTCCTGCTTTTTAGATTCAGCAAAACTTTGTGTACTTGTAGCTATTTCTTGTAAAGAATCTGCTTTTTGATTTAAAGATGTTGCATTTTTCTCCGATTTTTCTGCGCGAGCTAATTTTTCTTGTTTATCAGGTCCAGCCGGCAAAGCTGCAGCATCTGTTTTTAATTGCTCAGCATGCCTTAAACTTTCGCTTGCCATATTTTTATATAAAACGAATCCATTTTGCCCTTTTGTAACTTCATCGTTAGCCTTTACAAGTTCTTTTTGTAAAGAGTTATATTGTTTAAATTCAGGAGTACTTTTAATTTCATTTATTTGCTGAGGACTTAAACTAACTGCTGTTTGATTATTAGATGGAGTAACTGTATTGTTTGTAATTGGTTCTACATTATTAGGTTCATTTTGCTGTATTTGGGTGTTTTTTTGCTCGTTGCCTTGTACTTCGTTATTTGTAGCAGCAATGGTGTTACTGGTAACTGCATTTTCAGTAGCGTTTGTTACTTGATTATTTTGTTGTGTGCTGTTTTCAACTTCATTAGTAACAGCTGCAACCGTATTTGTGTTTACTGGTTCGGTATTAGTTGTTTCGTTAGCAACAGCGGCTGTTGTGTTGCTTGCTACTGAAGTTGTGTTAACCGGATTTTCGGTTGTTTGACTATTATTATCTGTTGCTTGATTATTATTTGCTACTGTTGATTTATTAATGCCAGTCAATAATTGCTCAGCCTGTTTAATTTGTTTAAGAGCTTCTTCCATTTTTTGGTTAGCTGATAATAATTGTGCTCGTTTATTTTCTTCGTTTTTATTTATAGAAGCTTTACCTAATTCGGCACTTGCTTCTTGCATATTTTTTTGAGCTTGTGTTTTTAAATCTTTTACTTCCGGTGTTGTTTTGTTTTTCTTTTCGGCTTCATTTAATTTGGCTAAAGAAGCTGTATGCTCAGCTTTATTAGCATCTGCTAACGTTTTTAAAGCAGTATTAGAGCTTTGAATTTCTTGCGACAATTTAGTTTTAAATGCATCTAATTGTTGAGTTACATCTCCTGTATTGGTGGTTTGCGTAGAACCTCCTTTTAGTAGTTTTAAAGCTGCTTGTTGTTTTGCTAAAGCAGTTTTTTGTTTTTCATCTGCATTGCTCAGCCCGCCAATACGAGATGCTACAGATGGGTCTGCTTCTGCTTCTTGTCTTAATTCTTGCGCTGCTTTATTTAATATATCAGCCTCTCCATCTAATTGACGAACTTGCTCTGCATTAGCTTTGTTTTCAGGTTTTAGAAGTAAGTTGTCGATCTTTTTATCATCATTTGTAAATGTATTTTTATCTAAATCTAATTGTTGTTTGGTTGCATTGTAGGTTAAATCAATAGCTTGTTTCTCAAGCTCTGCAATTTTATTTAAGGCATTTTGCTGCTCTGTTCCTGTAAGTGTTTTACTATCTTTTCTAAGTTGACGAGCTTGTGCAGAAATGGCATCTGACTGTTTTAACCAATCATCAATTTGCGATTGGATATTATTAGTTTGTGCTGTTGATGATTGATTGTTAATCTGCTGTAACTGCTTTTCAATATTTTTGGCATCACTCAGTACCCCATTAAATTTTTCATCGGCTTGTTGCTTTAATTGTAGTGCTTTTGCATCGGTATAAGTTACTGCACCAAAAAGTTTTTTCTCATCATTAAAATTATTTTGCGCCTGATTAATCAAATCATTTGTCGGACCTGTATTATTAGTTTGATTAATATTTGTAGCCTCATTATTTGGGGTGCTATTAGCTACTTCATTGTTTTGGGTGCTATTGTTTGCAGGCTGTGTAGTATTGGTTGTGTTTTCTGAATTTGTTGCTGCATTATTATCACTTGTGTTTTTGTTTTCTTGTTGAATAACTACTGAGTTATTATCAACAACAGTATTTTTATTGCCCTGTTGAGCAGCATTAGCTGCTTCATTGTTTTTTACCTCGTTATTTGTTGCTGGGTTACTGTTGGTAGCTATTTGAGTGTTGTTATCTGCTAATGGGCTACCACTTACTATACTTATTGCGTAATCTGCCTGACTTTTTAAAGTTTCTGCTTCTTCTTTTAATGAATTAATTTTTGCCTGATTTGCTTCTTGCTCTTTTTTCTTATCAGCTAAATCACTTTCCTGTTCTTGTTTTTTTGCCCTGTAATTTTCAATTAAATCTTTATCGTTTGTTTCAGCAATTTGTTTGTCTATACTGCTTACTTCGGTAGTAATGTCTTTTATATCAGTAGCAATTTGTTCTTGTTTTTTCTCTGCATTTTGCAACTCTTGCTGTTTATTATCGGCATCGGCTTTAATGTTTTCAAGTAGGGTGTTACTATTGCTTTTTTGTTTAGAAGCTACTTCTAATTGTTTTTGTAAATCTTCGAGTTTAGCTATGGCTTGTTTGTTATTTTTTGTTTTCTCAGCCTCCTCTAAAGCTTTTGCGTATTGTAAATTAAGGTTAGCCTCCTGCTGCTTATTTTTTGCATCAATTTCTAATTGTTTAGCAATGTTATTAGCTGTTAACGACTGTGCTTCATACAAAGCGGCATCATCTTTTTGTTTTTCGGCTTCACTATTTAATTCTTGTTTTTTAGTGGCATCTGTTTCTGCATTTGCTTTAGCTAAAGTTTGTTCTGCTTCCTGCTTTTTTTGGTTAGCTTGGTCTTGTTTAGAATTTGCTGCTGAAAACGCTGTGGACGCATCCCCTTTTAAGCTATCAGCATTTTGCTGTAGTTCAGTAGCATCATCATAAGCCATTTGTATAAGCTCTTTGTTGCTTACATTTTTATTTTGTATTTGGTTTGTTGCTGGCGGATTTTTCGATTCGTTGTTTGAGCTATTTGAAACTTGATTGTTATTTTCAGGTACTTGTTTATTATTTGTTGCCTGATTATTAGTTACCGGTTGGTTGTTACCTGCTGCTAAAGGGTTTTCCAGATTTATGCCAAAGTCATCGGCATTAACATTCATCTTAGCTTTTTGCTCAATTAACGCTATAAATTCTTTGTAATTATTTTCATCATCGCTCTTAGTATCAAAGAAATTTGTGATGTATAATTTTTGAGTCTCATAACCAATAGCTTGCTTGTAGGGTACATAGGTGTATGCAGTAGGAATGTTTACCCCTTCTGATTGTGTTGAAAAACCAGGTGTTTCAACCGTAAAAATAAACTTGCCGCCATTGGGTAATTTAAGCGAGTACGTTCCATCGGTACTTGCATTAAAAGAGCCAACATCCTCGCCTGTTTCAACATTTTTTACTTTTATTTTAGCAAGCACACTTTGGTTTGCATCTTTTTTTAATACAGTTCCTGTTACAAAGGCAAATTCTGCCGGACGTTTTTCGGTAAGAATTTTGTATACATCAATTTTTCCTGCCGGACTTTGCCTGTTGCTGGCAAAAAATGCAATCTTTTCTATGGAGTCAGTTACAAATAAAATATCATCGTTAGGTGAGTTAATTGGGAAGGCAAGGTTTATTGGTTCTTTCCAACGATTGGTAGATGGGTCTAACTCACTTTTAAATAAATCAAAACCACCCATGCTGTTATGACCTTTGGATGCAAAATATAAAACCCGTCCATTAGGGTGTAGAAAAGGATAATCCTCATCATATTCTGTGTTTATTGGGGCTAATAAATTTTCAGGTTTGCTCCAATCACCGCTTGGTAATTTTTTTACAACGTAAATATCCTTATTATCACCTTTTTCTCCGTAGCCTGCAAAATAAAGTTGGTCGTTACTTTTTGGGAGATACACAATTGATTTATCTTTTTTCTTTTTATCAGCAGCACTTCTAAACTCATCAGGTTTTACCAAAAGCTTCCCACCAATACCCCTTAAATCGTAACTTCTAAAATAATCGCCTTCGCTTAATTGTTTTTTGTCAAGCACCACCAACTCTTCTAAGTTTGATAGTAAGCGTTTACCATTTTTACAAGCCTGTATCTCTCTATCTACCTGCAATTTTTTAATCATTGATGCAGATGCGATATTTTTATACTGCGCATAATAGTTCATTGCCTCATCAAACTGATAGTTGAAATGATAAGCTTTTCCTAAATAAAACAGTGCTTCTTTTTCATTGTCTTTTGCAGTTTTTGAAGCAGTTTTTAAAAAGGGGATGGCTTTCTTTTTATCAGCATCGGTAAACAACATACACACGCCTAATCGATAATTATAAATAGGATCTTTAGGGTAATTAGAAACTAACTGCGAGTATAATTTAAAACCATTGGCATACTCTTCATCCTCAAAATATTTAGCAGCTTGCTTTTTTAACTCATCTTCGTTTTTAAACTGACTATATCCGGCTGTACCTAAAAACAGAAAAAATAACAATAATATAACAGGTTTACTGCTACGCATAAAAAGGGCTGTATGGCTTTTTTGCCTATTCAAAATCACGGGTCTTATACTTTAGATGCGAATTACGCATAATTTCCACAAAGTTTTCTTTATTGGCAGGCAACTTTTAAGCCATGCTTTGTTAATTGTATTATATAGATTTTGGTATAAGTTTTTAGGTTTTTGCTGAATTTTACATGCCTAATTTCTTTTGAAAAAATACGCTATTATATTTTTTGTAATGCTTGCCTGTATTGGTAAAGCACAGTTTTTAGATAGTTTACACAATTCTTTTGCCGGAAAAAAAAGCTTTGATTTTGGTTATGATTCGCGAAATGCGTTTATAGACCACAGCCTTGTTAATGTACAAAGTCTTAAAATTGGGGTCGATTTTGGTAAAATATCTATTGGAGGTGGCTTATCGTGGCTTACTACCAATATTTCAGATAAAAAAGTCATTCACGATAAAGAATTGAATAAAGATACTACGGTTCAAAGGCAATTATCATTTGCCTATCTATGTTACTATGTTGAGTACACATACTATAAATCTCATCGATGGGAGTTTAGTATACCTATGCAAATTGGTGTTGGAAAAGTTGGGTACACGTACAATTATAGAGGCGTTAAAACAACAACCGACCAAGGGTACTGTTTTGTGTATGAACCTGAGGTTGATGTTAAATTTAAAGTGTTTAGATGGATTGGATTAGAAGCCGATATAGGATACAGATTATTATTAAAAAACGACCCTTTGGTTAAAAAAACGTTTAATTCGCCCTTATTTTCTTTTGGGACGTTTATTTTGTGGGATGAATTAGCATTATTAGTGTTTAAAAAGAACAAATGGGTACAGCATAAATTTGGCCCAAGCGAGTGGTAATATAGTGTAAATGAATTATTTTGCTAATTTTGCGGGTTCATGAGAAAAGGCAAAGAACTGATTTTAGCTACTCGCGAATTTGCAAAAGAAGTACGGTGGAAAAGCTGGTACTATACCCTTACCACTTTGTTTCTTGTAATTGCTTGCAATTCAATTGCTTTTTTACCAATTCCTACTTTAATTAAGATACCGTTTAGCATACTTAATGGATGCATTATGATACGCCTGTTTGTTATTTACCACGACCACCAGCATCATACCATTTTACAAAAATCTAAGCTGGCTGATTTGATTTTTACCCTTTTTGGCATTTATATTTTGGCTCCAACCAGCATTTGGAAACGGTCACACGATTATCACCATAACCATAATTCAAAAATTTTTAGCTCCAGCGTAGGTTCTTATCCTGTGTTGAGTAAAGACAAGTTTTTAAGTCTGCCTAAATCAGAGCAAAAGGCATATTTATTTGTACGAAACCCAATTACAATTTCGTTTGGATACATTGTTATGTTTATTTATGGCATGTGTGTGCTGTCTTTTATTAATGGAAAAAGCAAACACAAAGATTCTTTAATTGCCTTAATAGTACATGGCTTAGCTATTATATTAGTAACTATATTTTTTGGTTGGAAAATTTTATTCTTGTCTATTCTTATTCCATTTTTGGTATCGGGTGCCTTAGGCTCTTATTTATTTTACGCGCAGCATAATTTTCCGGATGTAGAATTTAGAGAGAAAGATGGTTGGACATATGAAGGGGCAGCTTTAGAATCGTCGAGCTATACAAAAATGAATTTTTTTATGCAATGGTCATCTGCTAATATTGGCTTCCATCATATACATCACTTAAATGCTCGCATTCCATTTTATCGCTTACCGGAAGCCATGGAAAAAATTCCGGAACTTCAGCATCCAAAAATGACCTCATTAAATCCTTCGGATATTGTTAAGTGTTTACGCTTAAAAGTTTGGGATATAAAAGCCCATAAAATGATTTCGCTTAAAGGCGTTGAGTACTAAGTAGAAGCAAAAAACTGCTATCAGTTTTTCCAAACAATAAGTAAGATTATTTCCGAACAGATAAGGTTGTATTGGCTTGTGCAGTCGGTGTTATAACCACATCATTTATATTTACGTGTGCCGGACGAGAGGCTACCCAAAATATAGTTTCTGCAATGTCTTCGGCAACTAAAGGTTGTAAACCTTGGTACACTTTTTTGGCTTTCTCTTCATCTCCATGAAAACGAACAATGCTAAATTCGGTTTCTACCATGCCGGGGTTAATAGACGAAACTTTTATACCATGCTGTAACATATCTATACGCATGGCTTTACTGAGTGCATCTACGGCAAATTTGGTAGCACAATATACATTTCCGTTAGGATAAACTTCTTTGCCTGCCAAAGAACCCATATTTATAATATGTCCTTTTTTGCGGGCAATCATTCCTTCAGAAATTTGACGAGTTATATATAGGAGCCCTTTTATATTGGTGTCTATCATTACATCCCAATCATCGGTACTGCCATCTTGTAAAGTAGATAAACCGGCAGATAAGCCTGCGTTATTTAAAAGTATATCTATATTTTTAAATTCGGCAGGTAAAGCAGCAATGTTTGTTTTTACTTCATTTAGTTTCGTAACATCAAAACAAAGTGTATGAACTTTAATTTTATATATACTTGTTAATTCATTGGCAAGGCTTTTTAAACGTTCCTCACGGCGACCAGTAATAACTAAATCGTAGCCGTTTTTTGCAAATATTTCGGCACTTGCTTTACCTATACCCGCTGTTGCTCCTGTAATAAATACTACCATTTTTTTTTAAATTATGCAGTCTTTTTTGCCAATCTACTTTTTCTAAATCCGTAGCAAAAATAAACTACCAAACCTATTGCTAACCAGGTTGAAAACCATTTCCAATTAGCAGCTTCCATGCCGGTAAGTAAATAACAGCAAGATAATAAACCTAATACCGGAATGAGCGACAGATTTTTGATGAACGAAAAAACAGATAGTAATAAACATAGTATGAAAAAAATAAGCATTGGAATGTTTTTTTGCGCGTTATCTGCCGTAATGTGAAAAATATCGCTTACATAAGTTGAATTAAAATATTGTAGCGTACCAAAAGAAACAAGCACTAATAAAGGCATAATCCATTTTGCATTTATATAGGGTAGTTTAAATTTACCTTTTGTTTCAACTCCATCATCTATTCTTCTGGGTAGCATTAAAATGCCGCCACAAACCAACACAAATGCAAAGAGTGTGCCTATGCTGGTAAAATCGAGTACAAATTTTTCGTCGGTAAAAAATAAAGGCACGCCTACCACAAAGCCCGTAACAATAGTTGCAAAGCCAGGGGTTTTATATTTAGGATGAATTGAGGCAAAACGTTTTGGTAATAACCCATCGCGACTCATAGTCATCCAAATACGTGGTTGACCCATTTGAAACACCAGTAATACACTACTCATTGCTACTACTGCTGCAATAGATACGATAAACAACATCCACTTAACCCCTTTTATTTTAAATATTTCGGCAAGTGGGTCGCTAACACCCAGCAAGGTGTAAGAAGCCATGCCTGTTAAAACTAAACACAAAATAATAAACACAACGGTACAAATAATAAGTGAGTATATCATTCCGCGTGGTAAATCGCGCTGTGGGTTTTCACTTTCTTCTGCCAAAGTGGATACAGCATCAAAACCTATATAAGCAAAAAACACACCCGATACAGCACCCATTACCCCACCAAAACCATTAGGCATAAAAGGATGCCAGTTATCTACGTTAATGTAAAAAACACCTACAATAATTATTAAAACAATAATAGCCAGTTTTATAATTACCATGGCATTACTAATATTGCGAGATTCTTTAGTGCCAATGTAAACCAACCAGGTTATAAGCACGTTTATAACTACGGCAGGTAAATCAAAAATAATGCGTAACCCATTTACTTGTGGCGCGCTTAACCATGCCATTAAACCTTCTCCTGCTTTGTTATCTATAAACGCACGATGAGCTTCCTTGTAATTAATGGTAAGATACTCGGGTAAGTGTAAGCCAACACCATCCAATAAATTAGTAAAGTAACCGCTCCATGAAAACGCAATATAAATGTTCCCGATAGAGTACTCCATAAGCAAAGCCCAACCAATAATCCATGCAAATAACTCTCCGAAAGAAACATAAGCATATGTATAAGCACTTCCCGATATAGGAACACGCGAAGCGAATTCAGCGTAGCACATTGCTGTAAAGCCACAAGCTACGGCACAAATAATGTACAAAAATATAACGGCCGGTCCGCCCGAAAAACAAGCATTACCAATAGCGCTAAACGTACCCCCACCAATGATAGCTGCAATGCCAAAAAAAGTAAGGTCTTTTACACGCAGTACTTTATTCATGCTTTGGTGTTCGGCAGAATCATCACCATGCTTTATAAGTTCGGTAGCAGATTTTTTTCTAAAGAGGTCGGTAAACTTCATAATTGAGAGCAAAAATAGAAATTATGGCTTAGGTTTCTTAAAAAAGAATTTTAGTTTTTGCTCGTCTATAATAAGAATGCCACACATAAGTAGGAACGGCATAATGGGAACTTTATACCTGACAATGGCACCTGCTACAGGTGTGGTGTAGCCAATAAGCAAGAGTATAACTAAGCAAATAAACAGGCATAAGGCAAATAAGTTTCTGTTATAGCTTTGCTTTTTAAACCAAACGCAAATAATGAGAAAAATTAGCACACCGGCATTTTCTAATGCGGAAAATCTTTCTAAAAAAGATTTTGCCGAAAACAGACTGGGTTTACACAAGCTATTATAAAGTGCGGCAGGCGCGGTTTTTAATAAAGAAAAAATAGTAGGTTCTAACCTCGATATGTTTATGGTGCTTCCGGCAATGGGTAAGTCCCACACTAAATGATAGCTTGCTGTATCTGTACTGTTTTGCGTGTAAAGTGTATCAATAAAATTTTCATTTGTCCAATACATATAGGTGCTGCCCGGTTTTATTTTAAAGTTATTTTTTGAAAGCGTATCTAAAAACCTTTTTTTATCAGGATTTATCCTAACAAAATAAGTGTTGTTCTGAATAAACACCCCTCCTTTAGATACATTAATAAAATCTCGCTGTTTTAACGAGAAGGTTTTTAATAAATTATTCTCTAAAAAATAATTTGAAAAAAGCAAACCTATAAAAAAAGCAACAACATAAAACGCGGAGTAAAATACTAACGGACGAGCGATGTTAAATTTATTTACACAATAAAAGCAGAGCAGAGCAGGGGCAACGGCTAACAGTAAATAGTTTTTGTTTATCAGTAATAGAAAAGAAGCCAAAATAAGACAAACAACATTTAATAGAATATGCTTTCTACCTATAAAAATGTGGAAGAAAGAATAGAATGCAAACCCTAATGCGAAAAGTAAAATGCCTTCTTTTAACACGCCCGAACTCCAAAACACAACAGATGGAATTAAAAATAAAGCTGCAAATAATAATTTCTCTTTACCAATAAAGTATGTTGCAAAGGTTTTAAAAAGAGCCGTTAACCCTAAAAAACAAACAAAGCACATAAATATGGTGTGCACATTAAAACTTTGAAATGAAAACAACATAACAAAGGCATTAAAGCGAATAATGGTGTGGTTGTCGTTATATGTTCCAAAATCATAATGTCTGAACCAATGATTCATTTTATTGTAGTACGTTTCGTTAAAATAAGTGTTATCGTTTCCTATGCCACTCATCATTTTTAAATAATCGGTATAATGGTGATTTTGCACAGCAGAAAAAATAACTTTAGAGTCATCGAAATATTTATAAATATCTGCTGTTTGACGATCGGGATAATAACTTGTATAAATCCAGGTAAGAAAAAAACCTGCTACTATTTTTAATAAAAAAACAGAAACAAATGCCCAACGTTTAATAGCGTTATCTCTAAAAAAAGGCAACAAATAAATGAGGACGCAGAAAATAAAAATATAAATACAGCTTAGTACCATTAGTTTTGTGGAGTATAAAAATTATCGTGTTTTATTTCCATAAAATTTTCGGGTTTTAATATGGGTTTAAAGCCAAATTGTAGATATAAACCATGTGCATCTCTGGTAGCTAAACAAAAGCGACGTAATCCCTGTAATTTAGTATGAGCCATTATATGTTCCATTAACCATTTAGATAAGCCTTTTCTGCGATGTGCTTCTAAAATAAATACATCGGCTAAATAACCAAAACTTGCATAATCTGTTATAACCCGTGCGAAACCAATTTGCTCGTTTTTGAAGTAAACACCAAAACAAAAAGAGTTTTCAATGCTTTTTTTTACAATTTCTAAAGGAATATGTTTTGCCCAATAACTTTCAAGCGAAAGATATTGGTAGATGATTTCTATCTGTAATTTTTCTTTATCAGTTGAAACACTATAATCAGCAAAAGGTTCGGGCATGTTTATGGGTTTGAAACTAAGGCTATGTACTTTCCATTAGCACTTATGGAGAAACGAGTTATTTTTTTTAGTCCGAACGTAGAAAAATCTGCTAATTCTGCCCACACTTTAGTATCAGTGCTGTAACGATAAATTTTGCTTGCCTCTGATTTTAGTAAACCCAACGTAGGATGCCAACTATAATCCTGATTAGCACTCACATTATCAACTGCAAAAGGAGTGGCTTTTTTGGTGCGCATATCAAACAAATAAGCGGTATTTTGTGTTGCCTCATGTATAACATAAAAAAAAGTAGTTGAGTTTACTTTTTTAAATGAACGAGTGGGGTTGTTGCATAACCAAACATCTTGGTTTGTTTTAATGTTTAACACATGCAACGAATTTGGTGTGGTTAATTTATAATACAAAATACTATCCTTGCCCAACCAAGTGTAATAACCAACCGAATCTGTTTGTTGACTGAGGCAAGATTTATTACCGCCTTTTAATATATCAAAAACCCAAATTCGTTGGGTAGAATCTTCTTCTACCATAACTACCGAAAAATCTTTTTCATTGGGTAAAATAGAGGCAGAATATTCGCTGGTGTTGGTTATGCTTACACGTTCTGTTTTTTTGTTTTTGATGTTGTACGAACATATATGCGTTTTGCCATTTAACTCAATATCAGATGTAAATAGAAGTTTATCGTCGTTATTTATAAAGCAAGGCTGATTATTGTAACCCTTATGGCTACTTATTTTTTCAGCATCTTTTGTTTTTATGACGTTGCCTTTTATTTCTATGTTAGCTAAAAACAACTCTGTTTCGGGTAACTGAGCAAAAGCTTTAATGCAAATAAACGATAGGATAAATAATAATATTCTCATATATGGATATTTTAAGTACTAAATCTAACGAAAATTTTATAAAACACAAATGCTAATAATGAGCCTAACAGCGCGCCACTAAATAAATCGAAGGGATAATGAACTCCCAAATATATACGTGTATAGCAAAAAATAGCTGCCCATAGGAACAAACTTGTTTTTAACCATTTTTTAGGATAAGACTTTATGAGCAAAAAAAGAAAAAGGGCAACGGCAGCAGCATTTGTTGCATGCGATGAAACGTAGCCATATTGCCCACCACGGTAATCGTTAACAACATGAATTTTATCTTTCAACTCAATATTATGGGTGGGTCTGTAACGTTTAACCGAATTTTTAACGAGTACAGATGACCTGTCAGCAGCTACCAGTATGCCAATTACACAAAAAACAATAATAATTAATTTACGCTTATATATTTTGTATAACTCAATTCCCCACCAAATAAATAAGGGAATCCAAACCCAAAAATCGGTTAAATGGGGTATAACGGCATCAAAAAACGAGTTATGAAAGCTATTTCCAAATAGCAGCAGCTCTCCATCTATTTTTTTTAGGCTTTCAAACATAAATTAAGATGTGAAATTAGAGTTTTTATGATGTATAAAAAATATTATATTTGCGCCCCTAAACTTATGGCGAGGTAGCTCAGCTGGTTAGAGCACTGGATTCATAACCCAGAGGTCTCGGGTTCAAGTCCCGATCTCGCTACTGAACGGGAATTCTCTTCAATAAAAAGAGGATTCCCGTTTTTCATTTCGGTTAAACCCTTTGACAGGTCGGCGATACAGGCGAGAGCAGAATTCACAATCGGAGTTCGATAATGCTCAATTTTCACATCATATAGTAAACCGTTAGGAAACAGCACATTTTGAAACATCTGTTTTTGGTAGTAATCGCCGGAAGACCAAACAGGCGCGAGATTGGCGG
>Ga0206809_1099_pt1 | contig 15464 bp, 9 predicted proteins | sample Alteio_BWOrgCont_55_FD_152903 | JGI IMG/M metagenome (GOLD analysis project Ga0206809, IMG submission 152903) | Enriched cells from forest soil in Barre Woods Harvard Forest LTER site, Petersham, Massachusetts, United States -... | ecosystem: Environmental > Terrestrial > Soil > Temperate forest > O... | reverse complement strand
GATATTACATGTCAATAATACAATTTAAATAAATATTAAAAAGGAGTAGGTGTAAGCTTTTAAAATACATACTATATAATGTACAGACCAACTTATAAAACTTAATGATTACCAGAGAAGAATTTCTTTTTCTTTATGAAAAGAACCTGTCGGGGCATTGTACGCCTGAAGAAAAGCAGTTATTAGAGTCTTTTCAGGATGAAATTTCTATGCCTGATGATGTTTGGGAATCGGATCTTGGCGACAAGGAACGTATTTATCAGACCATAAAAACACAGTTACAGCAGCACATTATCCAACTGGAACCAATTAATCCAAGGAGAAATTACGGGTGGATGCGAATTGCGGCCAGTATCCTTGTTATTTTGGGTGTAATCGGGATGTTTTGGGAATTCCACCATGCCAAAAATAAACCTCAGCTTTCTATCGCAACTGTTAAGCCTGTGAAGATCTTTCCCGGTGGCAATAAAGCGTATTTAACTACTTCAAATGGTGTGGTTATCATGCTTAATAATGTGAGAAATGGAAAATTTTCTGCCGCAGGTGTTAGCGTAAATAAAGTCAAAAACGGTGTGCTGGTATACGATTGTGCCCCTGCTTCTGACCTAGTTGCAGCCAATGAAAAACCGGTTTACAATACTATTACCACTCCTCGTGGCGGACAATACCAGGTTGTATTAGCCGATGGTACAAAGGTTTGGCTAAACTCGGCATCATCTTTAACGTATCCGGCAGTTTTCAAAGGTCGGGAAAGAAATGTTCAACTTTCAGGTGAGGCCTATTTTGAAGTCGTTAAAAATGTTGCTCATCCTTTTTCAGTTATGGTCAATGGCATAAACGTACAGGATCTCGGTACACACTTTAATATCAGGGGATATGCCGATGAGCAAGCCGTAAAAACAACCTTACTGGAGGGCTCGGTTAAACTAGTCAATAATAATCATGAAGCATTATTAAAACCGGGGGAGCAAGGGGTGTTGAATTCGGCTCAAACCGCATTCGAGATTGAAAATGTGGACGTAGATGATGCTGTCGCCTGGAAAAATGGACTTTTTGCATTTAATAATGAAGATATCCATTCAATAATGAACAGTATTTCGAGATGGTATGATGTTGATGTAATCTTTCCGGCCAATTTTAAGCGAAAAAATTTCGGTGGTACCATATCACGTTTTAAAGATGTAAACCAGGTGTTAAATGCACTTGAACTAACCGGATCCATCCATTTTAAAGTAGAAGGAAGGAGGATAATAGTGATGCCTTAAATTTTACTACCCCCTAAAAGATATCACATAAACAAAACCAGGGGCATTGGCGTGCCCCCGGTCTGATCGCCAATTGGCAATAAGTGATATCATTAACCGATGTTCAACCAATTACTAATACCTCAATCAAATGTATAAAATTATTAATGCATTTCTATGCATGCGGAATTCCCGCGTATTCTATAAATGGCTGCTGATCATGAAATTGATAATTATATTGTTAACAGCTTCTTTTTTACAGGTTAGCGCTGCGTCTTATGGGCAGAAAATAAATATAACCGTTAAAGATGCCTCGTTAAAGGATATTTTCAAAAAAATCCGTAAACAAAGCGGTTATAACTTTCTTTACGACAGTGATATGCTTAATGATGCTAACCCGGTAAATTTAACTGTTAAAGGTGCGTCACTTGAACAAGTACTTAACGATTGCTTCGCAAACCAACCGTTTTCTTATGTGATCAACCAAAACACAGTAATCATAAGGCTTAAACCAGTCCCAGTCTCAAATAAGGAGACGATGCTAGCTGATACAGTAATAAAAGGCAAAGTCGTCGATCAGCGTGGCCAGGCATTGCCCGGTGTTACTATAAAAGTTAAAGGGACAGAATTGGCAACCGTTACAGATGTCAATGGCGCATATTCCATTAAGCTTCCCTCCAGCAACAGCATTTTGGTCTTCAGTTTTGTCGGCTTTACAAGTCAGGAGATTAATGCAAGTGGTCGGCGCCAGGTTAATGTCGCCATGCAAGAACAGCTCTCAGCGTTGAACGAAGTTGTTGTAATTGGCTATGGAACCCAAAAAAGAGGCGACGTTACAGGAGCGATTTCTTCGGTTAGCGGTGATGTTTTAAAAGACTAACCGGAAGTTAATTTACTGGGAGGTTTGGAAGGAAAAACTGCAGGCGTCCAGATTACTCAAAATTCAGGGCAACCCGGTTCGACGCCGCAAGTTCGCATACGTGGGCTTACTTCTATCAATAATTCGGATCCTTTATATGTAGTAGATGGTATTCCTTTACAATCTAACGATATAAATATTGTCGATCCTGATAACATTGAATCAATAGACATACTTAAAGACGCTTCAGCGCAGGCTATTTATGGTTCCAGGGGGGCTAACGGCGTGATACTGATCCGGACTAAAAAAGGGAATAAAAATAACAACCAGATTACGTTCAGCACCACACAGGCCGCGTCAACTGTACGAAAGATGCTGGATATGCTGGATGCTTCAGATTATGTTAAGCTTAACGATGAAGCCTACACGAATTCCGGACAACCGACACCATTTGCAAGTCCGCCTTCAGCCTATACTAACACAACCAATTGGCAGAAAGCGTTATTCCGCACCGGTTTGATGCAAAACTATAACGTAGCGGTCAGTGGCGGGGCTGATAATATCAGTTATAGAGTAAGCGGCGGTTATTTAACCCAAACAGGAACTCTCTTAGGGTCTGATTATAACAGGGTCAATCTTGCTAATAACCTGGTTTTCAAACCGAAATCAAACGTTGAACTAGGTGAAAGCCTGTCTTTTAGCAAATCATTAACTCATAGCGACGAAACTGACTCTGGTGGTAACATCATCAATGATGCTTTTGCCGAAGACCCAACTATACCGGTTAAAAATCCGGATGGATCCTATTCCGCAACTAAATATTCAGATATTGTTAATCCGCTGGCAAAAGTAAATTATCTGTATGATAACGAACCTTATAACCAGTATGGCCTACTGGGTAATATTTACATGCAATACAAACCCATTAAAGGGTTGTCATTAAGGAGCTCTTATAGCGCAGATATTAAGTTTACGGATAGCAAAGACTTTACGCCAACCTACGATGTAGCCCCTAACTTCAACAATCCTGTTGCCTCGCTTTCCGAAAAAAAGGATCAGGCCATTCACTGGACCTGGGATAATACGGCAACTTATGACTTCACTGTACATCATGATCATCATTTCGATGTATTGGCAGGTGTTTCCGAAGAACGATTTACCTATAATTATATTTATGGCTATGATCAGGGACAAGGTGATGCTTCCTATCTGCAATACCTTGACGCAGGTACGGCTAATCAGCAAACCGGTGGAACTCAGCAGGAGTGGGACCTGTTATCTTATATGCCCCGCCTGAATTACAATTTCCAGGACAAATATTTCCTAACCGCGACGATACGCCGTGACGGCTCCTCAAAATTTGGCGGTGATAAGGAGTTTGGTAATTTCCCATCAGCTTCTTTGGGTTGGGTGGTTACTAATGAATCCTTCTTTCCAAAGAATGATGTGCTTAGTTACCTGAAAATCCGCGGTGGTTATGGTGTAGTGGGTAACCAGTCGGCCCTCGGCTATTACAGCTATTCAGCGGCGATCAACAATAATTATTATGCCATCGGTAACCCTGCGTCCGCGGCTCTGGCAGGTGACCCAGGAGGCCTTCCTAATCCAGACCTGCAATGGGAAGAGACAAAAAGCTTCAATGCAGGCTTTGATTACCATCTGTTTAATGACCATATTACCGGCTCTTTTGATTATTATAAGAAAACAGCGGATAAAATGCTGTTGAGTATCGGTATTCCTTCTGAATCCGGCTTTACCCAAAGCCCGATTGAGAATGCAGGTTCCATGTATAATAAAGGACTTGAGTTCGAGGCAAATTATAAAACAACCATAAATAGGGATATTAATTTTAATGCCGGTTTCCATATCACCACGATAACGAACAAGGTTACCAGTCTTAGTGTTCCTGGCGAACAGATTTTCAGCGGTAATATTAAACCGGGCGAAACCGAGTTGACGGAGGTAGGCCATTCGGTGGCTTCTTTCTACGGTTATGTGGCAGATGGTATTTTTCAGACACCTGCTGATGTGGCTAACCATGCCACCCAACCTGGTGCGGCCCCAGGCGATATTCGGTTTAAAGATTTAAACGGTGACGGTGTGATCGATCAGAATGACCAGACTTTCCTGGGTTCTCCGATACCTAAATTCACTTATGGATTTAATTTTGGTGCGACTTATAAAAGCTTTGATATCAATGCCTATTTTGATGGGGTATATGGAAATAAGATCCTGGCAGCGTACGAGTATTATACCGATGGGTTCTTTATTTCCAATTATAATATGCAAGAGTCGGAACTTGGCCGCTGGACTGGTCCGGGAACCAGCAATACGCTGCCCCGCCTGATTGCCAGTGATCCGAATGATAATTCCCGTGTCTCCAGTTTTTACCTTCAAAGCGGATCCTATTTGCGCCTGCGTAATTTGTCGATAGGTTATACCTTGCCTAAAAGCATATTGGCAAAAGCAGGGATTAAAACATTCCGGGTATTTGTCTCCGGAGAGAACCTGCTGACCTTTACAAAGTATAAAGGCTACGATCCCGAAATCGGCCAGCAATATAGCGGAGCCGGCGGAATATTGGACATAGGTGTCGATAATGGCAACTATCCTCAGAGCCGGACCTTATCTGCAGGTGCAAGTTTATCCTTTTAATGTCTTTATTTAAACAGATTATCATGAAATATTACTATTTAGCCCTGTGTGCAATACTAATGATTAGCCTCGGGGGATGCAACAAGTTTTTGGATGAGACGCCAACAGCACATTTATCAACTTCAAGTTATTATAAAACCAGTGCGGATGCTGTAGCTGCAGTAACCGATGCCTACCGCCTGATGAAAGACGGCGCATATGGAGGCTATTCACCTTCTTCGTTTGGTGATATTATGGCAGATGACGCCAATAAAGGTGGTGGCGGCGCATCCGATCAAGAACTGATAACCCAATTAAAACTATTTACTGAAAAAGCCGATAACGGTTATGTATATAATGCATGGCGGGATAATTTCAGAGGGATATATCTTGCGAATCTCGTTCTTCAACAGGTTCCGGGTATTTCAATGGATGCCAAGTTGCAAACGCAGGTTTTGGGAGAGGCCTATTTTCTAAGAGGATATTATTACCTACAGTTGGTACGACTTTTCGGACGCGTTCCGATTATTACAGCACCGGAAACTACTGGGGAATATTATGTCAAACAATCAAGTGAAGACCAGGTTTGTGCGCAAATTGAGTCTGACGCTAATACAGCAATTAAAGATCTGCCAAACCAGTCTGATCAGGCATTGACAGACCGTGGCCGGGCTACCAGCGGTGCAGCACAATCATTGCTTCTGGAAACTTACATGTGGGAAAAGAAATTTACTCAGGCACAGGCTTTGGGTGATGCCATTATTAGTTCTGGTCAGTATACCTTGGCGCCTGATGTTACCCAAATTTGGACTGTTGCAGGAGAGTTTGGTCCGGAATCCATCTTTGAAGTGAACTGTGCTGATATCCCGGGTAAAGGTGTAGGAAATTTGCTGGATTTGTTCGATGCGCCAAGAAATACCTGGGGTTATGGCTTTGTTGTACCTTCCGTGTCCCTAGTGAATGAATTTGAAAAAGGTGACCCGAGACTTAACGCCACGGCGATTTACAATAATGAATTATTACCGGATGGCACAACTGCCAATACCAACACAAGTGAAACCGGTTACTGGAACAGGAAATACTGGCTGCCGTTAAGTGAGATTCCGACCAATGCAGGGGGCGGAACCGGTGATGGACCAACAAATGACCGGGTTTATGGATTGGCCATAGACATGCTTTGGACTGCGGAAGCGGCGTTCCAAAACGGGAATGTGGCGCATGCGACCACGTTGGTAAACCAGATCCGTGACAGGGCCAGGAAAAGCGGTGGTAATACAGACATGACCATTTTACCTGATTATACTACGGTTACACTTACCCAAATTTATCACGAAATGCGTGTTGAAACAGCGCTGGGAGAACACCGCAGGTTTTATGAACTGGTTAGAACCGGCAGAGCGGCCAGTATTCTTCCGGGCTTCAAAGTTGGCGTTAATGAACATGTACCTATTCCATTAACTGAAATACAATTGAGTAATGGGGTACTGACACAAAACCCGGGCTTTTAACTGGATAGGTTAGCTAAAGTTTGCCACAATATAAGGCTGCATAGTTTACAATCTGAAAACCCATTGCAATATTTTGCAATGGGTTCCTTTTCACCATATATCTACACATGGCGAATTAATATATTATATCATAAATTTTATGTTACAACCGGGTGTCTTCCACCAATATGAATACTCTATTAGTAACTAACCAATTATTTTAAAGCTCTTCATTACACAAATTCCATTTATGTTTAATAATTGTACTTTTCTTTTGAAATCAACAGCAATTCTCATTATTAGCATGGCATTTTGCGCCGTTGCTTTTGCCCAATCAAACGTGGTTTATCTTAACAGTTCAACCGATCATCATTGGAAGGTTAAACCACAGGCAGACATCACCGAGGCAGATCATATAAATACAATCGACTATAATACAAAGAACTGGGTCGACGCGGTTGTTCCTGGAACTACATTTTCATCCTACGTAGCAGCCGGTTTGGAAAAGGATCCGAATTTTGGTGATAATATATATAAGGTGGATAAAGCTAAATACGACCGCAGCTTTTGGTACCGTACCGAATTTAAAGTTCCTGTTGGTTATTCAAAAAATCATATCTGGCTTAACTTTAAGGGAATAAACCGAAAAGGAGATATTTACCTTAACGGAACTTTCCTGGGCAGCCTTGATGGCTTTATGCAACGTGGTCGGTTTGATATCAGTGAACTGGTTAAAGCAAATGAAGAAAACGTCTTGACTGTCCTGGTCTCAATACCTAAGCAACCGTTGGCGAATGTTGGCAGCCCCGACTATGTTTCCAGCGCGGGTTGGGATTGGATGCCTTATGTACCTGGGCTCAATTCAGGTATTACCGATAATGTGTACTTAAGCAATACCGGCGATGTGACTCTGCAAGATCCCTGGATAAGGGCAAATCTGCCAACTAATGCACGGGCCGACCTGTTCATAGCTATGGGTCTCAAAAATAATTCTTCAAGCCAGCAAACAGCATTGATTAAAGGACTGATCACACCGGGTAATATCGAGTTTTCACAACAGGTGAGTATTAACCCTAACGGAGAAACCGATATAAAGCTGGATAAAAAAACTTTTTCGCAATTAATGATCAATGGCCCTAAACTTTGGTGGCCTAATGGTTATGGCGAACCTAATCTTTACAATTGTAAGCTAAGTGTAGTGGTTGGCAATGAGGTTTCTGATGTTCAGAACATCCGGTTCGGAATAAAGAGGTATAGCTACGATACGCTTGGCCATGTGCTACACTTGTCCATCAATGGGGTTAAGGTTTTTATTAAAGGTGGCGACTGGGGGATGTCTGAATATATGCTGCGTTGCCGGGGAAAAGAATATGATACCAAGGTTAGGTTGCACCAGGAAATGCACTTTAACATGATCCGTAATTGGATAGGCTCAACCACTGATGAAGAATTTTATGATGCCTGTGATAAATATGGTATTATGGTGTGGGACGAATTTTGGTTGAATGCGAATCCTAATCTTCCTGCTGATATTAATGTTTTTAATGCTAACGCGGTGGAAAAGATAAAGCGATTCAGGAATCATCCATCTGTAGCGGTTTGGTGTGCGGATAATGAAGGCTGGCCTGAGCCGCCTTTAAGTGATTGGTTAAAGGCAGACATCGCCACCTTCGACGGCGGCGACCGATATTACCAGGCAAATTCACATGCGGACGACCTGACCGGAAGCGGCCCATGGGCAAGTAAAGATCCACGGTATTATTTTACTGCTTATCCTACAGGGTTGGGAGGTAACAAAGGCTGGGGATTACGTACCGAACTTGGAACTGCGGTGTTCACCAACTTTGAGAGTTTTAAGAAATTTATGCCGCAAGACAAATGGTGGCCAAGAAATGAAATGTGGAACCAGCATTTTTTCGGACCTTCAGCATTTAACGCCGGCCCGGATCAATATGATATGAGTGTAAAAGCCTATGGCGCGCCGACTGGTATTGAGGACTATTGCCGTAAAGCCCAGTTTGTTAATATTGAAACGAATAAAGCGATGTTTGAGGGTTGGCAAGATGCTATGGGAGAAGATGCATCGGGTTTAATGACCTGGATGAGCCAATCTGCTTACCCATCAATGGTATGGCAAACCTATGATTATTATTATGACCTGACAGGAGCGTTCTGGGGAGCAAAAAAAGCCTGCGAGCCGTTGCACATACAATGGAATCCGGTAACTAATGGTATAAAAATCATCAATACAACCGGCACCAATGTGACAGGTTTAACCGCGAAGGCAGATGTTTATAATTTAGATGGCCGGATAGTTAACCAATATAGCTTATCCGCTACGGCTGATGCGCCGGCTAATAGCGCCTTACAGGTTTTTGAGTTGAAATTCAATCCCGAGAAAACTAATCTGGCTTTAAACAAACCGGTATTCGCTTCCTCATCAGAAGACGGTCAACCGGCAAGCTATGTAAATGATGGTAACAATGGTACCCGCTGGGCCAGTAATCACGATGATAACGAATGGATTTATATTGATTTAGGTAAAGACGAGGTAGTAAACGGTGTTGGCCTTAACTGGCAGGATGCTTATGCCAAATCATTTAAAATACAGGTATCAAACGATGCCAGCCATTGGCATGATGTATATACAACGGATGAAGGTAGGCAGGGCGAGCAGCAAATTATGTTTCCTGAAGTGACTGCCAGGTATGTGCGTATGCAAGGTATTGAGCGAGCCAGTTATTGGGGGTATTCTTTGTATAACTTTGAAGTTTATAAGGGTGATATCGCCAGTGAAGGACTATCAGCTGTGCACTTCATCAAATTAAAACTAACCGACAAAGATGGTAAGCTGGTGTCTGATAATTTTTATTGGCGAGGGAATAAACGCAAGGATTATTCAGCACTCAATACGCTGGCAAAAGTAAATCTAAAAGTAACCTATAAAATAGTTAATTTCAACGGAAAAACAATGATCACTGCCGAAATTACTAATCCTCCTTCATCAAAGTCGGCGGCATTCGGAATTAGGGTGCAGGCAGTAAAGTCCTCAACCGGCGACCAGATCTTACCGGCCATTATGAGTGATAATTATTTCTCATTAATGAATGGTGAAACCAAAGAGGTGAAAATTGAATTTGATTCTGCTTTATTAAATAAAAACGATGAGATCAAACTTATAGCTGATCCTTTTAATAACCATGTGGCAAACTAAGAAGATCAAATTGTCCGAAAGAATGAAGATAATGTCTATGCGAAGTTGCAGCTTTCGCTTTATTGCTGTGCTGGTTCTGTTGTTGCTGATAACAGTTGTTAAGCCATCTTATGCTCAACATGGCAAAACAGGAAGCTGGGGCGATCAGGGAAATGGTTTTTATAAAAATCCAATACTGAATGCTGATTACTCGGATCCTGATGTTATACGTGTCGGCGAGAATTTTTATATGGTGTGCTCCGATTTTCATTTTATGGGTATGCCGGTTTTAAAATCAACTGATCTGGTTAATTGGACGATTATTGGTCAGGTTTATCATCGCCTTGATATAAATGAGAAGTATAATACTATGCAAAAATATGGGAGTGGGAGTTGGGCTCCTTCTATCCGCTTTCATAATGGCTTGTTCTATGTTTATTTCTGTACGCCGGACGAAGGACTTTATATGAGCACTGCCAGCGACCCCGCTGGCAAGTGGTCGCATTTAACGGAGGTTAAAAGAACAGGTGGCTGGGAAGATCCCTGTCCTTTTTGGGATGATAATGGTCTGGCTTATTTGGGTCATAGTCGCTTAGGTGCAGGTCCCATTATCGTGCATAAAATGAGCAATGATGGCCGTCATTTATTGGACTCCGGCATGACTGTTTATAACGGGCCGGTTGCAGAAGGTACAAAGTTTTATAAGCGTAACGGCTACTATTACCTGATTATACCAGAAGGGGGAGTGGGTACAGGATATGAAACAGCCCTGCGTGCGAAAAATATCTACGGCCCCTATGAACGAAAAGTAGTACTGGAGCAGGGCAAAACGGCGATAAACGGACCGCATCAAGGCGGATTGGTGGAACTTCAATCCGGAGAATCCTGGTTCATTCATTTTCAGGATGCTGGCGCAATAGGCAGGATAACCCATTTGGAACCTGTTAAATGGGTGGATGATTGGCCACTGATCGGTATTGATAACGATAATAACGGAATTGGCGAACCGGTAAGCACCTGGCCTAAACCGAAGGTTAATAATGGTTCAAGGGTAATAACTGCTCCACAGACTACTGATGAGTTTAACAGCACTAAATTAGGATTGCAATGGCAATGGAACCATAACCCTGATGATAGCAAATGGTCGCTTTCCAGCTCTAAAGGTTATTTATCACTTACCGCTATGCACGCCGTTGATAATAAACATGCCAGAAACACTATTACGCAAAAGTTAATGGGGAAATATGGCATAATTACTACCTTATTAAAAACTGACGAAATGGACATTGGACAAAAGGCAGGTTTGTGTTTATTAGGACAAAATATTCAAGAGATCGGTTTGTTTAAAACGGATAGTGCTACACATCTATTCGCCAACAATAATGGGAAAATATCCAACGGCAAAGTGATTAATGAAGATCACATTTTTTTACGTATAATTGTCAACCTGAATACAAATCATACAATACTACAATATAGTCTGGATGGACATTCTTTTTATCAGTTGGGCGATGAATGCATCTTAGCTAATTCCAATTATTGGAAAGCTGTACGTCCAGGCCTGTTTTCTTATAACGTAGATCAGGGTTCAGGTACAGCCTTGTTCGATTGGTTTCATTATCAATATGACGGCCCCTTAGGTGGATTGTAGTATTACAGGTTATTATTTGATTCTTATTTAGATAGCGTTTTTAACAAAATTTCATGAAAAAAATTCTTTCAGGTACGATATTCTTTCTTTCAACAGTCGTTGTCGCTTTTGGAACCCCTAATAAAGATCCCGATAAGCCCATATACAAGGATAAAACGGCTACGATAAATGACAGGGTAGAAGATTTGTTGAAAAGGATGACCCTAAAAGAAAAAATCGAACAGCTTGAAAACAGGCCATCAGGGAAAGCAGAGGATATAGATCGAATATTTAAAGGTGAGAGTTTTGGTTGTACCCATGAGATGAGCATGCCGGCAGCAGATTGTGCGGATATGTATCAAAAACTACAAAATTATATGCTGACCAAAACACGCTTAGGTATTCCAATACTTACAGCAGCTGAGGGTATAGAAGGAATACTGCAAAATGGCTGTACCATTTTCCCGCAGGAACTGGCGCAGGGGAGCACCTTTAATCCTGCGTTGATTCGCCGGATGACAGTAGCTGCGGGAGCTGAAGCAAATGTGATTGGTATACATCAGATTCTTTCACCCGTGTTAGATATTGCCCGGGAATTACGCTGGGGACGGGTAGAGGAAACCTATGGTGAGGACCCTTATTTGATTGCAGAGATGGGCGTGTCCTTTGTGAAAGGATACCAGCAATACGATATTACCTGTACACCCAAACATTTTATGGCGCATGGCTCGCCCTCTGGTGGGTTAAACTGCGCGAATGTTAGCGGCGGCGAACGGGAATTGAGGAGTTTATATATGTATCCTTTTAAAAGAGTGATCGCCGAAGCAAATCCATTGTCATTGATGTCCTGTTACAGTTCTTACGATGGGGTGGCCATGACAGGTTCGCATTACTATATGACCGACATCCTGCGTGGGGAACTAGGCTTTAAAGGTTATGTGTATTCTGATTGGGGATCTGTTGATCGGTTGGAAACATTTCATCATGTAGTGGACTCTCAGGAAGACGCTGCAAAAATGGCGCTGACCGCCGGCGTTGACCTTGACATTGACGGCGCCTACGAGACATTGGAAAAAATGGTGGAAAGCGGTAAACTAGATATAAAATATATAGATATAGCCGTAAGGAGGGTGCTAACAGTTAAATTTGCACTTGGTCTGTTTGATCATCCTTATGGAGACCCGGGTAAAGTTGCTAAAGTAGTACACAGCGCGGCAAATGTCGCGGTCTCCAAAGAAGTAGCCGATGAAAGCGCAATTCTTTTAAAAAATGATAAACAGATTTTACCGCTGGATCTGTCAAAATATAAATCTATAGCCGTTGTGGGCCCCAATAGTGATCAAACGGTTTTCGGTGATTACTCCTGGACAGCACGTGATACCAAAGAGGGGGTAACCTTATTGCAGGGGCTACAGCAAGTTGTGGGTAATAAGGTTGTATTACGCCATGCACAAGGCTGCGACTGGTGGAGCCAGGATAAATCGGGTATTGACGAAGCTGTTAAGGCGGTTGAAGCCAGCGATATAGCCATTGTTGCTATCGGAACACGCAGCACCTTTTTGGGTAGAAGCCCTCAATATTCAACAGCAGGAGAAGGATTCGATCTTTCATCATTGGAGTTACCCGGTGTACAGCTGGACTTGTTAAAAGCGATTAAAGCGACCGGTAAGCCAATGATTGTGGTATTTATAGCCGGAAAACCATTGGCAATGCCTTGGGTAAAAGAAAACGCAAATGCGGTACTGGTGCAGTGGTATGGCGGAGAAAAACAGGGGCGTACTTTGGCTGACATTTTAACCGGCGCTGTAAATCCTTCAGGCCGGTTGAACGTTTCTTTTCCCAGAAGTACAGGAACTACGCCCTGTTATTATAATCATTTTATAACCGACCGAAATGAGCCTTTCGACAGTCCCGGCAGCCCTGAGGACCCTAAAGGACATTATATTTTTGATTCACCCGATGCGCTATGGAATTTTGGTTATGGTTTAAGTTATACCAACTTCAATTATTTAAAGTGTACTATAACGGATTCTGTTTTAACAGCAAAAGATACTGTTAAGGTGGAAGTTGAAGTTGCGAACACCGGCAAATATGACGGAAAAGAAGTGATGCAATTGTACGTAAGGGATAAGGTAAGCTCTGTCGCGACCCCTGTACAACAGCTTAAGGCTTTTAAAAAAGAATTGTTTAAAGCCGGTGAGCACAAAAAAATAACATTTGAGGTACCGGTATCAGAACTGGGCCTATATAACGAGAAGATGGAGTACGTGGTAGAACCGGGTGAATTTGATATCCAGATTGGGGGCGCCTCCGATCACATATATTTCCATAAAACAGTTACGGTTAGATAGACCGTAGATGTTCTACGTTGGAATATTAAATAAATTTAAGCGACATCCGGGTAAATGCAGTTAGCTCCAGCCCGACCAAAATAGAGATTCTTAATAAGATCGGCCTGTACGAGGCGTTGCGCTAAAGGGGTTGCCGCTTTGAGAATTCTGAAATATGCTATTTGTTTTCAGGGAGCGGAGACCTGTTTCGGATTTGTTAAATGGTCCGGCTTTCGCTCCTTGCCCTGATCACTGTTTCCAGAGATATGCGGTTATGCCCTCCCCATTGGTTCATCATTTAGATAATAGGTAACACGGTTTCACCAAGCCCGGTGAGAGAATACTCCTCTTTCGGAGGAAGCTGGCGGTATATCTTCTTCGTAAGAATATTGTAAGCTGTTTATTTAATACCCATTTGGTTGAGCCCGGTATAACACGCTGTAAATCACTGGGCCGCAGGATACCTTCCGAAATGGCATATATCAGACTTATCTTCCATTTGCCGCCCAGTACTTCTTTGGTGACGGTGAGTCCGCATTCAAGCGGCAGGGTCATTTTTTTTTTCGTACATATTCAATTGATTTATGCAAAGGTAAGCATAGGTACAAAAACATCCCTATGGGGGTGAAATTATCCCCATAGGGATGTTTTCCCCCTTATTGCAATAATGTATCTATAGCCGGAACTTTGAGAAAAAAAAGACATGATTCAAGAAAATAAGAAAAACCTATTAACCCCCTTCGAGTTGGGTGATATTACGCTTCCCAACAGAATCATCATGGCATCCATGACTCGCGCCCGGGCAACCAATCCAGCTATTATTACTACGGATTTACATGCTGCATATTATGCCCAACGCGCCAGCGCAGGGCTAATCCTTTCTGAAAGTGTCTGGGTGAGCAGAAACGCCATAGGCTTTCTAAACATCCCGGGAATATTCACCATCGAGCAAACGGAAGCCTGGAAAAAAGTAAAGGGCGCAGTTCATCAGGAAAACGGAAGGATTTTCTTACAGCTGGCTCATATCGGGGCAGCATCACATCCTGATTATTTTAACGGCGAGTTGCCCCTGGGACCCTCTGCCATAAATCCGCAGGAGAAATCATTCACACCTGGAGGATTTAAAGATACAGTGACACCTAACGCCTATACCATTGAACAAATACAGGAGACCATCGAAGAATACCACAGGGCGGCAATTAATGCAAAAGCAGCAGGTTTTGACGGTTTAGAATTACATGCCCAATTGTTTACGCTTATTCCGCAATTTTTAAGTGCAGCCACCAACCAAAGGACAGACGAATATGGCGGAAGCATAAACAACAGGAGCAGGATATTATTTGAAATACTTGATGTTTTGATCAAAGTATTTCCAGGAAAAAAGGTTGCCGTTAAATTTACCCCGGCCGCTTTTAACGCGGGTAGTATCAGACCTGACGAAAATACTATAGCTGACTATGAATATTTACTTCATAAACTTAACGAATATGACATAGCATTTCTGGAAATCGTAGGTCCGGCCGTGGTACTTGCCGGTACGCCTGTTGCATTATGGGAAGATCAGTACTATTCGTTTTTTCGAAATAATTATAAGGGGACTATTGTTGCCAACCTGGGCTTTAATTATGATTTCGGTAATAAGATCATAGCAGAGGGATTGGCTGATCTTGTTTCATTTGCGACGCCTTTTATTGCAAACCCCGACCTTATAAACCGATTCGCGCATGCCATCCCCTTAGCTGTCGCAGATCAAGCCACCTACTATACAGGCGGGGAAAGGGTTTTTACGGATTATCCAAAATCAACTGCCCTTAAATGAAAGGATTAGCAGGAACGATTACTTTATTTGTTAGCAGAAGCCGCGGCATCGGCGCCAGTATTGTCTGGAAATTGGTAACCATAGTGCTCAAACCTATCGCTATAAGAGTCTCTAAAAGTGGTATTACCCCAAAAATGTTGACCCAGATCCCTTTTATCGAATATTTAAAAGAATGGGTGGAAGACCTGGTTGCCAGCGATCCGGATCATGAGTTGTATGAATATTATAAGCTTTACGGGCGATAGGGGATATCTAAACCAATACCACT
>Ga0206809_1097_pt1 | contig 15568 bp, 9 predicted proteins | sample Alteio_BWOrgCont_55_FD_152903 | JGI IMG/M metagenome (GOLD analysis project Ga0206809, IMG submission 152903) | Enriched cells from forest soil in Barre Woods Harvard Forest LTER site, Petersham, Massachusetts, United States -... | ecosystem: Environmental > Terrestrial > Soil > Temperate forest > O... | reverse complement strand
AATGCTTCTACTTGTGCCATAAGTGATAATTACGATGTGAAATATTATCGTTGCTGCTGGAACATTAATCCGGCTATAAATATGGTTTCAGGTAACATTACCACCTATTTTAAACCTCAATCGCCTATAGATAGCTTACAAATGGATGCATCTATCTCTTTAAGCATTGATAGTGTTTTATATCATAATTCAAAAATTACCTTTTCTCAACTAACAGGCGACGTGCTTCAAATATATTTTCCTACAAGTGTTTCTGCTTTAGATTCTATTACAGTTTTTTATCATGGAATTCCGTCATCATCAGGGTTTGGTTCTTTTACACAAAGCACACACGGTTTAAATCACAACCCAATTATATGGACGCTATCAGAACCTTACGGAGCAAGAGACTGGTGGCCCTGCAAAATGACACTAACCGATAAAGCAGATTCAATTGATACTTATATTACCATTCCTCCCGGTAATAAAGCTGCAGGTAACGGTTTATTAAAAGAAATTATTCCGCAAGGCGCAAACTACACGTATCATTGGAAACACAGGCACCCCATTGCAGCCTATTTAATTGCACAAGCCGTAACTAATTACACCTCGTACACCGATACTGCACAATTACAAAATGGTACATTACCTGTGCTATATTATGTATATCCTGAAGACAGTACCGGTTCAAGAGCTACAGATAAGCAACTACTTAAAGTAATTCATTATTATGATAGTTTATTTATCCCCTATTCTTTCTCTGATGAAAAATATGGGAATGCTGAGTTTGGCTGGGGAGGCGGCATGGAGCATCAAACGATGAGTTTTGTAGGAGGTTTTGCTATTGATTTATTAGCCCACGAATTAGCTCACCAATGGTTTGGCGATAGAGTTACTTGTGGCACTTGGCGAGATATATGGCTGAACGAAGGTTTTGCAGTTTATTGTACCGCCATTAGTTTAACCACATTATTTGGCGAGCAGTATTTTATAAATTGGAGAACCTCAATAAGCAACAATATAACTTCTATACCCAACGGCTCTGTTTATGTAGATGATACAACAAGTGTAGCCCGCGTTTTTGATAACAGGTTAACATACAATAAAGGCTCGTATTTGCTACACATGTTACGTTGTATACTGGGCGATAGTTTATTTTTCCAAGGTCTGCGTAATTATTTAAACGACCCTACCCTTGCCTATTCATTTGCTAAAACAGCCATGCTGCAACAACATTTAGAAAACGTGTATGGGCAATCGCTTACTACTTTTTTTCAGCAATGGTTTTATGGGCAAGGGTTCCCTTCTTACTTAATTCTATATAATCAAGACGCGAATAATCAATTAAAAATAACACTCAACCAAAGCACATCCGATAACTCAGTTTCTTTCTTTGAAATGCCTGTACCTATTGAGTTTAAGGGAAAAGGAAAGGATACCACCATTGTTTTTAATCATACATCATCGGGACAAGTATTTTATGTTAACTTAAATTTTAGTGTAGATAGCGTTTTGTTCGATCCGAATTTACGTATTTTATCTGCACATAATAAAGTAATGAATGAGTATGCCTATTTAAGAAGTTTGCAATCGTTAGTAGTTTATCCAAATCCGGCTACAGATATAGTAAATGTGGAGATCAATGATTTCTCTAACTTTCCGAGAAGCGTAGAATTATACAACATATTAGGAGAGAAATTAACAAGCTTTACGCCATCAGGAAATATATTTTCTGTTCCACTTACTAATTTTACCAACGGAACATATTATTTAAAAATTATTTCAGAAGATAAAGTGTACACCTACAAACTTGTAAAAGATAAATAGGTTTTACTTTTTTAGTATCGGCAATAAAATAGACGAAGCATTTTTTCCATCGTGATAAATACGAATATTTGATTTTGTAAAATCTTTTTCATCGCAATGATAAATGTCTACAAATTGCTGTGGGTTTCTATCAACCAAAGGAAACCAAGTGCTTTGTATTTGAACCATCATACGATGCCCTTTTTGAAATGTATGCGCTACATCGGGCAACTCATATTTTACTTGTGTGATTTTTTCGGGTGTAAAGGCTTCAGGGTTTTCAAAACTGTTTCTAAACTTTCCTCGCATCACTTCTCCACGCACTAACATTTGGTATCCGCCCATTGGATACTTATCATTCGCCGAATAACTAAATGTATCCGGAAAAACATCTATCAGTTTCACCACAAAATCCGCATCGGTAGTAGAAATGCTTACCAGTAAATCTGCTACTAAAGTGCCCGTTAACGTAACATCGTTATCAAGTATATTTGTTTTAAAAGTAAGTACATCAGGTCGGCGTGAAGCAAAACGCTGATCATCTGTCATATACTCGCGTGTACGTTCTAAATGAACATCTTCGGTGTAAGGTACAGGTTTAGCGGGGTTACTTATATATTCAGAAAAACTTACAGCCGTAGTAATTGGTTTAGCAAAACTTAAAGCTTCTTTTTCATTTAAATAAATAGGTTTTATCTCTATGTTTTTTGGAGGCCATTCGGCAAACGTAGTCCATTTGTTTTCTCCTGTTACAAAAATGTTCGCCTCTGAAATTTGTTTAGCATCACCTTCACTTTTTAAATAGTAATTAAAGAAAGGCACTTCGATTTTAGAATAGTAATAGTCGTTAACTCCTTTTCCAAATTGAACATTACCTATATGACTGCCATCCGATTTAGCCCAACCACCATGAAACCAAGGTCCCATAACCAATTTATTATTTGTAGCAGGGCTTTGTTTTTCAATTATTTTATAGGTGTTCCATGCACCCCAGCAATCTTCGGCATCAAATAAACCTCCTGTAATAAGCATGGCAGGTTTTATATTTTTTAAATGATCGGTTATTGTATGCGATTTCCAAAAATCATCGTAATTAGAATGGTTCATTTCGTCATTCCAAAACTTAACTGTATCGCCCATATATAATTTAGTAAGGTTTTTTAGACTGCCAACTTTCAGGAAAAAATCATAACAATCATCGCTATTAAAGTTAAAAGATGCAGCTTCTTCTGCGGTAGGTTTTGGACGAGGTTTACCAAAATAATAATCAAACCCATATGTATCTAACAGGAAAAAAGCGCCGTTATGATGCACATCATCACCAATAAACCAATTGGTAACAGGTGCTTGTGGACTTACCGCCTTTAGTGCTGCATGCCCACTTAATGCCGCCATGGTAGAATAAAAACCGGGATACGAAATTCCGCTTACACCAACTTTTCCATTGTTTGTGCGAATGTTTTTTACCATCCAATCGATAGCATCATATGTATCACTGGCTTCATCTATATCTTTAGGGGATTTTTTATTTTCTATATATGGGCGTATATCTTCAAACTCACCTTCGCTCATATATTTGCCTCGCACATCCTGCATTACTACAATATATTTTTCTTTAAAATAATATTTAGTGTTTCTACTCCAAAAATTCCTGAATTTACCTTCGCCATAAGGAGCACAGGAATAAGGTGTGCGCATAAGCATAATGGGGTGCTTTTGCGAAGAGTCTTTTGGGATATAAATAGCAGTAAAAAGTTTTACCCCATCGCGCATAGCAATGGTACGTTCTATTTTATAATAGTTATTTACTATCCAAACAGAATCTTGTTGAAGTTCTTTTGTTTTTTCTGATAGGGTTTGTGCAGCAAGTGAGCCACAGGTGAAAATTAGAAACAACAGTTTGCTTATTTTTTGCATAAATATTTTTATCGTTAATGTATTATGGGTTTTTAAAGTTTAATGCCAATAAGAGTAACATCATCTACTTGATCTAAACTGCCTTTCCAATCGTTAAAAGTGTTTCGTAGAATTGTATTTTGTTCTTTTAATGGTTTATCACTAATGGCAAGTAATTTTTCTTCAAGCTGTTTGTATTTGAATTTTTTTCCTTTTGTACCGCCAAACTGATCGGGATACCCATCTGTCATTAAATAATAAATGTCGCCTTTTTTAAGTGCGATAGTATGTTTTGTAAATGGCTTAGGATTATCAGTTTTGCCAATAGACTGTTTATCTGCTTTAATTTCGTGCAGTTGCTTGTTTGAAATATACCATAACTGGTTATTAGCTCCGCTCCACGAAATTTGTTGCTTGGCTTCATCAATAGCCAGCAACGAAATATCCATTCCATCTTTTATTTCTTCACCACTTTTTTTAAATGTTTCTAAAACCAATTCGCGTGTTTTATCCAGTATTTTTCCTGTATCGCGCAAGCCAAATTCTTTTACGGCGCTATTAAGCGCATTGCTACAAACTACACTTACCATGGCACCCGGCACACCATGCCCGGTACAATCAGCTGCGGCAATAAAAACAATATGCTCAATTTCTTCCATCCAATAAAAATCACCGGCAATAATGTCTTTAGGTTTATATAATAAAAAAGTGTTCGGTAATTTTTGTTGAATTAACTCAATAGGTGGAAGAATAGCATCCTGTATACGCTTAGCATAATTAATGCTATCGGTAATGTCTTTATTTTTTTCTTCTATAATTTCTTTTTGTTGTTCAAGCTCTTCTTTCTGTTTCACCACTTCGGCAGTTCGCTCAAGTACTTTATCTTCCAATATTTTTTTCTCAGTAAGTAATTTATGCTCTCTAAATTTTATATACGCATAAACAATAACTATAAATGAAATGGCACATACAATATAAAACCATATAGTACGATACCAAGGTGGAGAAATAGTAAATGTAAAAGTAGTTGGTTCTGCATTCCATATACCATTAGCACCCATTGCTTTTACCTTAAATGTGTAGGTACCGGGTGCAAGTCCGGGATAATCTCGTTCGGTTTGTGTTGTAACGGGCAACCAATCTTTTTCTAACCCTTCTAATTGGTATCTGTATTTTATTTTTTGTGGATTACCAAGTGAAATTGCTGAGAACTGAAACAGTAAATGGTTTTCGGAATAAGGAAGGCTAAGATTAAAAGGAAGATTAAACCAAGGAATTACAGAATCTGTTTTTGTTTTCCAATCAACATCGTTATAAAATAATTTTACAGAAGTGATGTGTGTTTTAGGTGAATTTTTATTTGCTTCATCCGCACTTGGGTCGTAGCAAGTCAAGCCTTTAACGGTTCCTATCCAAATATTATTTTGCTTATCCTTATATATGGCATTATCGTTACACTCCACTCCTGTAAACCCATCAGTAGCATTATAATTTTTTACTGAGTTAATTTTCCATGCTTCACCAAAAGTAATTTTGCTAAACCCTTTATCAGTTCCAACAATTAAATTTTCAGCATCCTGAAACACAAGTGATTTAATAGAGTTAGAACCCAATAAACTATCATCAGCAATAAATTTGATTTTTATTTTACCCTGCGCTTGTGCATCAAACATATAAAGTCCGCCATTGTTTGTACCTATCCAAATATTTCCATCTGTACTTTCAGTTAATGCTTTAGTGTTTTTATGAAACAATCCTTCTGCTTCATCGTACGTAGTAATTGCTCCTGCTCCACCATACTTAGCTAAACCACCACCGGTACCAAACCATATATCACCCTTTTTATCCTGAATAATGGCATTAACATCTTTATCGCTAATCATAAGCGTTGACATATCTGTATTTAAAAATTTTATACCATCGTATAAACTAATGCCTTGTTTAGTGCCACACCACACTTTTCCGCTTTTATCTACTAAAATGCTGTAAACACTATTATCAAGTAATTCATGTTCAACCGAATAGTTAGTAAATGTTTTTCCGTTATACTTAGTTATTCCGGCATCTGCTATGGCAGCCCAAACGTTTGGGTTTTTAGATGACTTGCCTGCTGAGATAGAAAGTATATTATTTTCCATTAAACCATCGTGCGTTGTGTAATTTTTAAATTGGGGCGTTGTTTTATTGAAATTCATTTGTACAATTCCTCCTGATGTAGCCAGCCAAAAATTGCCAACCGAATCTTGGTCTATGCCCTGCACAATATTATTTTGAAGCCCATCCTTTTCTCTGTAATGAGAAAACTTGTCGCCCATATATTTACATAATCCTTCGCTATTTGTTCCAATCCAAATATTCTCTTCATTGTCTTCAAAAACACATAGCATCTGGTTTCCGGGTAAGCCTTCTTTATCGGTATAATGTTCGAAATTAAATTTTGATGAGTGTTTTAATGAAGCAACACGGTTTCTAATAATTCCATTTTCTGCCGAAGCAAACCACATTTCATTTTTACTCGATTTAAAAATGCCCCAAACCTTTTTAGCAGTAAATTCGTTATCGTGATTAAATACAGTTACTTTTCTTGAAAGCAATTCAATCCAATAATCATTTTTAGTTGGTTGTTTTGCGGGAGCTATACTAAACACACCTTCTTCCAGCATTCCAAACCACAAAGTACCATCGGTATCTTCACCAATTGAAAGAATAAAATTGCTTGGAATTTCTTTTCCGCCTCTAAGCTGGTCTATCCTAAAAGAATCTTTTTCGGGTGTAATAATGTTTAAGCCTCCAAAAGTAGCCAGCCATATATGTCCTGCCTTATCCTGATGAATGTTAAAGACAGAATTACTGCTTAAACCATTATGATCATCAATTACCTGTACACGAAATGAATCTTTACTTACTTCCGTAACTTTGTTTACACCACCATCATCGGTGCCTGCCCAAATGTTTCCTTTTTCATCTTCTATAATAGATAAAACTGTTGTACCCGATAAACCATTTTTTTTGCTGATGTTTTTAAACTTTAATCCATCATACAGAATTAAACCTTCATCTTTTGTGCCTGCCCATAGTCTGCCTTTTTTATCTAACAATAAACTACGAACTATATCACCCGAAAAACCTTCTTTTTTTGAAAACGTTTTAAAGTTTATCCCATCAAAACGACATAACCCACCACCTTCTGTACCAAGCCATAAATAACCATTGTTATCCTGCGTTATACAATAGATAGTTGCTTGCGGCAAGCCCTGCTCGATAGAGTAAACCTGAAAATTATTGCGTTGCCCAAATAAGGGAAGAGATAATAGAAAGAATAATAAACAATAATATATGAACGACCTTTTTACCATTTGCTGTAAACACAAATGTAATAAACAAAAAAGATACGTCGATAAAAAAGAAAGACTACTTCTTTATAAAAATAAACTGTCCGCCTTCATCGCCTGTGTTTTTTATAGCCTGAAATTGCGGCGATTGTTCTGAGTTATTAGTTACGGGAATTTTTATAGATGAATAAAGTTGGCTTGCATCGTAAAACTTACTAGTGTTGCCGGTTAAGGCTTTTAAAAAATAATAAGCAAAAACAGAATGCCCTTCTTTTCCACCATCCATTACAGGCTCAATGCCGCCAGATGTAAGTGCCTGACGAGAAGCTAAATTATTTACTTCTTTAAAATATCTCTCCGAGTTTTCGAAAGGAACACCAATGGTGTTTCCTCTAAAAATATCGCCGCTAAAACAAGCATCGGAAATTAGCAATGTGTGTTTTGATTTTATACCCGATAGAAATGTTTGAATATCGTTATTAGAAATATAATCGGAAGTAGACGTAGTTTGCGCATCTACCGGAACCCAATAACCTTTACCCAATTGTTGTTTGTACTCTCCGTGTCCCGAAAAATAAATCAACACATTATCTTTTTCTTTTACATTAGCGGCAAGCCACTCCATAGTTGTAATAATGTTTTTTCGAGTTGCCTGCACATCGTACAATGTTTTAAATACATCTATTTTATATTTCTGTCTTAATAATGCTTCTACTGCCTTAGCATCTTTCACTCCATTTTTTAAAGGTTGCCAGCTGCCGCTATATTTATCAACGCCAATAATTAACGCATAATAATCGCCAACTTGTAAGGTGGTTGATTTATCAACGTTTAAGCCTTTAAGCGGGTCGCCGCTACCGCGATATTGGGCAGTATTTTCTTTACTATTATTAGGTGTGCTTGGCGTTTGTTTTTGTGGAGGTGTTGGTGGTTGCGGCACATTTGCAACAGCAGGTGTAGATTTATCTTCTGTAACCTTAACCGTATTGGTTGTACCCGAACCATCCTGCATTTCAACCGTAGCGCCTTTTATTTTTTGAGGCGCAGCTTCTATAAACACATTATGCCAAAGTATAGTCATATCTACCAATTGCATGTCCATTTCTCTTCCACCTTTCATTTTTTCCCAAACAAGTACAAACCTATCATCATCTCCTTTATTAAATAAAATTGGTTTTGTTCTGGTATGAGTGCTCGCATACTCATTGCCATCTGGCATTTTTACAGCAGCTTTTACAAGATAAACAAACCCCATTTTATCACCGTTGTAAACGCATTTAAATCGCACATCGGTTTTGGCTGTTTTTTTATCTAAATCAACCATGGTGCAATTAAAGTTGCCGGCATTGAAAGAGTTTTGCGAAGCAGGTAATTTAAAATCGGGTACAGAAACCGAAGCACCGTTAGGTGATACTTTATATAAACCATCTACCACAAACGAGTAACTTTTTACTGCATTGTAAGCTCCTTTTATATTTATTACTCTTGAGCCTGTTTCATTGGGTTCAAGAATTAATGTTTTTTCTTTAGGTCGAACTTCTGTGCCATTTATAACAAATTTACTTTCTTCAGCTTTATAAATAATGTAATCGGATGTTTTGTTTTGAATTTTCAGTTTAAATTTTGTTCCTGCATCGGTAGAAACAGCATCAATTAAATCAATAGTTACATAATCCGATTCTACTTTAGCATCTTTATACTTAGTTTCTTTTTGTGCTGTGGCTGAGTTTACAGCTAAGCCAATAATTACTATGAACGTTAAAAGTATTTTTTTCATTTTAAACTATTTGTTGTTTTGGTTTGTAAGCAAATTTAATCTTTTAAGCTAATTTGGCATGTTTAGCCGTATTTAGTTGCAAGGCTTCGCTGGTTTTTTCTCTAATGCCTTCGCATAGTTCACCATTGGTTACTAACGATTTTCCATACGAAGGAATCATTTCTTTTAATTTAGATTGCCATTCTTCCGTATTCAGTTGGTCTTTAAAACAGCGTTTCAACAAATCAAGCATAATAGTTACAGATGTGGATGCACCAGGAGAAGCTCCTAATAAAGCAGCAATAGAACCATCGGCAGAGCTTACTATTTCTGTACCAAACTCTAAAACTCCGCCATGGTCGTGATCTTTCTTAATAATTTGTACGCGTTGTCCTGCCTCTTCTAATTTCCAGTCTTCTAATTTTGCGGTTGGTACAAATTTCTTTAAGGCTTCTAATCTATCTTCGGGCGACTGACGAACTTGTTCTATCAAATATTTTGTAAGCGGAATGTTATGTATGCCCACCGACATAATTGGTATAAGATTATTTACCTGTAAAGAGTGTGGCAAATCCATTAACGAACCATGCTTTAAAAACTTGGTTGAGAAACCAGCGTACGGACCAAATAGTAATGCTTTTTTTCCGTTGATAACGCGCGTATCTAAATGCGGAACCGACATAGGTGGCGCGCCCACTTCTGCCTTACCGTATACTTTTGTAGCATGTTGCTTTACTATTTCTTCGTTCTGACAAATAAGCCATTGCCCACTCACCGGAAAACCACCATAGCCCTTAGCTTCCGGTATCTCTGTTTTTTCTAATAAAGGAAGTGAGCCACCACCCGCACCAATAAATAAAAACTTAGTTTCTATGGTTTTTTTAGCATGCGTTTTTAAATCTTTCATTTCAACTTCCCAATGCCCATCTTTTCTTTGCTCTAAAAAATTAACTTCTTGGTTTAAGTACAAACTAACATCGGGCAAGGTTTCTAAATGTTTAAACAACAAACGAGTTAACTCCCCAAAATTCATATCGGTACCCATATCCATATAGGTGGCTGCTACTTTTTGGTTTTTATCGCGTCCCTGCATTATTAGTGGCATCCACTTGGTAAGTTGCTCCTTATCTTCCGAATAAACCATGCCTTTAAACAAAGGGTGGTCCTTTAATAAATCAAATCGTTTTTTAAGATAGGCTACGTTTTCATTCCATACAAAACTCATGTGCGGTATAGAGTTTATAAATGCATGTGGATTTTTTACATATCCTTTTTCTACCAAATAAGCCCAAAATTGTTTTGAGGTTTCAAATGAATCGGCAATTTTAAACGCCTTAGTAGCATCAACTGTGCCATCTTCATGTTCGGGTGTGTAGTTTAGTTCACAAAAGGCAGAATGCCCTGTACCTGCATTATTCCAAGCATCGGAGCTTTCGCCGGCAACTATATCTAATCGCTCGTATATTTCAATTTTTAAAGACGGATGCAATTCTTTAAGCATAATGCCTAAAGTGGCGCTCATTATACCGGCACCAATTAAAATTACATCGGGATGCGATGTGGGTGTATGATGTTTGTGAAACAAATGTGCTATATGTGACATGCTTATTTTATTTAATTAAACGTAACAAATTTAGAGGTTTTTGGCATATATGTACGTTATAAAAAAGCCTTTTTGTTTTACAGACAATAACGCCAAAGTTTAATTATATTTGTACGTAAAATATTTGTTCTATATGAAGAAGCTTGAGATAGCAGCCCGTGACCAGACACCTTTTGTGATTTTAGATAAAGAAAATTCTATTTTCGAGATACGTGGCTATTCTTATCCCGATGAGGCTTTAGAGTTTTATACCGAAATAATAGATTGGTTTAAAGAGTATATTAAAAACCCTAATGCCGAAACAAACCTTATTCTTGATTTGATATATGTAAACTCTACCTCTATAAAGTTTATTAATGAGATTTTAAAAAAATTAGATGAACTTATTGTAGCCGAAAAAAATGCTGCCGCCGAGTGGTATTTTATGGCTGACGATGAAGACATGCAACAACTGGGTAGCGTTTTAAAAGATTTTCATAAAGTACCTGTTACTATTTCCGTTAAAAAAGTTAATAGAGAAAACGGTAAACAAAAAATGTTTTAAACTTTATTTACCCATTACACAAGTAACACAAACCTATTACACATTCATTTTTAATACTATTTTTCAGGTAATTTCACCACATCAAATTACTTGTTTTAAGCCATTTTAAGCATCTCAAAAAAAAGCGCGCAGTGTTTACCACAACTACACAATTCAGCTTATAATGCAGATAGAATGCGTTTTAAAGCACATAAAAAAGTCGTGGCGTTTCAATACAATTTGCAGCTCATTTTTTAGCTAAAAAAGAAGGGAGTTATTTCCTACCTTCTATCTTTCTATACATTCTAAGTTAGTGGTTGCAAAACAACCCTCTGTTGGTTGTTTCTGTTTATTTGCTTGGTTATTTGATTTCTAACAAGGCTTACAAAAAATTAATTTACAACAACTTACAAATACTTTTTGCTGGTTATTTTGATGGTTGTTTTCTGTTTGCATTTCAGGGGTTTGTTGGTTGTTTTTACATCTAATTTTAAAATACTAATTAACCTGTAATAAGTTTGTAATAAAATACAACTATTATGATAAATATGTGATAGCACAATATTTAATAACAAGTTCAACGGTATATTTATACCCCTAAGCGTAACTAAGTTCTCCTTTATCTAACATAGTAATTTCTTAAAATTGGCTTGGCTTGTAATTAATAGTCGCGCTGTATTTTCACGATGATTAATAATAGCGCAGATGAATTATACCGAAGAAGAAATCACGTATACAGAATTACATACAGAATATGTAAAGTTGTACAAAAACAACAAAGGTCTTTTGGATAGCATGCACTATGCAGCCTTTGTGCAACAAGGCATTTTGCCACAAGAACGACACTTTAAAAGGTTGTTTTCTGATTATTTTATTATGTATAAACCCCAAAGCATTATTGGTGGCGATTTATATTGGGTGGGGCAAAAAGGTAATTTAAAAATTTTTGCCGTTGGCGATTGCACCGGACATGGTATAAGCGGTGCTATGCTTTCGGTTTTAGCACTTAGTTTTTTAAATTACATTGTTTTGGGTAAAGATTTTACCCATATAGGTGAAGTGCTAGACGAGATGGATAAAAAATGGATTGAAACTTTTCAGCAAGGCATAGAGTTGGGTTATAACAACGATTGGATGGAAATCGGTATTTGTGCTTACAATGCTGACACCAGGGAGCTACAATACGCAGGTGCTTTTAGTAAGCTAACATACATTGTAGAAGATGAATTAGTTGAATTGGTTGGTAACAAATATCCTATAGGTGGTTGGCAATTAGAAAGCGAACGGAAATTTAAAACACATCACATTATCTTACCAAAAAACACTACGCTGTATCTTTCATCAGATGGGTTTAAAGACCAATTTGGTTACAAAAGTGGTAAACGATATGGCAGCAGGCGATTAAAAGATTTTTTAAAACAAGTAGCAAAACTCCCTATGTCAAATCAAAAAACAATAGCAGAAAAAGAATTTACATCGTGGAAAAGTATAGAAGAGCAAACAGATGATGTATGTTTAATGGGCATTAAACTTTAAATTACTTCTTACTTTTTTCGGCAGAAACTACTTGATAGTCTGTAGTAAATTTGTCTATAAAGCAATCTGGTTTAAGCGTATAAACACCTTTATACTTACTTTCAAAAAAAACGGCAACATCCCAAGTACCGGTATCTTTTTTGTAAGCCGTAATTCTACTAACTAATTTTATCTTTCCTTTTTTAGTATGCTTTACTTTTCTTCCAATCAAATCATAAAACCCGGTTGCTTTATGAATAGCGTGTTCTAAGGTCATGTTAAAAAAATATTGAATTAAACATCCATTAATCTAAACGCGGTTAGGAGGGCTCTCCATAGGATGTTCACCATTAGATTTGGCGAAAATAAATTGAATTATCTACTTCCAATGTTAAGTTTTTAGGTTAAAAAGCATCGGCTTTACATTTTAGTAACATTAGCTTAAAAGGAGTATAACATACGGCTTGCAACAACTCTTTACCTTTACTATAGTAATTTTTTAGCGCAATTAACAGGCTATTGTTTACAGAAACTATTTTCTTAACACACACGTAAAATTGAGTTTAACTCTATACCATTTCTTTGTTACAATAAAAAAACAAGCATGACAAAATCAGCAAAAAGCCCAATCCAAGATTTTTTGTATGTATGCGAATGCATTATGCTTCGTGTATTTATTTTCTGTTCTTTTTCTAAAAAGCAATATCATGGCTAAAAAAAGAAGGGTAAAAGTAGCCGTGTTATCCGATGTTCATTTAGGAACTTATGGAAGTCATGCTACTGAAATGCTACGTTACCTAAAATCTATAAAACCCGAAGTACTTATTTTAAACGGCGACATTATTGATATATGGCAGTTTAGTAAGCGATACTGGCCAAAATCGCACATGCAGGTAATTAAGCACATTACCAAACTACTGGCTAAAGGAACTAAAGTATATTATGTTACCGGAAACCACGATGAACTGTTACGAAAATTTGTAGGCTTTCGCTTGGGTAAATTGCAAATAGTAAATAAAGTGCTTTTAAATTTAGATGGGAAAAAGGCATGGATTTTTCATGGCGATGTGTTTGATGTTACCATGCAGTATTCTAAATGGCTTACCAAACTGGGTGCACATAGTTACGATGCGCTAATTGTACTTAATAGAATTGTAAATTTCTTTTCGGTTAAGATGGGTTATGGCAAACTATCTCTATCTAAAAAAATAAAAAACAACGTAAAAACCGCCGTAAAGTTTATTAATAAGTTTGAAGATACCGTTGCCGATATTGGTATAGCAAATGGCTACGATTACGCTGTGTGCGGTCACATTCACCACCCTGAAATACGACAAATAAAAACCAATAAAGGAGAAATTACGTATCTAAATTCAGGTGATTGGGTAGAGAATTTAACCGCACTTGAATATAACGATAAAGCTTGGACACTTTATAAATATCAAGATGACCCTGTTGCACAAAACATAAAGTTGAAAGAAGATAACAATGCTTACTTAAGTTCGGAACAGTTGTTTGAAAACATGCTGAGTGAATTTAAAATTAACCCCGCCACCTGATGAAAATATTATATGCTGTGCAAGCCACAGGAAATGGGCATTTAAGTCGTGCTATGGAGATAATCCCCCATCTTAAAAAATTTGGCAAAACAGATATTTTAGTTAGCGGCATACAAGCTGATATTGAATTGCCTTTTGAGGTAAAATATAAATTCAAAGGTTTAAGTTTTGTATTCGGCAAAAAAGGTGGCATTGATTATTTACGCACCTACATGAAAAGTAACACATTTCGTTTAATGAACGAAATACGAAAACTACCCATTGAAGAGTACGATTTAGTCATTAATGATTTTGAACCTGTATCTGCCTGGGCTGCTAACATAGCAAAATTACCTTGCATTGCGTTAAGTAACCAATGCGCCACCTTATCGCCAAGAGTGCCGCAACCTAAGCATAAAGACCCAATGGGTATTTTTGTATTAAAACATTACGCTCCTTCAACATCGCAATATGGATTTCAGTTTAAAAGTTTTGCCGAAAATATTTTTACACCTGTAATACGGAAAGAAGTACGCGAATTAGATGTTACCGATAAAGGTCATTATACAGTTTACCTGCCTGCTTATGATGACGAACGATTACTAAAAAACCTTACTCGTTTTAAAGATGTAAAGTGGGAAGTATTTTCTAAACATAATAAAAACGCATCTAAGCATAAAAATGTTAGTATACAGCCTATAAATCAAAAAGCATTTTTAAAAAGTTTATCATCTTGCACGGGTACTTTATGTGCCGCTGGTTTTGGAGCTACGTCCGAAGCTTTGTTTTTAAAAAAGAAATTATTGGTTATACCCATGAAAGCCCAGTACGAACAAATTTGCAATGCAACTGTGCTAAAAACAATGGACGTTCCGGTTATGAAAAGTTTGAAAAAAAAACATGCAGATACGCTTGAAAAATGGCTTAACAAAGGCAAGGTTATTGATGTAAATTATCCTGATATCACCGCTTCTATTTTAGAAAAAATAGTAGATACACATACCGGCAAAAGCAATAATTTTACCTTTTCACACTAAACACTACTCCCTTGCAACTTAACAGTAAAGATTTCGGCAAAGATTTTATTTGGGGTGTTTCTACATCTGCTTATCAAATAGAAGGGGCTCATACTGCCGACCATAAAGGTTTATCTATATGGGATGAATTTTCTACTAAAAAAAATGCCATTGCAAATAATCATCATGGAAATGTAGCTTGTAATTTTTACGAACATTACAGCAACGACTTAAAGCTGATGAGCAGCTTAGGCATTAAAAATTTCCGTTTCTCTATTTCATGGTCGCGCATATTGCCTTATGGCAGAGGCTTGGTAAACTTAAAAGGAGTTGATTTTTATAACAAACTAATTAATGAATGTTTAAAATATGGCATAACACCATGGGTAACTTTATATCATTGGGATTTACCTTTAGAATTGGAGAAACAAGGCGGCTGGACTAACCGCGATATTGTTGGTTGGTTTACTGATTATGTGGCACTTTGCGTAACAAAGTTTGGCGACCGAGTTAAAAATTGGATGGTGCTAAACGAGCCTTTAGTGTTTACAGGTGCAGGTTATTTTTTAGGTGTACATGCGCCCGGCAGAAAAGGCTTGGCTAA
>Ga0206809_1084_pt2 | contig 15694 bp, 7 predicted proteins | sample Alteio_BWOrgCont_55_FD_152903 | JGI IMG/M metagenome (GOLD analysis project Ga0206809, IMG submission 152903) | Enriched cells from forest soil in Barre Woods Harvard Forest LTER site, Petersham, Massachusetts, United States -... | ecosystem: Environmental > Terrestrial > Soil > Temperate forest > O... | reverse complement strand
TTGGTTTCAGCTGATGGTGGTGGAGGCGCCGTGGACGGTGTCGCGACAGGTCCACTCGGGCTGGCCGATGGCAGCGGTGTTTTCCGTCACATTGGTGTTCTTGAGTGCCTATTTGGGAATATACAGTTTGCTGGTTTATGCCGGTAAAACGTATCCCATCGGCGAAGGCCGTGACCGCTCCTACACCGCAGAGCCCAAAGTTTTCGTTTCCGGATACGAAGTCAATGTGATGGTGGAGGCGTTTCGCAAGTATACGCCCAAGGCTAAAACGTTAGTCGCGTTTCCAGAAGGAATCGCCGTCAATTACTTGCTGCGGGTGCCAACGCCGATGGCGGAATTGGAGTTTCGGCCAGTCGCCTTGGGCTATGCGGGGCCGCAACATGTGCTGGATGAGCTGAAGGCGAATCCACCCGAAGCAGTCTATATCTACACCGCCGATTTATCCGATGATAATGTACCTTATTTTGGCGCAAACGAAGCCAGCGGCCGTAATCTCGTGCTTTGGCTAAACGACCATTATTCACTCTTGCTCAAATATGGGAAATCGAAACAGACGATCAGCGGTGATGGAATTGACCTGCTCGTGCCCAAGGAAGCGAACGACAACCGGCTGCCGCTATTGCCGGAGACGAAGTAAGTTTTAGGAGTTACGGGCATTCGGCGCTGTTCTTTCAAGCTCGCCAGTCACCAGCCTTTTGGGTTGCTATAACTGCTTCATGAGCGAAATCCTCCACGAGGACGCGCCTGCAACTAGCGGCCAGTCCGCATGGTGGCGGGCACGCTGTCCAAAGCTCGCGCTGGCAGTGCTGGAGCCATTGTCAATTGCGACATTGTATATTTACATGCTTGCGCACAGCTGGCTGCGCTGGATGGATCCAGTGATAGATTTTCCACGGGAACTTTATTTTGCCTGGAGGATGAGTCAGGGCGATTTGCTTTATGATCAATTGGCCAATTGGTATGGCCCACTGGCGCAGTTGGTTCAAGCGGCCGGATTCCGGATTTTTGGCGTGGGCTTGGACACGATGGTGTGGATGAACATCGCTGTAACTGCCGGCGTCCTATTGTTGCTGCGCGAGATTTTCCGCGAGCTGGGAGGCCGGTTGATGGGCTGGCTGGCCTCGGTGGTTTTTTTATGCCTTTTTGCCTTTAGCCATTACAGTTTGATCGCAAACTATAATTTCCTGGCACCCTATGTCTCGCAAGCGACGTATAGTTTTGCCGGGCTTTTGCTTGTGCTATGGGCCTTGTTAAAGCACTTGCGCTCCGGGCGGCCGGTTTGGCTCGGCGTGGCCGGGGTGGGGCTGGCGATGGCGTATTTGGACAAGCCCGAGGCAGTGCTGGCTGCGGCTGGAGCCTTGGGCGTTTATTTTTTGGCACAAACGCTCCATGCATTTCGCCATGGCGCTGAGAGAGACGGCTGGCGATGGCTCGCCCGAAGTGTCGGCTGGCTGGTGGGGGGGTTCTTTTGCCTCTGGCTGCCGGTGTTTGGATTTTTTTTGTGGCAAAACGGTTTCGCCTACGCCGTCCACGCGACGGACTATGTGCTCGTTTCCATGCTGGATCGATCCATTCGGGAGACAGTGTTGAACGCTAAGACCATGCGCGAAAATATTGGCTTCGACAAGCCATGGGAGAATTTTGTTACCCAAGCCATTGCCGGGGGGTGGCTGGTGTTGGTCTGCGGGGTTATGGCAGTGGCCGCGGGTGGTTGGCAGCGCGTGCGCAAGTTTGGCCTCATGTGGTGGGTTTTGCCCGGAGTGGTCGTGGCCGCGGGTGGCATTGGTGCTTGGATGGCATGGCAGGAAAATTATTGGGTCGATGTGGGTCCGGCATTTGTCTTTCCCGCTTGTATTGCGGCAGGGATTTTTTCCCTTTGGAGTTTGGGGGCGGCGTGGAAGGGTCGGGCGGAATTCTCCCGGGTCCTGGGGCTGGCGGTGGTTGGTGTCGCAGCGAGCCTGATGCTGGCGAGGATGATTTTGCTCGGGCGGATCACCCATTACGGCTTTTTCATGATGCCGCTCGCGTTGCTGTTTTGGGTGCATTTGGTGGCGGTGGAGGCAGCGCGGGTTGGGGCGAAACCCAAGGGCGCGAGATACTGGTTGTTGCCGGTGATTTTTTCTGTGCTGGTTTTGACGGGTGCCATTGTGCTGGGGCGTCTCAACCTCAGTGCCTATGACTTGAAGAACTATCAAGTGGGCGAAGGGCGCGACCATTTTTATACTTTTGACCCGCAAGAACGGCCCACCGGCTGGCTGGTCAATGTCATGGTTGACGCCTATAAGCAAAAAACCCCTGCCGCCAAGACATTGGTTGGCTTCCCCGAAGGCATCATGGTGAACTACCTTTTGCGGGTGCAAACTCCGCTGGCGGAGCTCGAATTTCATCCCGTAGCCTTGGGTTACGTTGGACCGCAACACGTGCTCGATGAATTGAAGGCCCGTCCGCCCCAAGTGGTTTTCTTGTTTCATCGTGACTTGACGGAATATGGCGTGAAATATTTTGGAGAGAACGAAGCCAGCGGGAAGAGCATTCTGCTCTGGCTGAATGAAAATTATAAAGTCGTTGGATTGATTGGTTCCTCGCCCAATACCGTCACCGGGCATGCCATTGACCTTTTGGTGCCCATGAGTACGCCCACGCCACCGAACGCCCCGGGCCTGCCGCTATTGCCGGCGGTGGGCGGGGTGATTATTAGGGGCGTCACGAACATTGGGCGCTGACGCTTCAAGCTCGCGTGTTGCTCGGTTATGCGGTTAGGAATGGCGGGCATGAGCGAAATCCTCCCCGAGGACGCGCCTTCAACTGACGGCCAGTCCGCGTGGTGGCAAACCCGTTGGCTGAAGCTCGCACTGACAGTGTTGGAACCGTTGTCGGTCGCGGGGTTATTTGTCTATATGCTGGCCAAGAGCTGGCTGCGTTGGGGGGACCCTGTGGTTGATTTTCCGCGGGATTTATATATCGCCTGGCGATTGAGCGAAGGTGATTTGCTTTACCAAAAAATCGCCAACTGGTATGGCCCCTTGGCCAATCTCATCGAAGGGGCGGGTTTCAAGGTGTTCGGCGTGGGCTTGGACACAATGGTCTGGATGAATATCGCGCTGACCGTGATGGTGCTGTTGTTGCTACGCGGAATTTTTGGCGCGATTGGCAACCGGTTGATGGTCTGGCTGTGCTCCGTGTCATTTATATGCATTTTCATGGCTGGACATTATTCGGAAGCGTCGGTTTTCAATTTCATCACGCCCTACGTGGCGCAGTCCACCTATTCATTTTTGGGGCTGCTGCTCGTCTTGTGGGGTTTGTTAAAACACTTGAAATCCGATCATCCGATATGGCTGAGTGTCGCGGGCCTGGGTTTCGGGGTCGCGTATTTGGACAAGCCGGAGGCGTTACTGGCGGCGGTCGGGGCCGTCGGAATTTATTTTTTGACACAAACCATGCGGTTGGCGCGGCAAGGCGCCAGTGCTGAGGGCTGTCGGTGGCTGCTTAAATCCACGGCCTGGTTCTTTGGTGGGTTTATGTGTTTATGGCTGCCGGTCTTTGGCTATTTTTTTACCAGGGGCGGTTTTGTTTTTGCGATGCGGGCCACAAACTTCGTGGTGGTTTTTCCGCTCAGTGGTTCAATTCGCCATCTGGTCACGCAAGCGCCCTTTTTTCATCGGCAAATGGGGATCGACCGCCCGGCGCAAAATTTTTTACTCCAGCTAAAAATGGGTGGTGTTCTTGTCATGGTCTGCGCCGCAATTATTGTTTCGGGGTGGGCGTGGGCGCACGCCCGGAGGTTGAGCTTGGCTTGGTGGGCATGGTGGATCGCGATGGTCGGCACAGGGGCGATGGCCTGCTGGCTGGTCATAATGAGCAATGGGGGTTTTGTCCGGGCGGTTGCCTTTCCGGTTGGCCTGGCCGCTGCCGGTTATACAGCAGTTGTTTTGTGGATGGCATGGTGCAATCACCGGAAATTTTCCCGCACGCTGGGCCTGGCGATTGTGGGAATCGCCGCCAGCCTGATGTTGATGCGGGTGTTGCTAAATGTGACATTGAATTATTACGGATTTTATATGACGCCACTGGCGCTGCTCTTTTGGGTTCAGTTGATGGTGGTGGAGGCACCGCTAGTAGTACCACATCAAGGGCGCTCAGCCTGGCCGGTGGCGGCGGTGTTTTCCTCAATAGGGTTGTTCTTGGGTGTATATTTGGGGGCAACCAATCTGGAAGTCTATGCTCGTAAAACATATCCCGTCGGCGAAGGCCGTGACCGTTCCTACACCGCCAGGCCCGAAGTCTATGTCTCTGGCTTGGAGGTCAACATGATGCTGGAAGCATTTCGTAAATTAACGCCGGCGGCCAGGACGCTGGTTGCTTTTCCGGAAGGCATTTCGGTCAATTACCTGCTGAGAGTGCCAACTCCGTTGACGGTGTTGGAATTTCGGCCTGTGGCATTGGGCTATGTCGGTCCGGAGCACGTCATTGAGGAGCTAAAAACCCATCCACCCGATGTGGTTTATATTTTCGCCTCTGATTTGTCGGACAATAACATTCCCTATTTTGGCGCGGACGAAGCCAGTGGACGCAACATTATACTTTGGTTAAACGACAACTATTCCATTGCGTTCAGATATGCCAAATCGGAGCAGACGATCACGGGCGATGGCATTGATCTGCTCCTTCCCAAAGCGGCGAACGACAACCGGCTGCCGCTTTTGCCGAAGCAATAATAAGTTTTGGTGCCGTGAATTTTTAACCCACGCCTTCAAGCTCGCCAGGTTCCTGGCTTTACGGTTATGAATAACCGCCGCATGAGCGAAGTTTCCTCCCAGAATTCGCACGTTACCGATGCCAAGTTTGCTTGGATCCGCTCACGTCCGCTGAAGCTTGTGTGGACGGTGTTGGAGCCGCTATCGGTCGCGGGATTGTTTGTCTTTATATTGGCCAAGAGCTGGCTGCGCTGGGGGGATCCGGTGGTGGATTTTCCGCGGGATTTGTATATCGCCTGGCGGTTGAGCGAGGGTGATTTGCTTTACCAAAAAATCGCCAACTGGTATGGGCCGCTGGCCAACTTGGTCGAAGGCGCGGGATTCAAGATTTTCGGTGTGGGATTGGATACGATGGTCTGGATGAACATCGTACTGACGGTGATCATCCTGCTGTTGCTGCGGGGAATTTTCAATACTATCGGCAACCGGTTGATGGTCTGGCTGGCCTCAGTTTCTTTTATTTGCATTTTCATGGCGGGACATTATTCGGAGGCCTCGGTTTTTAACTTCATCACTCCCTATGTCGCGCAGGTGACCTATTCTTTTTTAGGGCTTCTGCTCGCCTTGTGGGGACTGCTGAAACACTTGAAAGCCGACCGTTCGATCTGGCTTGGCGTGGCGGGCCTGGGCTTGGCGGTGGCGTACCTGGACAAACAGGAAGCACTGCTGGCGGCGGCCGGGGCGAGCGGAATTTATTTTTTGATGCGAACAATTCAGATGACGCGGCAAAACGGCCGCAGTGCTGGCTGGCGGTGGTTGCTGAAATCCTTAGCCTGGGTTATTGGCGGATTCGTGGGTTTGTGGCTGCCGGTGTTTGGGTATTTCTTTACCAAGGGCGGCTTTGTTTTTGCGATGAAAGCCACAAACTATGTGGTGGTTTTCCCGCTCACTGGCAAGGTTCGCCATGTCGTCGCAACGGCTCCTCTTTTCCGCACGTTGATCGGTTTCGATGGTCCGCTATATAACTTCCTGATTCAACTGAAAATGGGCGGCGTTCTTGTTATTATCTGTGCCATGATCATTGCGTCGGGGCTGGCCTGGTCGTGTGCCAGAAGGCTTAGCCCGGCTTGGTGGCTTTGTCTGTTGGTTATAATTGGGGTAAGCTTGGCCGGTTCATGGCTGGCCTTAATAACCAACGGGGACTTCGTCCGGGCATTTGCTTTTCCTGTTGTCTTGGGAGCAGCCGGCTATTCCGTTGTAAGTTTGTGGATGGCGTGGTGGGATCGGGCGGAATTTTCCCGCACACTGGGTTTAGCCGTAGTGGGAGTGGCGGCCATGGCTATGTTTATGCGGATGTTTTTACATCTTACCTTGAATGCTTACGGGTTTTACATGGTGCCGCTATCGCTGTTCTTTTGGTTTCAATTGATGGTGGTGGAGGCACCGCGGGCGATGGTGCTTCGTGGCCGCCCCTGCTGGCCGGTCGCAACAGCTTTTACAGTTATATTGTTGTTTTTGGGAGGGTATTTGATGGTAACCAGCCTGGAAGTTTATGCCCGCAAAACTTATCCTGTAGGCGAAGGCCGTGACCGTTCCTACACCGCGCGGCCCGAAGCCTATGTTTTCGGCTTGGAGGTCAATGTAATGACTGAAATGTATCGCAAGTTAACACCCGACGCCAAGACATTGGTTGCATTTCCTGAAGGTATCTCAGTGAATTACCTGCTGAGGGTGCCAACATCTTTGGCCGAATTGGAATTTGGCGAGGTTCCTTTTGGCTATGTGGGGCCGCAGCATGTGCTGGATGAGTTGAAAGCGCATCCACCCGATGCCGTTTATCTTTTCACCGTTGATTTATCTGGTGACAATGTACCTTACTTTGGCGCGGACGAAGCCAGCGGCCGCAACATTGTGCTTTGGTTAAACGACAATTATTCCATTGCGTTCAGGTATGCCAAATCGGAACAGACGATCACCGGCGATGGCATTGACCTGCTTCTGCCCAAAGTGGCGAATGACAACCGGCTGCCACTATTGCCAAAGGAGAAGTGAAAAATCGGGAGGGCGTCGGTTTAATCGGCGGTGTGGTATACACTTTCGGAAATCTGCCGGGCTTTGGCCGCGGCGCGCGCTTCTTCGGTTTGCAGACGCAATTGCCCGCAGGCGGCGGCAATGTCATGGCCTTTCTCGCGCCGCAGGGTAGCGGTTGCCCCCTCGCGGCGCACAATTTCTGCAAAGGCGTCCTGGCGTTCTAGGCTGGGGCGTTTCCACGGTAAACCTTCCACGGTATTGTAGGGGATGAGGTTGACGTGCGCATGCAGTTCACGCGCGATCTTTGCCAAAGCCAAGGCTTGGGCCGGGCTGTCGTTGATGTCGGCGATAAGGATGAATTCGAGCGTGATCATGCGGCCGTGTTTTTCGGAAAACTGACGGATTGCGGGTATCAGTTCAGCCAGCGGGTATTTGCGATTTATCGGCATGATTTGCGTGCGAACTTCATCAGTGGCACCGTGGAGGCTGATGGCCAGGCGGAAGCCCAGTGGTTCCTCGGCCAATCGTAAAATTTGTGGGGCGAGGCCCGAGGTCGAAATTGTCACTCGGCGCGCGCCGAAGCGCAGGCCCCAGTCGGCGTTCAAGATGGTCAGTGCGCGCAACAGGTTGTCATAATTGGCCAGGGGTTCGCCCATGCCCATGACGACGATATTGTCGAACGAGGCCAATTCAGCCTGGGCGCGCGGAGTGTGGGCATCCTCTTTTTTGCACACCTCCAGGAGTTGAGCGACAATTTCACCGGCGGCGAGGTCGCGCTTCCAGCCGGCCAGGCCCGACGCGCAAAAGCGGCAGCCGTAGGCGCAGCCGACCTGGGTCGAAATGCAAATGGTTTTGCGCGAACGCTCTGCGCCCACGCCTTCCATGGGTGCGCGGATGACCACCGTTTCAATCAGTGCTCCGTCGCGCAGTTCAGACAACAGTTTGTCGGTCACATCCGAGGAGGTTTTGGTGAGGACATGTTTCAGCGGTGTGAGGTCAAAAGTCTCGGCCACCCAATTGCGGATGGGGGCGGAGAGGTTAGTCATCGCCGCGGGGTCAAACACGCGTTTCTTGTATACCCATTCCAGGATTTGTTTGGCGCGAAAGGCTGGTTCGCCCTGCGCAGCCAGGCGCTCAGTCAGCGAAGCCAGGGTTTCACCAAATAATATGGGTTTAGTGGAGGCGGGGACGGTCATGGCGCAAGATGGCATTATCCTTTTTTACTCAGATACTGCCAGTGCAAAGCCACCCTTGGAATTCGAAGAGAATGGCTGGAATCTAGGGACATTACTTTACTTGCAATATACGGCAAACCCCCCAGAATAAGTCAAAATGTCCATTCGGCGGCTTTTTGAGTTCCTTCTGCACAGGCGTTTTTTAATCCAAACGGCCTTCGTGGTTATTGTGACGGCGGTATATATTTGGGGCGTTCATGATCCCGATATGTGGACCAATCCGGACCAGGGCAATACTTGGGAAAAGAATTTGGAGTTTTCCGTTTTGGATATGCGTGGAAATATTCCTTCACCTCCGCGAACTGCGCCCACGGATGTCGTCATCCTGACGATCACTCAAGAGGACTTTAAGCAGCTGGGAGTGGATGCGGAAACATTGAAGCGCAGCCACGAACTGACTTACATGGGCAAGGAATGGCCGTGGGATCGCCGTTTGTGGGCGGAGTTGACCGAGCGGTTAGTTGGCAGTGGGGCGAAGCTGGTCGCCTACGATTTTGTGTTCAATAATCCGACCGACGAGCCGATTGCGGGTGACGCGGAGTTTGGCCCAGTGCTGGCCAGATACGCCGACCGCGTGGTCATCGCCTCACACTGGGGCACGGTGGCTCCAGGCAGTGATTCCATCCTCTTCATGCCGCCGCCCGGCCTGATCCCGCAAGGTGAGGAGGAAGTCATGGGGCTGACGGCTCAGAACACGGACGGCATTGTCCGCAGTGTGAAAAATTTCCAGGAAGCGCCGCAGACGCTCATGCGGGCATTGCAAGCCAATCATCCACGCCTCAACTTAAATGATGTTCCGAAGTATTCTTTTAACTGGTTGGCGGCCAAAAAAGTTTTGGGGATGGCTCCGCAGCGCGAACTGAAAAAACCCATGTTGCTGAATTTTTACGGGGTGAGCGGCACCTTTACCACGATCAAGTTGGTGGATGTGCTCCGGAATTGGGACACCGACCCCAAACTGGATCATGGTGCGTATTTCAAGGGCAAGGTCGTTTTTGTGGGGCCGGATGACGTTTTCCGCTTCAGCAATGACACTTACAACACGCCGCCTGATAATATGCCTGGAGTAGAGTTGCAGGCGACGGCGTATTCCAATTTGGTACACAATGAATGGCTGGAGCCGGCACCGGATTGGATTGTGCTGACCCTGGCCGTGGGCCTGGGCGCGTTGGCGCTGGTCGTTTCACTATGGGTACATTCGGTCATGTTAAAAATGGGCCTGTTTGCCACCCTGGGCGCCATCTTTCTCGCCGTAACGCAGCATATCTTTTGGGCGCATCTCATTGTAACTCCGGTGTCGGGCGCAGCGATGATTCTGATTTGTTGTGGGGCCTTTGGCACGCTTTACGACTACATCCTGGGTCAATACGAACGCCAACGCATGCTCGGCATGTTTGAGAGCATGGTTTCGCCGGGAGTGGCCGGCTTGATGCTCAGCCACCGGGGTGAATTTGAGCAACGTCTGGGCGGGCAGCGCAAGGAGGTGGTCGTCCTGTTCAGCGATATCCGTGGTTTTACTTCCTGGAGTGAGCGCGTTGGCCCGGATGCGCTGGTTGCACAGCTCAATGAATACTTGTCGGCCATGGTTGGTGTCATCCAGGAGGAAGGCGGGACGCTGCAAAAATACATTGGCGATGCCTTGATGGCCGCCTGGGGTGACGTGCGTGAGCTATTGCCAGCAGAAGGTGCCGAGCGTGCGGTGCGCGCGGCGTTGCACATGCAAAGGGAGCTAGGCGTGCTGAATGTGAACTGGCTGGGGCAGCCCAACCGCAAGCAGTTATCCTGTGGCATTGGCATTAACCATGGAGAAGGCGTGGTCGGCCAGATCGGCCACCCACGTCGGCAGGAATTCACCGTAATGGGTGACCCGGTGAACCTGGCTTCGCGTATTGAGAGTGCCACCAAACAATACCGCCACCCCGTGCTGGTGGGGGAGAGCATTTATGAGATGACCAAGGAAGTTTTCCTGTACCGGCTGGTCGATAAAATTATGGTATTGGGCAAGTCGCGTGCCGTCTGCATCTATGCCCCGCTGGGGGAGCTGGCGGGCGCCCAACCTCCACCCGGACTGCCGTTGTATGAAGCTGCGCTGGAAAGGTATTTTGCGCGGGATTTTGTCAGGGCAGTGGAATTGTTCCGCGCGGCTAACACGCAAATGGACGGGAACGATTTTCTGTGCCTCAATTTTATCGAGCGTTGCGAGTATCATCGACAGGTTCCACCGCCAGCGGACTGGGATGGGAGTTGGGCGCTCAAGGAAAAATAAGCGTTCATTAAACTACTTAATTTCCCAAGAAAACTTGTTGCCATTATTTTTTTTAATTAAATATATTGCTCACCATGCGCGCGTCTATTTTTGGAAAATTCGCATTGAATTGCCACACCTGCTTTCGCCTGGCGAAAGACATGTCCACTGGGTGGGTGGGTGCACTGGGGTTGCTTGTTGCGGCGCCCCTTCAGGCGGCGACCCCGGCCGCTGGGACAGCGACTGCTCCGGCCACCGTTTCCGCCCCGGCGGCGGCCTCGACCGCAAAGCCTGCCGATGCCGGCTCCGAATCCAGGCCAATTGACCGGGATGATTTCACCCTGAGCATCCCCTTGGGCTGGAAGGAGGATACGCAGGCGAAGGATTACGATGCCAACGCTAATTTTACCCTGTTCAGCCCAAAAAGCAGTTCATTGCAGTTTGTTATTTTGAGCAAAATGGATGATCCAAAAAAAATAGTGGATAATGCGGTAAAAAAAATCGATGGAGTGCAGATCACCACCCTCTCAAAAACCAACTTGCTGGAATGGTTTACCCATAAAGGCACGGGGCAATACCTCAAAGGAAAAATAGTAGATAGCTTTCCCGGCAGCATCAAAGTGTTTTGTTTTAGCAGTGTTAAGCACAACGTGCTGGTCATTGAAACCACGTTCTCCGACGATATAAAGGACACTCAAGATGATATTAAAAAAATTGGCGAGTCATTCAAGATGAAGGCTGGACTGTAGTGGTGGCCTGAGAAGTTGAAATGGTGCCCGGGACAGGACTTGAACCTGCAAAGCCTTGCGGCCAAGGGATCCTAAGTCCCTCGCGTCTGCCAATTTCGCCACCCGGGCGTGCAGAATGAGCGGAAGTTTGAGGCTGAGAACGGGAAATGGGAAGCTGGAAGTTCAAGTCCAGTTGGTATTCGGCTTGGCGATGGGTGGGGTGGTTTCACTCTCTTCGCAGAAAATCCTTGTCCCCCGTCATGCGGGTCGGCAGATTCGCGGGCGTGCCACGCAAGATGCCCCGGTTGCCGCGCCTGTCGGCATGCATGTTTATGGCCGCGCTGCTGTGCGCGGCGGCGTGGTCATCGGTAGGTGTAGTGCGGGCGGATCCGCCGCCTCTCATTATTCCTGCACCGGAGACGGCAACGCCGTCGGCTGTTTCTTTGCCTCCTTCGGGATCAAGTGGAGCTGGACTGAATCCGGGCGATCTTAACATAACTCCAGATCACGTTGAAATCGGTCCGAATGGAGACATTGGTTATGGAACACCAGACCATCCGATAGAATTCCAGCTTTACGGTTATCGTATTCGTGCGAACCAAGTTCTTATACACCCGAAGGAGCCTAACGCCACCAGCGCGAAAGTTGAGGTTACGGGCGAAGTGGAGTTGTCCGGGGAATCGAACCGCGTGCTGATGCGCAAGTTGACATTGGATGAATCGGCATATATTGCTGATCAGATTCGGATGGGCAAGGCGCCGGCTTATGTGGATGGGAGTTCCTTTACCCTTGGCACCAAGGAAGGCGTGCTGACCAACCCGACCATCTTTTTTGGCGAGCCGGATCCCTACGGTCTGAACATCCGGGCCAAAAGCGCCGTTGTCCAGGTGGATTCGCAAAACATTGTCTTAAATGGTGCTACCCTGCGGATTGGCTCCTTTCCGATTTTTTATCTGCCCTCTTATACCCAGGGACACGAGGACCAGCCGCCGATGAGCTTGCAGGCGCACTTTGGTTATCGCAAAGACCTCGGCAGTTACACCCAGACAACGTCATATTGGACCAAGAATCCCGTGTTTGAGCCAGGAATGCTGCTCGATCTTTACGGCGACCGCGGACCGCTGGCCGGCCCCGCAATGAAGTATAACTACACGGATGACCCCAATTGGTGGCAGATTGGTAAATTGGAATCGGGTTTCATCAGTGATCATGGCGATCGTGGCTTGGACGTGCTCAATAATCCCATCCCGGAAAATCGGTATTTCATGGACTGGCAGCATGCCGGCTCATTGGGCGGTGAGGTTGACCTGACCAGTTCGGTGTCGTGGTGGAGCGACTCATACGTCCTGCGCGACTTCCGCCAGAGCGAATGGAACCTGGACCAGTTGCCGGACAATTTCGTTGAAGCCAGCCATCCGGAGCAAAATGCCCTGGTCTCGGCATTTGCTCGTTTTCGCCCAAATGATTTTGAGCAAGTGCAGGAGCGTCTGCCGGAAACGCGGCTGGATTATTTCTCCAGTCCAATCGGGGAGACAGGCATTTATCAGGAAGGTCAGGCCGATTATGTTCAATTGACCCAACCCAATTTCAATGGCACGCCAACACTGCACAGCAACCGGTTCGATGGCTATTACGGCTGGCGGCGGCCGGTTAACTTCAGCGATTGGGCGACCATTACGCCTGTGGCCGGTACGCGCATTACCCAATACCAGGATACGTTGGGCCAGCAGGGTGATTTTACCCGGATGCTTGGCCAGGTGGGCTTCGACGCGGATATGCGCGGAGTGGGCCGGTGGGACTACCAGAACCCGATTTGGGACATCAATGGGCTTCAACATATTGTCCGGCCGGTTCTTTCCTATCGTTATATCCCCGCTGCGCAGCAGGGGCAGGGCCTCATTCCGGTTATAGACGACGACGTCGGTTCAAATTACCCCCCGGTTTTTGATTTGGGCGACACCCGCAGCATTGATGCGCTCCACAGCCAAAATGTCCTGCGCTATGGACTGGAAAATCTTTTGCAAACGCGGGCGAATGACTACGGTTCGCGCGATCTGGCGACCTTTAATGTTTATGACGACATCCACTTTCAGCGGGCAGCAGGCCAGGAGGATTTTTCCGATGTGTGGACGACCGTTGGCCTTAGCCCCGCTCGCTGGCTCCAAGTGGATATATTCAACCGGGTTGACCCCAGCGCGTTCACTGAGCGCGAGGTGCGCACGCGTGTCGCCGTCACGGACGGCGACCGGTGGAAAGCATCCTTGAATGCAAGCGTGTTGCAGCACTTGGTGAGCCAGTATTGGCTGGATGCGGAGTACCGGGTTACGGAGCGCGTGCGCCTTTATGGCCGTTGGCGCTATGACGAACACGTGGGTGGCCTGACCGAGCAATTTTACGGTCTCCGCCAACGGTTTGGGCAGGCGTGGGATTTTGAATACGGCATCGCCTATTACCGTGGCGCTGGGCAGCAGAATGGTTTTGGCTTCGATGTGAAGTTGATTTTGCTGGCGGATTGACCCGCCTTGTCTTCTAGTGAGGTGTTCCGTTGGAAGATACCTCCATCCCCGGCGTCATGTTTGATTTTGGTAAAAATTTTCGCCTGTGCCTCTGCGTCGCCATGCTGGCCGGGGTTGCGCCACAGACCCGTGCGGCGACAGCCATGCTGGAGGGCAACATTGACCGCCCGTTGCGCTACACGCCCGAAGGCAAAGACTTTGTCATCACCAACGGCCAGGAGTTTTTTAACCGTCCGCTTTACACCAACACCGCTTTTCGGGTGGATGGCGGGGATAAGCCGGAGTTTTCTCTCTACCTGCCGGGTCGTGGTGGTAATCTGCGCCTCGGTTTGCTGAATGCGGCTGGTGCAGGTAAATGGTTGAATGACGCCGCGCAAGTCATTACGCGTTACCGGCCCGGTTCGCTTGTTTATGAAATTTCGGATCCGCTGCTTGGTGCCGAAGGCAAATTAAACCTGACAGCAATGGTTTTGCCCACGGGGCAGGGCCTTATTGTGCGTGTTGATACCGTGAACGCGACTCCGGTGACACTCGTCTGGGCTTACGGTGGCGCCAACGGGCAAGCGGCCAACCGCGGCGGCGACATCGGGGAGGGCCAGCCCGTCGCGCAAGTGTTTCAACTTCAACCGGCCAATTGCAGCGGTGACACGATTACGCTCAATGCAGCTTCAGCTTCATTCTGGCTTCAATTTGTCACCGCTAATGCAAGTTCGCAGGTGCCGACGGACATCCTCGGCCTGGTGCCGCCGGAAAGCAAATTAGCTGTCGCCGACGCGAACCAATGGAATTCGCTTGGAAATCTCCTGGCCAGCGCGGGCGCGCCAACAACTATGCCAGTAGCGACGGGAAGCATATTACTTACGCCAGGTATGCCGATCTATCTGGCATTGCAGCGTCATCCGCAACTGGGCGAAACAATCCCGGTGGATCCGACTTACCAGGAAATTACCGGTGGTGGACCGCAAACGGCGGGTGCAACGGCCACGCCTCTGACTTACGCCGAATTGCCGAAAGTATTTGAAATGGCCGAAGCCCGCCGCAAGGCCATTGCGGAAAAAGTCACCGTTGAAACGCCCGACCCATATGTGAACGCCGCGCTCGCGGCTTTATGCGTGGCGGCTGACGGTATTTGGGATGAATCCTTGGGTACGTTCCAGCACGGCGCGGTGGCGTGGCGTCAGTCCCTGCTCGGCTGGCGCGGGCCGTATTCGAGTGACGAACTGGGCTGGTTCGACCGCTTCACGCGTAACTTCGATCATTGGTCTGGCCGGCAAAACACCGATCTCATTGGCCCGGTACCGGGGCCGGACCCCAAGGCCAACTATGCGCGTGACGAACCCGCGTTGCACACCAACGGTACGATGTCGAATTCACATTATGACATGAACCTCATCGCGGTGGATGCGCTGATGCGGCATTTGCTGTGGACAGGCGATTTGGATTACGCACGCAAGGTGTGGCCGGTCATCCAGCGCCATCTCGCTTGGGAGCAACGGCTGTTTCGCCGCCCATATAGTAATGGCAACAATCCGCTTTACGAAGCCTACGCCGCCATTTGGGCAAGCGATGACCTGGCCTACGACGGTGGCGGCACCACGCATGGCTCCGCCTTCAATTATTTTGAAAACGTGATGGCAGCCCGAATTGCGCAGTTGCTTGGCGAAGACCCCGCGCCCTACCAGCAGGAGGCCGGCCTTATCCTCAATGCCATGCACACAAATTTATGGCTGCAAGACCGTGGCTGGTATGCGGAATACAAGGATTGGAACGGTTTGCAGCTGACCCACCCCAGTGCCGCGTTGTGGACGTTTTACCACGCAATCGACGAAGAAACCGCCACACCCGCGGAAGCCTGGCAAATGTCGCGTTATGTGGACACGCAAATCCCCCACATTCCCATTCATGGGCCGGGAGTTCCTTCCGGTTATGCCACGCTGACGACGAGCGATTGGATGCCGTACACCTGGTCGCTCAATAACGTGGTCATGGGCGAGGTTGCGCACACGGCCCTGGCCTATTGGCAAAGCAACCGCCCGGATGAGGCGTTCCAGTTGTTCAAAGGCTGCCTGCTCGACAGCATGTATCTCGGCCTGTGCCCGGGCGACGTTGGCACGATGACGTATTACGACGCCTACCGCGGTGAAAGCCAGCGCGACTTTGGCGATGACATCGGCGCATTGTCGCGCGCGTTTATCGAGGGATTGTTTGGCGTGCATCCGGACGCACTGGCGGGCGAACTGAC
>Ga0206809_1095_pt1 | contig 15793 bp, 13 predicted proteins | sample Alteio_BWOrgCont_55_FD_152903 | JGI IMG/M metagenome (GOLD analysis project Ga0206809, IMG submission 152903) | Enriched cells from forest soil in Barre Woods Harvard Forest LTER site, Petersham, Massachusetts, United States -... | ecosystem: Environmental > Terrestrial > Soil > Temperate forest >... | reverse complement strand
AGGTTGATGCGCGTTATTTCCGTCCGGCTGAGGTTGAATTGCTAATTGGTGATTACAGCAAAGCAAAAGCAAAATTAGGATGGGAACCAAAACATACGGTGCAGGAGCTTTGTAAAGAAATGGTTGCATCGGACGTAGAGTTATTTAAACGCGATAAACTTTTATCGGAACACGGGCATTCCATTTTAAACCAAAACGAATAAGCAGCATGGAGTTTTCTTCGAAAATATATATTGCCGGACATAGAGGAATGGTAGGCAGTGCCTTGGTGCGAAACCTAAAGGCGCATGGCTTTACCAATTTAATTTACAGAACCCGACAAGAACTTAACCTTTGCATACAGCAAGATGTTGATGCTTTTTTTGAAGAAGAAAAACCCGAGTATGTTTTTTTAGCTGCTGCAAAAGTGGGTGGCATACAAGCAAACAACACCTACCGTGCTGATTTTATTTACGAAAATTTAATGGTGCAAAACAACATCATTCATGCGGCCTATAAAAACAAAGTAAAAAAACTAATGTTTTTAGGTTCGTCGTGCATCTATCCAAAACTGGCACCGCAACCATTGAAAGAAGAATACTTACTTACCGGCGCACTCGAATATACAAACGAGCCTTATGCCATTGCAAAAATTGCAGGCATAAAAATGTGCGAATCGTATCACAAACAGTATGGTTGCAATTTTATTTCGGTAATGCCAACTAATTTGTATGGACCAAATGATAATTACGATTTAAACAATTCGCATGTGTTGCCTGCTTTGCTTCGTAAATTTCATGATGCGAAAGAAAGTAATGCACCTTCTGTAACGGTTTGGGGCACGGGCTCTCCGCGCAGAGAATTTATGCACGCCGATGATATGGCTGATGCCTGTGTGCATTTAATGAAAACCTACGACGGCGATAAATTTGTAAACCTGGGTGTTGGTGTTGATATAAGCATTAAAGAACTTGCGCTGCTGATTAAAGAAATTGTTGACTACCAAGGAGAATTGGTTTTTGATACTACTAAGCCTGATGGTACACCGCGCAAATTAATGGATGTATCGTACTTGCATAGTTTGGGTTGGACGCACAAAATAAATTTAGAACAAGGAATTAAAAACGTGTATGCCGAATTTAAAGAGAATAAGCACCTACGCGTTGTTTAACATACAATGATTTCTTTAAACCATAAGCAGCTTTCCTTTTTTACTATTGGCTTGTTTTTATTTTTGGTTAACGAAATAAAAGCGCAATCTATTTTATTTCCGCCCGATTATTTTTTTGATGTAGAGCGTCAAAAAAATATTTTTACCGATACGTCGGCTATCATACATTCATCTACACAACCACTTATTTATAAAGATGCCGCACAGGATACTTTTAGGCATGTAAAGCCGGGTCAGGATTTGTTTATTGATAAACTTGTTTACGATGATTTACTGAAAGTAAAGTACATTGATAAATCATCAGGGACTAACAGAAAATTTATACTAAACATTAACCCTGTTTTTAATTTTAGTTTTGGTCAAGATCAAAAAGACCCTACTAAAGAGGTTTTTGTAAACAACACTCGTGGTGTTTGGATAAAAGGCGCTATTGGTGAAAAATTTATTTTTGAAACTTCTTTTTTCGAAAACCAATCTAACTTCCCCGCCTATTTAAGAAACTATTGTACCACCGCACTTATTGTACCCGGGCAAGGCAGGTGGAAACCATTTAAAAAAGATGGTTTCGATTATGCCATGTCTAACGGTGTAGTGCATTTTCAGGCAACTAAAAACTTTTCTATTCGTTTAGGTACAGGCAAACAAAAAATAGGCGTGGGTTATCGTTCGTTACTGCTGAGTGATAACGCATTTAACTATCCGTTTTTACAAATTACAGCTGATTTTTTCAAGCACAAAGTACAGTACACACAAACCTATGCCTTGCTTATGAACCTGAGCGATGGTGGCACAAAAACGCCGGTGGGTGCTGAAGAAATTTTCCAAAAGAAAGCGGCATCATTTCAGCAACTTAGCTGGCAGGTAAATAAAAAAATAAATATTTATTTGTTTCAGGCTTTAATTTGGCAGGCAACCGATAGCAACAATGTTATGCACTTAAATGTGCTGTATGCAAATCCGGTAATTTTTACCAACCTGGCGGCGTATGGCTTTAATAACACCAACCACATTATTGAAGGTGGTGGTTGGGAAATGAAACCGTTTAGAAAAACTTCTTTCTATGGACAACTTATGTATGATGGTTCTTACTTGGGCAAAGCTAATTATGGCATACAAGCGGGCTTGAAATTATTTGATGCACTGCACATCAAAAATTTTTATTTGCAAGGCGAGTTTAATTATGTTAGTCAGTACTCATACTTAAATGCTAAAACCCCTGCGCAGGATTATACCCAGTATAACCAAACACTTACCACACCTGCCGCTTTTAGTAACGAATTTGTTGGTTTGGCATCTTACACCTTTAAACGGTTTTTTCTTCAGCTAAAAGAAAATTATTCGTTTGGAACGAATCAAACAATTCAAAACCTTAGTTATTTTGATGCTAAATTTGGGTACATGATAAACCCGGCTTACAAAGCTAATATTGCCATAGGAAGTACATTTCGTACCTACGAAAACAAATTGCTGACTGCAAATTTGCAGCAACAACAAATGCAATTGTTTTATATTAGTTTTAAAACATCTTTGTATAACACTTATTATGATTTTTAAATTATGAATTCACTGATACTCGCATTGGTTTTTGTAACCTCTTTTATAGTGGTACTTTACGCCACGCCCGCTTTAATTAAAGTGGCTATTTTAAAACGCTTGTTCGATGAGCCGGGCACGCGTAAAATACATACACGTGTGGTGCCCACTATTGGGGGCATTATCATTTTTGCGGCTACGTTGTTTTCGTACAGCTTGTGGTTTGAACTTGATTTTACCAAGATTAGAAATATGTTTGAGCTATCACAAGTGTATCAATATATCCGCGAGTTTAAATTAATTGTAGCCACCATGCTGATGTTGTTTTTTGTCGGTATAAAAGATGACATTATTGGTACAGCACCTATTAAAAAATTAATTGCGCATGTGCTGGCAGGTTTAATTTTAGTGTTGGTTGGCAATATACGTATAACAGGTTTGCACGGCATTTTCGAAGTGAATGAGATACCGTATTGGGCAAGTGTGTTTCTGTCTTTATTTACCTATACCGTGGTTGTAAATGCATTTAACTTAATTGATGGAGTTGATGGTTTAGCAGGTGGTGTTGGCTTTATTGCTTGTATGGCGTATGGCACTTGGTTTGTTTGCGCTAACGATATTATTTTGGCATCGTTGGCATTTGCATTGGGTGGTTCGCTATTAGGCTTTTTGGTTTTTAATTTTAGTCCGGCTAAAATTTTTATGGGCGATTCCGGTTCGCTTACCATTGGTTTAATTGTTTGCGTACTAAGCATTAAATTAATTGAGTATCCTGTAGAAAAGTTAGATGGCATTTTGCCTTACCTATCTAAACCTGTTTTTGTAATTGCAGTTTTAATTTACCCCTTAGCCGATACGCTGCGTGTTTTTACCATGCGTGCCATTGCAGGAGTGTCGCCGTTTTCGGCAGATAGAAACCACTTACACCACCGCTTTATTGATATAGGCTTTGGGCACCGTAAAACAGTTTTGTTTGTTTATATGTTTAATATACTAACCATTGGCATTGCAATTGCTTGTTACCGACTTAACCCAAGTATAGCCATGATTGCAGTGGTGTTATTTGCCGCTATTTGCATGATGACTTTGCAACTTGTTTATAAACTACGACAAAAAAATATTCCTCCCGCTGAAAACTAAACTATACATATTATTTTTTATAATAAGTACTTGTGCGCTTTCGCAAAACGATGCGCAACAAACTTTTTTAAACACCGATTTAAATAATTTAATCGATGCTTATTATATAAAATACCCAACCGAAACCTTTCACTCGTCTATGAAACCCTACATTGGGTTTGGCATTAAGGAAGCTAACGATACGGCTTTTCACCTAAATAATTACAAAATAAAAAACCAATTTTTTTTTAACGAGTTTCATTCTAAACCCAAGCAAAAAAATCATTTTGCTTTACAGATTTTGCCTCAGTTAGATGAAGAAGTTGGTTACGATGCCAATGCTAAACGCGGTGTTAATCAACTATCGGGTGGGGCTTATGCGCGTTTAGATATAAATAATAATTTTTCGGCATCCGTTACCGGGATTGGTGGACAAGTATCGTATCCGGGTTTTACAGATACCATTGTTTCCAGATACAAAGTTATTCCGGGTCTTGGCAGGGCGTACGGCAGCAATGGTAATTATACATTTACAAATTTTACAGGCAATATTTCTTACTCACCTATTAAAATTTTAAATTTTCAGTTAGCAAAAGATAAAATATTTATTGGCGATGGTTATCGTTCGTTATTGTTATCAGATGTAGCAAATAGTTATCCGTTTTTAAAAACCACTATAAACATTTGGCACTTGCAATATAGTTTTTGGTACAGCTGGATGCAGGATGTTTACTCGCCCACCGGCATTCGTAAAAATGCACTTAACCGCTTTGGTACCTTCCATTACTTAAGTTGGAACGTGACCAAAAATTTTAATTTTTCGTTTTTCGAAACAGAAATTTTTCAAGGCACCGATAGTTTACGTCATCGTAGTTTCGACCCAAATTATTTAAACCCAATTATATTCTATCGCCCGGTAGAATACTCCTTAGGTTCAGGAGATAATGCGTTGATTGGTTTTAACACATCGGTAAAATTTGCCAAGCATTTTAAGCTATACGGACAAGTTGTGTTAGATGAATTTAACCTTACCTATATACGCCAAATGAATGGTTGGTGGGCTAATAAACAAGGTTATCAAATTGGCTTGAAATATGTAGATGCGTTTGGAATAAAAAATCTTTCGTTGCAAGGTGAGTTTAATTATGTGCGACCATATACTTACTCGCATGCAAGTGAGCAACAAAATTATTCGCAATTTAATCAACCTTTGGCAGACCCATTTGGAGCGAACTTCTATGAATCACTTGGTTTTATTACCTACAAACATAAAAACTGGCAAATTGATTTAAAAGGAATGTTTACCGTAGTAGGCAGAGATAGTGCAAGCAAAACAAGCGATGTAGGGCAAAATATTTTTTTAAGTTATAATTTGCATCCAAATGATTTTGGAAACTATGTTGGGCAAGGCATTAAGTATAATGTAATGCAAGGCGAATTTAAGTTTACCTATTTTATAATACGGGGTTTAAATTTACGTTTAGAAGCCGGAGTGATTGAGCGTTATACGCATTCAATTGGTTATACAACTTCAACGCCGTATGTGTATATGGGGATAAAAACATCTATGTATAATTTTTATAGAGATTATTAATTAAAGAAAAATATAAACATGAAATTGTTTTCAGTTTTTAAATATATAAAGGGTTATTGGAACCACGCATGGATGAATATTATTTGTAATGTTCTGTTCTCGGTTTTTTCTTTATTCTCTTTAGTGCTGGTAAAACCATTTTTAGATTTATTGTTTCTGCACGATGAGATTTTTTATAAAGACGTGTTGCAAAAAGGTGCACCTGTTTTTCATGCAAACTCTGCTTGGGTAAATGATGCGTTTACGTATCATCTGTCTGGCTTAATTTCTAATCACGGTAAATTAAGTGCTTTGCTTTTTATTTGCATCGTTATTGTGTTGCTTACATTTTTTAAAAACCTTTTCAGGTACATGGCTATGTATGCGCTTGCACCTATACGTAATGGCGTGGTGCGCGATTTACGAAACCGTTTAATGGATAAAGTATTGCATCTTCAATTATCGTATTTCAGTAATGAAAAGAAGGGAGATATTATGTCGCGCATAACATCGGATGTAAGCGAAATAGAGTGGAGCATTATGCAATCGTTAGAACTTATTTTTCGTGAGCCTTTGCTTATTATAATTTCTTTGGTAGCGTTAATTATGATTAGCCCGTACCTGACGCTGTATGTTTTTTTATTGTTGCCCATTGCAGGTTTATTGGTGGCACTAATTGGCAAAAGCTTAAAACGTAATTCTGCCAAAGGCAAACAAGTGTTGGGGCAATTATTTATTGCGATGGAAGAAACCTTAGGTGGTTTAAAAATTATTAAAGCATTTACAGGTGAGCGTTTTGTATCGGATAAATTTAAAAGCATAAACGAAGAGTATACAAAAATATCGGTGCGCATTTATCGTAAAACCGATTTATCATCGCCGCTAACTGAAGTAATTGTTACCGCTATACTAATGCTCATTATGTTTATTGGCGGTAAAATGGTTATGGGGGCAGATAGTAGTTTATCTGCATCCTCATTCATCACCTATATAATTGTGGCATCGCAAATAATTCCGCCGGTAAAGCAAATTACGCAAGCGTATAATAGCATTCAAAAAGGAGTTGCTTCGGAAGAGCGAATCAATAAAATACTTCATGCAGAAAATACGATTACTGAAATTGCTAACGCAACTGAAATAAAAAATTTCAATCAAAAAATTGAATTTAAAAATGTTTCGTTTGCATATAATAGGGGAGATGCCGGACATGTGTTGCAACACATTAATTTAATTATCCCTAAAGGAAAAACTATTGCGCTTGTGGGACAATCAGGCTCGGGTAAAACAACGCTAACAGATATGATTGCGCGTTTTTATGATAGCGATGAAGGCGAAATTCTGTTTGACGATGTAAACATTAAAAATGCTTCGCTAAAAAGCGTGCGTAATTTATTAGGCATGGTGTCGCAAGAACCTATTTTATTTAACGATACCGTTTTTAATAATATAGCTTTTGGATTAGAGAATATTACTGAACAACAAGTAATGGAAGCTGCTCGTATAGCCAACGCCCACGATTTTATTATGCAAATGCCCGAAGGTTATCAAACCAACGTAGGTGATAGAGGAACTAAATTAAGTGGCGGACAAAGACAACGCATAAGCATTGCACGTGCAGTACTAAAAAACCCGCCTATTTTAATTTTAGATGAAGCCACCTCAGCACTTGATAGCGAAAACGAACGCATGGTGCAGGATGCTTTACAAAAACTAATGCAAAACCGTACCACAGTTGTTATAGCCCATAGGTTATCTACCATTGTGCATGCCGATGAAATTATTGTATTAGATAAAGGAAAAATTACCGAACGGGGTACACATAAAGAGTTGCTTGCACAAGCAGGCACTTATTTAAAGCTGTACGAAATGCAGACGATAAAGTAATTTTAGCTCTGTCATTTAGAAGGAGGAACGACTGAGAAATCTATTACAAATAAAGATTTCTTCCTGCGGTCGAAATGAAAACAGCTTAAAATAAAAATCCCCTCCATGTTTTCATGAAGGGGATTTTTAATAGAGGCTTAGAAAAATTATTTATCTAAAGTTCCGCGTAGGGCTTGTTCTCTTTCAATTGATTCAAATAACGATTTAAAATTACCTGCACCAAAACCTTTGGCACCATGGCGTTCAATTATTTCAAAAAATAAAGTCGGACGATCTTCAATTGGTTTGGTAAATATTTGTAACAAATATCCATCTTCATCGCAATCAATTAAAATGCCTTCCGATGCTAATAAATCAATGTCTTCTTTTACGTTAGGGATACGCACTTTTACATCATCGTAATAAGCTTTTGGCGGAGCCGATAAAAATTCAACACCACGAGATTTTAAATCGCGTACCGTGTGTAATATATCATCCGTCGCAACAGCAATGTGTTGGCAGCCTGCACCTTCGTAAAACTGTATGTACTCTTCAATCTGCGATTTCTTTTTTCCTTCAGCCGGTTCGTTAATCGGGAATTTAATTCTGCCGTTACCGTTAGCCATTACTTTACTCATTAACGCGCTGTACTCAGTATGTATTTGTTTGTCGTCAAACGTAAGCAGGTTAATAAAGCCCATTGTTTTTTGGTACCAGTCAACCCACACATTCATTTGGTTCCAATCAACATTACCAACCATGTGGTCAATATATTTTAAACCTGCCGTTTTTGGGTTGTATTCGTTTTTTAATTCTTTATAGCCCGGTAAAAATAATCCGTTGTAATTTTTACGTTCAACAAACATGTGTACAGTTTCGCCGTAGGTGTAAATGCCACTGCGAATTACGTGTCCGTTTTCATCTTCTTCTTTAGTAGGCTGCATAAAAGGTTTAGCACCACGTTTAACGGTTTCGTTAAAGGCAGATGTAGCATCATCAACCCAAAGTGCAATTACTTTAACGCCATCGCCATGTTTTACAATGTGCTGATTAATGGGATGTTTTGAGTTTAAAGGTGATGTAAGCACTAAACGAATTTTACCTTGTTGCAACACGTACGATGCAGTTTCTTTATTTCCGGTTTCTAAGCCGCTATATGCCAGGTTTTGAAAACCAAAAGCTGTTTTGTAATAATGTGCTGCTTGTTTAGCGTTACCTACATAAAACTCAACGTAATCGGTTCCGTTAAGCGGTAAAAAATCGCCGGCTTCTTTATATATTTTTTCTAAGGTTGGTGCAATGTTTTTTGTGTCCATGATTTTATAATTTTTTTTATGAATTTTAAATTTGATTGAATGACGGGGTTATTAATTTATCAGATTATAAGGCACGATAAATTAATAGTGTTGTAGTGAAATTTAATTCCACATGGCCATAGCCGAAGGGCGTGTATTTATTTGAATAAACATCATAGCAATGTACGAAATTTTACACAAAAGACTGTTTTTGTAATGTTAAAGTGAATTAAACAGGCTTTTGTACCCCTCTATAGCCCCACCATCTATACAATTTGTAAGCGCATACTGTTGCACCGCTTTAGATTTTTGTTCAAATTCGGTTTGCGATAATTGTAAAACCTCGTTAATTGCTGCTGCAAATTTTTCTTTTTCTGCTAATGAAATATCCCAGCCAATATTTTGAGCCTGTAAATTACGCCAAGGGGTTGTATCACTAATTAAAGGAATGCAGCCGTTTAACATAGCCTCAACAATGGCATGCCCAAAGTTTTCGTTTAGTGTTGGTAGCAAAAACAAGTGGTAATTTTTTAAGGTTTGTTCAACCTCATCGCCCTGCAAATCTCCTTTAAAATTTACGGTAATGTTGTTTGGTAGTTTTGCAGCAAGCTCCGTACATAATTTAAAATAATCTGCTTCTTCGGCGGGCCCGTATAAATCAAATGCAATGGTACCTGTTTTTATGGTTTGCAAAACCGCTAAAGCAAACAGTATGTTTTTAACTTTAGATATGCGGGCTACACAGCAAATTTTTAATCCATCTACATTTTTATCATAACCTGTACGGCTTTTAATAGGAGGGAGGGTAAGATTAGAAATTTTATATGCAGTTGTTTTTGCACCAAAAATGTTTTTTATATCTGTTTCTTCCTGAGTAGATGTAGCGTGCCAAATAACGTTTTTGTAAAGTGATGATAATTTTGCTAAACCAATGAAGGTGTTTTTCTTTTTGGCTTTTAAGTTTAGTGCACCACTGCTCAACATCCCTCTGGGCGCAATTAGCATAGGTTTTTTTATAGCCCCCAATTTTTTTAGCAGTAATGGATAAATAGTAAAGCGTTTAGAAAAAAAACTGTTCAGGTAAACAGTATCGTAGGTAATTTTTTCTACTACGGTGCGCAAATTTTTAAACGAAATAAAATCATCTGAAAAATAAAAAACCTGCTCGCCGTTGGGCAAAATATTCCACTCGTTGCTTTTAATGCCTTTGTGAGGCTCGGTAGCAAAAAGGTCCTTATTGCCGGTTATAATGTAAAAATTAAACTCATCTTTCAGGTAATAAACCAACGCGGATACCGATTTTACAGGCCCTCCGGCTTTATAGGCGGGCAAGTACCAATCGGTAAAAATGAGTATGTTTTTTTTAGCTTTCACAATTTAACAGCCAAAGTTAAATAAGTTTTGGGTTCGTGTTTTTTTAATTATTTTTACATGAATGAAGTTTTCACACTATTGTATTGTTTCCATACTGGTTTTGTTTTTTTCTTGTAAAAAAGATGCGACTGTTACTCCGCCCGATTTGGGTTATAATTACTATCCGGGTACCATAAAATCGTATGTAATTTATGATGTAGATTCTATTGTATACAGACAGCCTCAAGGAGATACGCTTACGTATAAATTCCAGATAAAAGAGTCGATGGACACGCTTATTACCGATAACGAAAACCGACCAACCATTAAATTAATTCGCTACAAAAAAATATATAGTCCAACTGTGCCTTATAGTGCTATGACATGGACTATAGAAAAAGTGTGGGTTGCCAATAAAACTACTACTGATGTTGAAGTTGTAGAAGAAAACATACGCTACACAAAACTTGCTTTCCCTGCCAAATTAGGCTTGGTTTGGAACGGTACCGCACATGCTGATACTGTGGAATGCGACTACAGTTACACTTCGTTTGATAATCCGCTTAAACTTAACGGAAACTCTTTTGCCAAAACTCTAACTGTTGCACAAAATTTAGATACAAACGCCCTTATTTACCAAAACTACTACGAGCAGTATGCCCGAGGAGTTGGACGCGTTTATAAGCAAATTATAAATTACGTTTATCTGCAAGATTCTCAAGGTGCGCACCGTGGTGTAATTTATAGTGGCATATATTATGTTGAAACTGTAAACTCTTACGGAACAGACTAAATAAATAAAGGCATGAAAAAATTAAAAATTAAAAATGTAAAGTTGTTTTTACAACTATTTTGTTTTGTTATACTAACAACAAACAGTTATGCGCAAACGGTTTACACACGCTACTTTGTAGCCTTTACCGATAAAAATAATTCTAATTACAGCGTAAGCAATCCACAGCAATTTTTATCGCAACGGGCTATAAATCGCAGAACAAACCAAGGCATTGCCATTACAAGTGACGATATACCGGTTGATTCGGCTTATGTTAGGCGAGTGGAGAAAACAGGTGCTTTGGTTATGTGTCGTTCTCGCTGGTTTAATGGTGTAGTAGTTAGGCTAACTAACCAAGCGCAGTTAGATAGTCTGAATGCACTTCCGTTTGTAGTTAACACTAAACCTTTGGCAAGAGTTAAGGCTCCCAAAAAATTTACTCCGCTGGCAGAAAGCAATAACACATCTAATCAAAAAACAGCAGCCACGCAAAGCAATGTGTTTAATTATGGGCAAAGCCAAAACCAAATTTATATGCTAAACGGGCAATGCCTCCATAACCAGGGATATAATGGTACGGGCATGCAAATTGGCATTATTGATAACGGTTTTTTAGATTCTAAAACAGCATCTGTACTCGATACATTGTGGCATAACAATCAGGTAATTGCTTCGCACGATTTTTTAAACGATGATAGTTTGGTGTATAACGAAGGAGGACATGGTACCGAAGTTTTATCGTGTATAGCAGCCAACACCAGCGGATTAATGATAGGTAGCGCACCTTATGCAAAATTTTATTTACTGCGAAGCGAGATTGATTCTACTGAAAAAATTTTAGAAGAGTACCAATGGGTTGCTGCTATTGAGTACGCCGATAGTGCAGGCGCAGATGTTATAAACTCATCGTTAGGTTACAGTATTTTTGATGACCCTACGCAAAGTCATACTTGGGCAGATTTAAACGGAAGAACATCGGTTGCCAGCATTTCGGCTACTATGGCGGCACGCCGAGGAATGATTGTTTGTGTTGCTGCGGGTAATGAAGGTGGAACGAGCTGGGAAAAAATTACGGTTCCGGCTGATGCTGATAGTATATTGGCTGTTGGTGCGGTTGATGCGACTGGAGCTTATGCCTATTTTAGTTCGACCGGTAACACAGCCGATGGGCGCATAAAACCCGATGTTGTAGCAGAGGGTGAGAATGCAACTATTTTTGATATTAGTGCAGGCATGGTAACTACAGGTAGCGGCACTTCGTTTGCATCGCCTATTATGGCGGGTATGGTAACTTGCTTGTGGCAGGGCAACCCTACAAAAACTAATATGGAAGTTATTAAAGCTATAAAACAAAGTGCTACGCAGTACACTGCCCCTGATTCGCTTTTAGGATATGGCATTCCTGATTTTTGTGTGGCCGACCAAATTTTAAAAGGAACATACGCTATTAAATCAATTACGGCTACTAACCTTATAAATACACTTTGCGGAAGTACAGATTGCCCACTTACTGTAAACGTTTACGATGTTGCCGGACGATTGGTGTTAAGCACACAAACAAAATCATCGCAAACCAATACCACTGATAAAATTATTCAATCACTTGATTTATCTTCTGTTTCAGGAGGAATTTATGTGGTAAAAATTTCTTCGTCAAACGGAAACACCTATACTAAGAAATTAGTGAAATCGTAAGCAGAAAATTCTGTACACATGCAGTTAAAAGAAAAAATACATACTGCCTGTCTTACATTAGTAGCTGAAAAAATACAAGCTTTACAAAATACATTACAGGAGTTGGGCGAAGGTGCTATAAGCGATGGTAAAAGTTCTGCCGGCGATAAACACGAAACTGCCCGTGCTATGATGCAATTAGAGCAAGAAAAAATAAGCAAGCAACTTGATGAATTACTACTACAAAAAACGGCCTTGCAAAAAATTGATGCTATATTAAAATCTGCACAAATAACCAGAGGAAGTTTGGTTAAAACCAATAAGGGTTATTTGTTTTTAAGTGTGCCGTTGGGTAAGCTAACAGTTGATAGTATAGATATAATTGTTCTCTCTCCTCAATCGCCTTTAGGATTAAAGCTAATGGGGTTACAAGCAAAATCTTCGGTTGAAATAAATAAAGTTATTTATGTAGTTAAAGAAGTACTTTAATTAAATTCAGCCTTGTCATTTCGAAGGAGGTACGACTGAGAAATCTTTATTTGCAAGCAATTTCACGTTTAATCATTTCGAAGAAGCACTACTTGGAAACCTAATACAAATAAAGATTTCTCCCTACGGTCGAAATGACAGAGAAGTACACCAGACAAAAAAGGCTTACTATACAGCAAGCCTTCTTTTTTAAATAGTTTGATTATAATTTTAATACTGAGAGAAACCTACTCTGTCTGATACTTTGTTTTCTATTAATAAACCAACACAAGCAGCGCTTTCAGCTTTACCTTTTTCTTCCTTCACATCTCCCATAGGCACAGTAGCTTCAATAATTAATTGACGGGTAGTTGCTGCCTGAAACTCGAATTGTTGCGTGTTATCATTTTTTGTGTTATCAAAAAGTAATTCGTTAGTGCGAGAATCATAAATTTTAAAATTTACTTTATCGCCTATAATAGTTTCGCAGCAAACGCTAATGCGGTAATCATTTCCTTTATAAACTACACAACGCATTTTAGACGTAGAACCTTGCGCAAACAAACCACTTTTTGATTGTGCATTATACATAAAGGCATGTTTGTCTTTACGGCTGCCTTCCATATAACAAGCTTTTTTGTGGAAATCGCCGCAAACACCTGCTTGGGCAATGGCATGGCTTGTTGTTAAACCTAAGCAAATTACTAATGCAAAAAATATTCTTTTCATAATTGAAATTTATAATTATTTATTTTCCTGTAAATGATTTTCTGATAGCGTTTATTTTATCTGCTAACGCTTTGTACTGCGCTTCGGTTATTTGCGACTCGCTACCACCACCTAATACTTTTGTGCCTTTTTCTTCTTTAACAGCAACTGCACCTTCTTGTTTTTCGGTTACTTGGTTAAATGTAGTTTTTAAATCTTCCAGCTGTGCAATGGTTTCTTTTACACCTGCATCGCTTTCGTATTTTTTCATAAAATCAATAATGTTGTCAAGGGTATATTTTTCGTCAGCTATACGCTCAACAGCAGGGCTTTTTTTATCGTATTTTACCAAGCCGCAAGCAATGCTTAATCCTTCAATATAACCACCCGCAACTGATAAAGCCAATGTAGTGCCTTGTTGTGAGTTTTGCATGGTTTCGAAAGAAGAGAAGTATAAATTGTCTGCAATTTCAACTAATGAATCGGGGTTGCCCATATTTTTTTCTAAGCTTTTAAGCATACTTGGGTTAATTGAACTTGATACCCCAATAGCATCACCTAATTGCTTTACAGTTTTAAAATATTTAAGTACGTCGGTACCAATTTCAAAAATAGAACAGTAGGTTAAATCGCAGCTATAAGCACCAAAATTTAACGCCTGCGATTTTGCATCGGTATAATTTTTAGCATTATCAGGGTTGTTTAAAACATCTACACGTTTATTGTTTTTACCTGCCACTTGTTTAATAAAAACAAACATTTCTTTAGGCGATGGTATCTGATAAGTCATTTCAGTGCTCGATGTGTTGCTTGGGGCAGCAGCAGCAGTTGTATCAACTTTTGTGCTATCAGCAGCCATATTGTCTGAGTCGGCTGCTTTATTACCACCTCCGCAAGAAGTTAGCATACATGTACCGCTTATTGCCGCAATTGAAAGTGTTGAGATAACTATTTTTTTCATACGTATATTTAAAATTGTAAGCAAATCTAATTAATTATTTAAAACCTTTTTAACTAAATCAGCAGCTTCTTGTAATTGAATGGCTGAAAACACTTTTAAGCCTGAGTCTTCAATTAATTTTTTAGCTTCTTCGGCATTTGTGCCTTGTAAACGTACAATAATAGGCACCGGAATGCTGCCCATGTTTTTGTATGCATCAACCACACCTTGCGCCACACGGTCGCAACGTACAATGCCTCCAAAAATATTTACCAAAATAGCTTTTACATTTTTATCTTTTAAAATAATACGGAACGCTTTTTCTACGCGCTCGGCATTAGCCGTACCGCCCACATCTAAAAAGTTAGCAGGCTCGCCACCCGATATTTTAATAATATCCATAGTAGCCATTGCTAAACCTGCACCGTTAACCATACAACCCACGTTACCATCTAATTTAACGTAGTTAAGTTCTGCTTTGCGGGCTTCAACATCAATAGGATTTTCTTCTAACTCATCGCGCATGGCTTCAATGTCTTTATGACGGTACAATGCGTTATCATCCATTGTTACTTTAGCATCTACGGCAATAATTTTATCATCGGATGTTTTTAGTACCGGATTAATTTCAAATAAAGACGCATCGATAGAATCGTACGCTTTGTATAAAGAAGCCACAAACTTGGTCATTTCTTTAAATGCAGTACCGCTTAAACCTAAGTTAAAAGCCACCTTACGGCATTGGAAATCGCGTAAACCAACTTTTGGGTCAATTTCTTCTTTCCAAATTAAGTGTGGCGTAGTTTCTGCTACATGCTCAATGTCCATGCCGCCTTCGGTGCTGTACATAATAATGTTTTTGCCCGAAGCACGGTTTAATAAAATACTGATATAAAACTCCTTAGTTGGCGATGCCCCCGGATAGTAAACATCCTGTGCAACCAATATTTTATGTACTTTTTTACCTTCGGCACTTGTTTGTGGGGTAATTAATTGCATGCCTATAATGTCGGTAGCTCTTTGTTTTACCTCATCTAAATTCTTCGCTAATTTAACTCCACCGCCTTTACCACGGCCGCCTGCATGTATCTGCGCTTTTATAACAACCCAATCGCTGTTGTATTTTGCTTTCATTTCTTTAGCGGCTTCAACTGCTTGTTCAGGTGTTTCAGCAACTATCCCTTCTTGCACAGCAACGCCAAAACTTTTTAAAATACTTTTACCATAGTTTTTTGGGCCATCAATCATGTTATGCATTGGTTTACAAAAAAAACAGCCCTTTTAATTGGTGCAGGTTTTGGCTTGGTTACCGGTTTTATTTTAGGCTTGTTAGTGGCTTATA
>Ga0206809_1094_pt1 | contig 15924 bp, 16 predicted proteins | sample Alteio_BWOrgCont_55_FD_152903 | JGI IMG/M metagenome (GOLD analysis project Ga0206809, IMG submission 152903) | Enriched cells from forest soil in Barre Woods Harvard Forest LTER site, Petersham, Massachusetts, United States -... | ecosystem: Environmental > Terrestrial > Soil > Temperate forest >... | reverse complement strand
AAAACTGAAGTGGCGTCTATGCCAGGCATTTATCGCTATTCTATTGATAATTTGCTGCGCGAGGTAGAGAGCTGCATGAAGTTAGGCTTAACTTCTTTTGATCTGTTCCCGAATATTGATAAAGCATTAAAAGACAGATTTGCTACCGAAAGTTACCGCGACGAAAGTTTGTATTTACGTGCTATACGCGAGGTAAAGAAAGAATTTCCAGAATCATGTGTGGTTACCGATGTGGCTATGGACCCATACAGCAGCGATGGTCACGATGGTATCTTCGAAAATGGCGAGATCCTGAATGATGAAACGCTGGAAGTTTTAGGCAAAATGGCTTTAGCTCATGCCCGTAGTGGGGCTGACATCATCGCCCCATCGGATATGATGGACGGTCGTGTTGGATATATCAGAAAAGTGTTAGATGATAATGGTTTTACCGGCGTATCTATCATGTCGTACTCCGCTAAATATGCCAGTGCGTTTTATGGTCCGTTTAGAGATGCATTAAATTCAGCACCTAAATTCGGCGATAAAAAAACTTACCAGATGAACCCGGCTAACCAACGTGAGGCTTTAATTGAATCAAGACTTGATGAAGCAGAAGGCGCCGATTTTTTAATGGTAAAACCGGCACTTCCTTACCTGGATGTGATCAAATTAATAAAAGATAATACCGAACTACCTGTTGCTGCCTACAACGTAAGCGGCGAATATGCCATGATAAAAGCCGCCATACAAAATGGCTGGTTAAATGAGCAGCGTGCCATTACCGAGGTGCTTACCAGCATTCGCCGGGCAGGCGCTACCGCTATATTAACCTATCATGCTAAAGAGGTTTTGAAGAATAGGTGGTTGTAGTTTAGAGATTAGAAATTAGCGATAAGAGATTAGTTATAAGCGTCATTGCGAGCGCAGCGCGGCAATCCCAAATTATACAGGGCGCATTTGCAATGACAAAAAAAATAAACGATGGTAGACTCAATAAATAAAAAGGATAAAAAGCAAGCGAAACCGGATATCAGCAGAGAAAAATCTGCCGAGTTATATGCTAAAGCTAAAACCTATTTCCCGGGTGGGGTTAACTCTCCGGTACGGGCATTTAAATCGGTATATGGTACCCCGCTTTTTATTGCCAAAGGCGATGGCAGCCATATTTGGGATGCAGATGGTAACGAGTTTATTGATTTTTGCTGCTCATGGGGTCCACTGATCTTGGGTCATAACAATGTTAAGGTTCGTGAAAAAGTGATCGAAGTGATGCAGCATGGCATGTCCTTCGGTGCGCCAACTGCTTTAGAGAATGAACTGGCAGAGCTGATCCTTAATAACAACCAATTTATTGAAAAATTGCGTTTTGTGAGTTCGGGTACCGAAGCGGTTATGTCGGCAATAAGGCTGGCACGAGGTTATACCAAACGCGATAAAATATTAAAGTTTGAGGGCTGCTATCATGGTCACTCAGATTCATTATTAGTTAAAGCAGGCTCTGGATTGGTTACCTTCGGCGAAACTTCATCTGCCGGTGTACCCAAATCATTTGCTGATGAAACCATAGTTGTTGCTTTAAATGATGTTGAAGCGCTTAGAGAAGCATTCAGAGAATTTAAAGACCAAATTGCTGCGGTTATCATCGAGCCAGTTCCTGCAAATAATGGTTTACTACTACAAACCCGCGATTTTTTACAGGCGCTGCGTGACATCTGTACCGAAAACGGCACGTTATTAATTTTTGATGAGGTTATTTCCGGTTTCCGTATTGGCTTTGAAGGTGCTGCAGGTTATTATAAAATTAAACCTGATATCCTTACTTATGGCAAAATAATTGGCGGTGGTTTGCCTGTAGGCTGTTATGGTGCTTCTGCCGAGATAATGGATCATATCTCTCCGGTAGGAACAGTTTACCAGGCGGGTACATTATCGGGCAACCCAGTGGCTATGGCTGCGGGTATAGCTCAGTTGAGTGAATTGCTAACCAAAGGTTTTTATGATGAGTTACACAGCAAAACGGAAGAGTTTGTGGCTACCATCCAAAACCATGCTACCAAGCGTAACTACAAACTAAAAGTATTCACCATTGGTTCTATATTCTGGTTTGCTTTTACTGATCAGGAGCATATTACTAAAGCAGAAGAAATTGACCCAGCAAGCATGGAGAAATTCAAAAAAATGCACCGTGAACTGATTAACAGAGGTATCTATTTAGGCCCATCAGGTTACGAAGTTGGTTTTATATCATCTGCCCATACAAAAACAGACCTAGAGACCGCTAAACGTGCTATCTTTGAGAGTCTTGACTTAGTATTTAACGAAAAATAAAAAGCCTCACCCAACCCTCTCCGGTAGAGAGGGCTTCAAACTTGAGGTTTAAGATATTAAATAAAAAATTAAGTCTCCCCTACCGGGGGAGATTTAGAGGGGGCTGGCATTATGATAAAACGTTCGTTAGTTATTTTTTACGCGGTAATTATTTACGCTGTTGCCGAGTTGATCTGGTGGGGTTACCAGTTGGTGAGTCTTCAACCTAAGCGTATAGGAATGATTTTGAGCGAAGGTTCGATGTTTGTGATCGTATTTTCGGTTGGAGCCTATTATTTGCATTCATCCATTAATAAGGAGCAAAAATTACAGGAACAAAAGAAAAACTTCCTGCTTTCGGTAACTCACGAGCTAAAATCGCCCCTGGCATCAATCAAAATACTACTGCAAACCATTCAGAAGCGAAATCTTACCAGAGATCAGGCACTGGATTTTATCGATAAATCATTATTAGATATTGAACGTTTGGACGATATGGTGGAGAATATGCTACTGGCATCAAAAATTGATAACCGCTCTTATACTTTTCCTAAGGCCCAGTTTAACTTATCGGTTTTGGTGGATAGTATTGTCAACCGTTTACAGATCACTAAATGTGATTGTAACCAACAGATTATCGAAGCAGAGATTGAACCTAAGATTGAAATTACCGGTGATAAATTTGCGCTAACATCGGTTGTAACTAATCTGGTTGAAAACGCTATCAAATATTCAAGCCCATGCGAAGCGGTGGCTGTAAAGCTATTTTCAAAAGAAGGCAAGATCCATTTGCAGGTTGCGGATCATGGTATCGGTATAGCTGATAATGAGAAAAATCGTATTTTCGATAGGTTTTATCGGGTGGGTAGTGAAGATACACGTAACACAAAAGGCACCGGCCTGGGTTTGTTTATTGTGAAACAAGTGCTGGATAAGCACGAAGCAACTATCAGGGTTAAAGATAACCGCCCTGCCGGAAGCATTTTTGAAGTAGAATTTGCATTAACGTAATAAAAAGCACGAATTTCACGAATTGGTGCGAATTGCCAATTTGAAGCTGAATGGATATATAACATTCGTGGAATTCGATATAATTCGAGAAATAAGTGTTATTTAAATTGTAAAGATATGCCAAACAAGAAAAGAATTTTATTAGCCGAAGATGAAGAACATTTATTGGAGGCCATCAAGCTTAACCTTGAACTGGAAGGTTATAAAGTATCAACCGCTAAAAACGGTAAAAAAGCATTGCAACTTTTTAAAGAAGAGCGTTTTAACTTAGTGATACTGGATGTGATGATGCCCGAAATAGATGGCTTTGTAGTTGCTGAAACTATCAGACTTGAAAATACCGAGGTGCCTATCATGTTCCTTACTGCTAAAAATACCAATGAGGACAAGATCACCGGCCTAAAAAAAGGCGCGGATGATTATCTAACCAAACCATTTAACTTGGAAGAATTGATCCTTCGTGTTAACAATTTGGTTAAGCGTGGCTTAAAAGGCGATGACCTGAAAGAGTTTAACAGCTATAAAATCGGTGACAAAACCATTCACTTTAACTCGTTTGAATTGGTTAATGGCGACGGTTCTATCACTCCTTTAACCAAAAAGGAAACCATGCTGTTAAAGCTTTTAATTGAGCGCAGGAATGATGCCGTATCACGTGAGCAAATACTGGAAACAGTATGGAATTACGATGTATACCCATCAACCCGTACCATCGATAACTTTATCCTTACTTTCCGTAAATACTTTGAACCAGATCCTAAAAATCCGGTTTATTTCCATTCTATACGTGGTGTAGGTTATAAATTTACTGATCAGCACTAAGGGAGATAGATGTTTACCAATACGGCACGGATATTTTTGATAGGGCTATTTTTAGCTATGGGCCTTTTTTTTAGCTATGAGCAGGTGTACCAGTTAATGGCGGTATCGTTAATGTTTATAGTATTGCTGATTTGGGGATACTTTAAAGAAGGTACTGTTATTATGGCCGCCAAAAGCTTCCATAAAAAGGATTATGTCAGATCAGAAGAACTGTTAAAACAAATAACAAATCCGGGTTGGCTCGCGAAAAAACGCCGTGGTTTTTATGAGTTCATTATGGGAGGTATAAGTCTGCAAAAACAGGATTATGATGCTGCCGAAAAGCATTACGAACTTGCCGCGCAATTCCCGCTACGTTCCGTTAACGACCACGTGGCGGCATTGGTGCATGTGGTGAACATCAGCATAAGGCAACATAATTACGATAAAGCTGCCGCTTACATTGAGCTGGCGAATAAACACCAGGCAAAGATCAACGCCAAGATGAAGGATGTAATAGAGAAACTGGAAAAAGAACTAAAACAACATAAATAGAGTCAAGAGTCAAGAGTCAAGAGTCAAGATAACACACAAGTCTTGATTCTTGACTCTTGATTCTTGACTCTCGAACACTATGAGAGATTCATTATTAATAAAAGCTGCATTTTCTGAGAAAACAAACCGTCCACCTGTATGGATGATGCGCCAGGCTGGTAGGTTTATGCCCGAGTACTGGGAAATTAAAAACAAATATTCTTTCCTGGAGATGTGCAAAACACCGGAGCTTGCTGCCGATGTTACCATGCTTCCGGTTGATTTATTAGGCATTGATGCAGCGATATTATTTTCGGATATATTGGTTACCGGCGAAGCCATGGGCGGCGATTTAAGCTTTACACAAGGCGTTGGTCCAAAGTTTGCAAATCCTGTACGAACCAAAGCTGATATTGATAATTTGCAAACGGATGTTGTTGACAAGTTGCAATATGTAGCCGATGCAATCAAAGTAATCCAACAAAGACTGAATGGCAGTATCCCGCTGATTGGTTTTGCAGGTGCACCATTTACGGTAATGAGTTACTTGGTTGAAGGCGAGTCATCAAAAGATTTTAAGCTTACCAAACTATTGATCCATAATGAACCGGAATTAGCGCACCAGCTTCTATCAAAAATAGCTACCGTAACGGCAGATTATTTAAACCTGCAAATTGCAGCCGGTGTAAATGCTGTGCAAATATTTGATAGCTGGGCACAAGCTTTGGCTTGGGATGATTACAAAGAATTCTCTCATCGTTATATCGTGGAGATCATCAGCAAATTAAATAGGAAAGATATTCCGGTGATCTCTTTCTGCAAAGGCAGCTCGGTTTTCGCGCCGCTAATGGCAGAGGCTAAACCGGATGTAATCTCTATCGACTGGAATGTTGACTTGTTAGATATTAAACAACGTTTACCGAAAGGCATAGCGGTACAAGGTAACCTTGATCCGCATGTTTTGTATGCTGATAAAAAAGTGATCAAAGAACGCATCTACCGTTTATTCGATAGAATGAAAGGCGAGAATGGTTTCATATTCAACCTGGGTCATGGCATTATGCCTGATATCCCTTTTGATAATGTGAAATACGCGGTTGATGTGATTAAAGAATTTAGTTACTAATATCAAATGTCATTGCGAGGAACGAAGCAATCGCGAACATGCTTCCGTGCGATTGCTTCGTTCCTCGCAATGACAATTTAAATAAGCAATGTATCAATATATCCTCGCCATACACATCATTTTTGTAGTCTGCTGGATGGCGGGGCTATTCTATATGGTACGCCTGTTTATTTATCACACTGAGGCACAAGCCAAACCCGAACCCGACCGTACAATATTATCCGATCAGTTTGAGATCATGGAGAGCAAGCTGTGGTATATTATTGCCACGCCATCCATGTATTTGGTGTTGGCTGCGGGTATAACCATGTTATGTTTGGCACCGGGATGGCTACAGCAACCCTGGTTGCACATTAAACTGGCTTTTGTAGGCGGTTTGGTTGTTTACCATTTTATCTGCCAAAATAAAATGAACCAAATGCGTAAAGGAATCTACAAATGGACATCAACCCAACTCCGCATATGGAACGAGGTAGCTACCATTTTTTTATTCGCGATAGTTTTTTTAGCGGTGCTGAAGAATGCTGTTAGCTGGATATTCGGATTGATAGGACTAATCTTACTTTCATTGATCCTGATGTCGGCAGTGAAAATTTATAAATACTACCGTACAAAAAAGTAAATCCATTTTCCTATTCGACGCCACTCAACGCTCTCGGAAGGGCTTAAAAAGTCTCCCCTACTGGGGGAGATTTAGAGGGGGCTGAAAATAAACCTATTTCTTTTCCTCAGGCAAATAAAACGGCGCTGTCATAGCGCAATAATATCCTAAAAACAGGAAAGCTATCAACGGTATCCCTAAAACGCTTTCCATCACATAGCGCCAGGTCATCGGCTTTAAAGTTATCATGAGCAGGCTAAATAATACTGGCCTTACCAGCATAATAAACTCGTAAGCAAGCTCATTAAATAACCAGAGTGATATTAATAAAAAGCCAATGTGCTTAGCATTAAACTTACCAATACACAGCTGTATCACTATAGCGAATAATATCAACGGCAAATAGTTCCTAAGCAACAATACTATTTCATTAAACCAAATCAGCGCGTGTGGATTAGTTGAAAATAACGTTTGCAATTGAGTATTCAGCCTGAATAAAGCACAATCGAGCAACGCACAAACTGCTAGTGTTCCGATCAGATAAATAACATTCTTTACAGTTACTTTTTGAGTAAGATTAACTGAAAATATCGCCACAAAAAATATAAAAAGGGTTCTTGTCAGGTCGACAAAACTGTAGGTGCTGTTTACGCTGAATTTTAATATAAAAAAGCTCAGCACACTTACCGGTTGTGCACGTATCCCCGGATCATAAGTACAATAGGTTGCCAGTACCTGCGTTATCGCGAAGCAAAGGATAGTCCATAACAAAGCCGCTTTTACAGTTGATGAAAAGTGCTTTTTATACACATCAACAAATTCGCTCAATAGCTTTTTAAGAAATAATGAAAATTGCATGTATACCTATTTGGGGCAAAAGTAAGATTAATCTTGATTGGTAGGCATTTGATAACATTAATATTACTAAGTGAAGTTGATAGTTTTTAAAGAAGTATGTCTGGCGATCTCTCTAAAATCTTTATCATCATTTAATAAAATAAGATCATTTTTCATTGCATAGGCGGCAATAAGGCAGTCGTTAGGCTTTCTTATCGTGACACCTTTCTTGCGTAGATCACGATATAATCTTGCCGCATTATGGGCTAATTCATACTGATCCTCCACAAGCTGTATGAAGTTGTTAAAGTAATCAGCGATTATGTGAAATTCTTTATCATTTACAATTCCCTGTAAGACTTCCTGAACGATTACAGGACAAGTGGAAATAATTAAATTGCTTAAATTATTTCTCAAGTATAAGCTCGCATCGGTCTCTTTACCCTTAAAGAAATTGATCCACACAGATGTGTCAACTAAAACAATATCCACTATTCGTAGGCTTTATCATCTATTTCGATTTTACCCCAAAGCGTAGCTAGCTTTCTTTGGTTCTCAATCGTAATATATAAGCGTAATGCTTCTTCAACTACAGCTTTCTTAGTTTTTATATTACTTAATTTTTGCGCTTTGGCCATTAGATCATCATTGATCTCAATATTCGTTCTCATACACATCGATTTTATTAAAGGTGCACATAAAATGTAAGTTGTCCTAATATTTTAACAATAGCCAAACATTTCCCCTTAAAATTCATCTTACCTTTAAGCTTTCAATCTAAATACTTTCAAATATGAGATTTATAACCTCTACTATTATATTATTGCTACTGACAATCAGCGTGTTTGCTCAACGTAAAAAGCAAGTCATTGATTCAACCAATAATCCAGATGGTAGAACGCTTAAATACGGTTATGCCAATGCTGGTTCTGATTCGGCAGGTGATACCATTATCCGTACCCACTCTAAAGCGCCAGGTTTTAGGTTTGGATTAACGTTCTCGCGGATAGACTTTGGTTTATCCACCCTGCTCGATAATAATAGCTTCAGACTATCGCCACAAAATCAATTCCTGCGTTATCGCTCGTGGAAAACAACTAATGTCGGGTTTGATGTGTTGCAGTTTGGTTATCGCTTTAGTAGTTCGTTTAAAATTAACCTGTCGGCAGGTTTCGACTGGACATTGATCCGCTTGCGCGAAAATGTTACCATTTTACAGCACCAGCCGCAGTTGAGTTATGTAAATGACAATATTGATTTTAGCAAAAATAGATTTTCAGCAACCTATTTGCGTTTACCGCTGGGATTTGAATTCCGCACACATGACGACGCTGATGGCGCGGCATTTCATTTTGTTATTGGTCCGGAAGGTGGCATTTTACTTAACGGCCGTTTAAAACAAGTAAGCGCTGAACACGGCACCCAAAAATTCACCAGCGATTATAATTTTCAGAAATTCCGTTATGGTCCGTTTGTGCGGATAGGTTACGGCGCATTTGGTGTTTTTGCTAAATATTACATGAATGATATGTTTGCCGATAGCCCCGACCAAAAAGGGCTCAAAAATCTTTCCTTTGGTATAATGTTAGGTTTTTAACATCGCCATTTACTGTTTTACGTATCTTTACAAGCAATGGCAGATCCTACTTTTTTACAGGCAACATCAATCAGTAAAATATATCCCGGTGAGCGGATTTCGGGCGTTTCAAAAACCAGTCTTACTATTCAGCAAGGAAAAATTACTGCCATAATAGGGGAGAGCGGCAGCGGCAAAAGTACTTTGCTACGCCTGCTATATGGTTTGCTTGATCCGGATGAAGGTGTTATCCAGTTTAAGGGTGAGCGTGTCTGGGGTCCGGTTGAAAAGCTTATCCCAGGCCATGATGCCATGAGGATGGTTACCCAACATACCGATGACCTTAATCTGTTTGCTAAAGTTTGGGATAATATCGCGGTACTGATACCCAATACCAATATCCAAATCAAGCAAGAAAAGGTAAGTCAGATACTAAGCCTGCTTAACATGGCACACCTGGCAACCAGGCGCGTATTTGATTTGAGCGGTGGAGAGAAACAGCGTGTGGCATTGGCAAGGGCTATCATCACCCGGCCAGAAGTGTTATTGCTGGATGAACCATTTAATCAGGTGGATACCTCGTTCCGTGAAGATCTGCAACAGGATATCCGGAATATAGTTAGAGAAACAGGCCTTACGGTTATTATGGTATCGCATGATCCATCCGAGATACTTTCAATGGCTGATGAGCTGATTGTGATGAAGGATGGGGAGATACTGGAGGCGGGTAATCCTGTAGAAATGTATTCAAATCCTCAATTTTTATACACTGCCAGCCTTTTAGCCAACTGCAATATTTTAGATGAAGAGAAAGCTAAGCTTTGTGGCATAAAGCTAAAAGCCAAAAAGAATACTGTCGCTATCTATCCTGAGTGGATCGAAATAAGCTCTGCTAAAACCTCTGAGTGGACAATTAGCTCAATACTATTTAAAGGGTTTTACGAGGACATAATGGTGGAGAAAGATGGATTGGAATTAAGGGTGCGCATCCATTTTACCAGAAAATATGCGGCAGGCCAAAAAGTGAATTTAAAGATCAATAAGTATTTAGAGTATTAAAATAAAAGCCTCCTTACACTCGCTGTTCGGAGGCTTTAACCTAAACCTTATCACAATCACACGGATGTGTGTATGAACTACTAAGTTAAGCATCTGCTTACCCCAATACATTGATTATATATTCCAAATATTGGGCTTAATTGCTGATTAAATATTCCTTATGGTTGTGCTAAAAAATCAATAAGGGATTTATACCGTTCCTCTTACTTCCTTAAGTACCATGGTCATGCTCTCAGCTTCGTTATTTACCCAGTTGTCGTAATCTTCGATAGCTTTTAGGCGGTCGTTATTGGATATATAACCTTCCTCTGCCATCTGTGTTGAAACGGCCACTTTAGACCATATCCCAACCCTTGGAACAAAATTATTCTGACCTTTCGTATAAACTTCATCAGCATTAAATACCTCGATGTTTTTAAGGCCAGCTTCAGCAAAATAGTCTGGTAAATCTTCTGCGATATGATTATTCATGCCTGCATCTGCCCGCCATCTTAAAAAAGTAGCATAAAACTGAAGCATGCTTTCTGGTGGGGATGGGGTCCATGATAAAAGCTCATGATTATAATCTAATACAGAGATTTGTCCGCCGGGTTTTAGAAAATGTTTAAAGCGTATCAATGCCTCAACCGGGTTATTCAACCATTGTAATACCCGTGCTGATACCACCAACTCAAATTTATCGGCGGTATTAAACTGAAATACATCAGCATGAATAAGCTCTAAGTTTTTTACAGCTTGGCAAGTTTCTTTACCGCTTTCAATAAAATGCGCTGTATTATCAATCCCGATTACGGAACCTTGTGGGCCAACGGCGGCGGCAATATCTTTTGATATGGCGCCTGTGCCGCAACCAACATCTAAAATCCGCATGCCGGGTTTTAGGATGGATATTAATGTAGAATAATCTTTTTGCAGGCTTCGGTTATCAAACAATTTGGCGCTGGTATCACCATCCCTTTTGATGTCCTTATTCATTACACCAGGTATTCAAATAAAGTTTGATTACTATTGATCTCGATCACTTCAAACCTATGGGCAACCATCCGTTGCAATAATGCAGGATAGTCGTTAGCATCTTTTAGTTCGATGCCTACCAAAGCTGGTCCGTTTTCTTTGGATGTTTTTTTGATGAACTCGAAACGGGTAATGTCATCCCCTGGGCCTAATACATTATTTACAAATAGTTTTAATGCACCCGGGCGTTGTGGAAAGCGAACTATGAAATAATGCTTCAAACCTTCATACAGCAAAGATTTTTCTTTGATCTCCTGCATGCGTTCAATATCATTATTGCCACCGCTGATAACACAAACAACTTTTTTGCCTTTGATCTGCTCTTTGCATAAATCAAGTACCGCTACCGATAATGCACCCGCAGGTTCAACCACGATAGCATCCTCGTTATATAGCTTAAGAATAGTAGTACATACTTTACCTTCGGGCACCAGTAGCATATCATCCAATATCTCGCTGCATATCTGGTAGTTAAGTGATCCCACGCGTTTAACTGCCGCGCCGTCAACAAAACGATCAATCTGCTCTAAGGTAACCGGGCCTTTATTCTCAAGAGCCCCAACCATTGATGGCGCACCTTCAGGTTCAACCCCGATCAATAAAATATTAGGGTTTTGCTGTTTCAAATAACTGCCTGTTCCGGCTGCTAAGCCACCACCGCCAATAGGCATAATTACAGCCTCAACATCCGGCAAATCATTCATTATCTCAACACCAACAGTTCCCTGGCCTTCAATAATTCTGTAATGATCAAAAGGAGGGATGAAGGTCATATCATGGGCTTCGGTATAAGCCAAGGCTTCACGCAGGCAATCATCAAAAGTATCGCCGGTTAATACCAGTTCTACGTTACCGTTACCAAACATTTCTGTTTGTTTAACTTTTTGTTTTGGGGTGATCTCGGGCATGAAAATTACACCGCGTGTACCCAGTTTTTTGCACGAAAAGGCCACACCCTGCGCATGGTTACCCGCACTGGCGCAAACCACACCACGACTCATCTGCTCTTCAGTCAACTGACTGATCATGTTGTAAGCGCCACGTAGTTTATACGAGCGTACAACCTGCAAATCTTCGCGTTTTAAATAGATTTCACAGTCGTATTTCTCAGACAGCCCGGCGTTATATTCTAACGGAGTGTTCCTTACAACTCCGTTAAGCCGCTCGGATGCTGCTTCAAAATCAAGCTTATTTTCAGTTTCGGTATCCATCATTAGTTCTTCTCCAACTTGAATGAAACTAAACTGTGCAGGTCGTCATCATTAATATCCAACTTGTTATCAGCAAGTGTTAAAAAATTATGGTAGGCGGTATTTAACTCGTTTTTATCCAGGTTAATGCCAAGGCGCTCCAAATGATACTTTAAAGCATGCCTGCCGCTACGTGCAGTAAGCACAATGCTCGCGCTTGGGAAACCAACATCTTCCGGGCGAATAATCTCGTAATTCTCGCGATTTTTCAAGAATCCATCCTGGTGTATGCCTGAGCTATGTGCGAATGCATTAGCGCCAACAATAGCTTTATTAGGCTGAACGATCATACGCATCTGCGTACTAACCATGTGGCTCAGCTCATAAAAGTTTTTTGGGTTGATGTTAGTATAAAGGCCAATATCATGGGTTTTCAATATCATCACTACTTCTTCTATCGAAGTATTGCCCGCGCGTTCGCCGATTCCGTTAATGGTACCTTCAACCTGGCGTGCACCGTTTTGCAAACCCGCGATAGAGTTAGCGGTAGCCAAACCTAAATCGTTATGGCAATGTACTGATATGATAGCTTTATCAATATTTTTAACGTTTTCTTTCAGGAAACGGATCTTGCTGCCATACTGATCGGGCAGGCAATAGCCGTTGGTATCAGGAATGTTTACTACAGTTGCACCTGCAGCAATAACTGCTTCAACCATTTGCGCTAAGTAAATTACATCAGCACGACCGGCATCTTCAGCGTAGAACTCAATATCCTCAACAGATTTCTTAGCATATTTTACCGCTTCAACGGCACGCTCTAAAATCTCTTCGCGGGTGCTGTTAAATTTATGCTTGATGTGCATATCAGATGAACCGATACCAGTATGGATACGCGGATGCTTGGCAAATTTTAATGATTCTACCGCGGCATCAATATCTCCTTTATTCGCGCGGGTTAAGGCGCAAATGGTAGGGTGTTTAACAGCCTTTGAAATTTCAACCACGCTCTGAAAATCGCCCGGACTTGAAATAGGAAATCCTGCCTCAATAATATCTACGCCCAGTAGCTCCAGCTCGCGGGCTATTTCAACTTTCTCAGGGGTTGTCAGCTGGCAGCCCGGTACCTGCTCGCCGTCGCGAAGCGTAGTATCAAAAACATAAACGCGGTTGGGATCGTGTAACATAGTCTTTATCTTTTAGTATTCATTATTAGTACTTAGTAGCTAGTATCAAGTAGCAAGACAGGAAGTTTGAGTTTTGTCTAGATACTTGATACTAAATACTTGTTACTCTTTTATCGCTATAAATCTTAATCTCTTGTAATCAGCATACCATTGGCCGTCATTATTATAATCAGCTTCAAGTACATTAGTAATCTCTTCTAATATCTGGTCGGTTTCTTCGGGTTTAATTCCTTTGAAGAATGTTGGTCCGAACATTTTCAACCACTTGGCAACACCTTCACGTTCGCCTTGTAACAGGGTTTGCCTGTCGAAATGCGCTGCAAACGTTACCCTGAAGCCTTGCGCTTCCAACTTGGTTGTGTATTCCCCTAACGAAGGGAAATACCACAATTTATTTTCTGCCATGGGCTCATGACCATGTTTTTTTAATACCTGTTGTGTTGCCGCTATCATTTTTTGTACGTTCCCCTTACCACCCATTTCGGCAACAAATCTGCCGCCGGGTTTAAGGCACTGGTACACACATTTAATAGCTGCATCCGGATTCAATATCCAGTGTAGGGTAGCATTGGAGAAAACCGCATCGAAAGGTTTCTCAAAACTGAAATCAGCGCCATCGGCTACTTCAAAATCAACATCAGGATAAGTTTCCTTTGCTAATTTAATCATTTCCGGCGAGGAATCAATTCCCGTAACTATGCCGCCACGCTCCTGTATGCGCTGCGTTAAATGGCCTGTTCCACACCCCAAATCCAGCACACGTTCCTTGCGTTTTACATCCAATAACTCCAGTACATTCTCACCGTATTCAAATACGAAGGAATGTTTATCGTCATACAGTTCAGCGTTCCATTGCATAGTTAAGCCCCCTCTAATCTCCCCCGGCAGGGGAGACTTTATTAAATATTTTTAAGCCTCCCTGCCGGGGAGGTTTGGTGGGGCTACAAGTACTCCAACACTTTTTGACCCATTGCTTTAGTGCCTAGTATTTTATCTTTCGCGGTTTTACTGTCCGCTATATCACCTGTACGGAAACCATTTTTTAAAGTTTTATCAATTGCCGATGTTATCTTTTTAGCTTCTTCTTTCAATCCAAAACTAATTTCCAGCATCAATGCTACCGATAGGATAGAGGCCAACGGATTAGCTTTATCCTGCCCGGCAATATCATGAGCTGAACCATGTATCGGCTCAAAAAATCCAGTGCCATCGCCGGTAGATGCCGATGCCAGCATACCCATTGAACCTGTGATTTGCGATGCTTCATCAGTTAAAATATCGCCAAAAAGATTCGCGGTTAATACTACGTCAAACTTTTTAGGGTTTTTAACCAGTTGCATGGCAGCGTTATCAATAAACATGTGTTCGGTTTCCACATCAGGATATTGTTTAGCTACATCCTGAACCACTTCGCGCCATAGGCGTGAAGTTTCCAAAACGTTTGCCTTATCTACCGAACATAATTTCTTACCACGCAAGCGTGCAGCTTCGTAAGCTTTTATGGCGATACGCTCTACTTCATAACGGGAATAGATCATCAAATCGGATGCGGTAGCTCTGTCTTCGCTGCGTTTTTTCTCGCCGAAGTAAACGTCACCGGTCAGCTCACGGAAGAACAGAATGTCTGTTCCTTTAATGATTTCAGGTTTCAGACTTGATGCATCCAACAGCTCATCAAATAACATAATAGGGCGTAGGTTTGCATACAAACCAAGTTCTTTACGTATTTTTAATAAGCCCTGCTCAGGTCTTACCTTAGCCGAAGGATCGTTATCATATTTCGCATGACCAACCGCGCCAAATAGTATGGCATCGCTTGCTTTCGCTTTAGCCAAAGTTTCATCAGGTAAAGGGTTGCCGGTTGCTTCAATAGCAACGTGACCCATTAAAGCTTCGTCAAAAGTAAACGCATGACCGAAATCTTTACCAATTTGTTCCAATACGGCCTTACCCCAGGTGGTAACCTCAGGTCCGATGCCATCACCGGGTATTACTAATATGTGTTTTTTTAGTCCCATGAACCCCCCAACCCCCTAAAGGGGGAGTATTTTAGTGTGTAAATTATTTATTTTTAGCCCTTTTGTTCCCCTTTAGGGATTAGCGGATTTCAAACTCCGTTATTAATTCCCTTTTACTCAATATGTAATCAATATCATCATAGCCATTGGTCATGCAGGCTTTTTTGTAAGGATTAACCTCAAAGCTTTCTTTTTCACCGGTAGCTACAATTTTGATGAACTGATCTACCAAATCAATTTCAATAACTGCATGCTCATCAGCAAAAACAGCATCGAATATTTTCTTCAGGAAATCTTCGCTTACCTGTACTGGCAGCAAGCCATTGTTTAGCGCATTGCCTTTAAAAATGTCAGCAAAAAAGCTGCTTACCACGGCATCAAAACCGTAATCGGCAATTGCCCAGGCCGCATGCTCGCGACTACTTCCGCAACCGAAGTTTTTGCCTGCAACCAATATTTTACCGCTGTAGTTAGGGTTGTTCAGGATGAAATCCGCTTTAGGATTATCATTCTCGTCAAAACGCCAATCGCGGAATAAGTTATTGCCAAAACCTTCGCGGGTAGTGGCTTTTAAGAAACGAGCAGGAATAATTTGATCCGTACAGGTGATATAGCGGATTTTCGTAATGTTCAACAATCGGAAAAGGATCATAAAAATGATGTAACAGGCTTTTCCACTCC
>Ga0206809_1092_pt1 | contig 16211 bp, 14 predicted proteins | sample Alteio_BWOrgCont_55_FD_152903 | JGI IMG/M metagenome (GOLD analysis project Ga0206809, IMG submission 152903) | Enriched cells from forest soil in Barre Woods Harvard Forest LTER site, Petersham, Massachusetts, United States -... | ecosystem: Environmental > Terrestrial > Soil > Temperate forest >... | reverse complement strand
AAAGTTGAAAATCTTGCTCAGATATATCTTTAAAATTTCGTTTTATAATAACAGGTATATCACATTTTTTTTCTTGCAGATACACTACCATGCTTCTCAATTCTGGCATAGCAAGTTCTTTAAAACTATCTAAAACGAGAGCTACATTTTTATTTAAAAGAGTAAACTCTGCATCAGTTACTTTCAACAAAGTATCTTTATCAAAAGCAACAAAATTTAATATATCTGATTTGTTTTCTGCTTTTAAAAATTCATCGGCACAAAACAAAGGGTAGCATTGTTTTTGGCTTGTATGATTTGCCCAAGTGTCTGAATTATAAATAACACCAAGTGTTCCGGGTAACTCAAAATCAACCACATTATTTCCTGCAAACACAAAATCAGCGGCCTGTTCGGTTAAGTTCCATTTATCTAATGGGACCGAATAATTATAGCCACAAGCAAATAAACTCGCTGCGGTAATTTTTTCTTTAGCACTAAAATCTGCTATAACACGCGGAACATTTTTTGCACCAACATTAAAAACTGCGTTTGTGTGTCTACGCTCATGTTCATAAGGATTATAGGGTAAGTTCCAATCCTGAGGCGTAAGATTTGAACCTTGGGTTTTTTGATATCTATCTGCTAACGATTTTGCAACCGGAATTTCAAATTCAGGCTCTTCAGTAAGCGATACACGAATAGTATCTCCCAAGCCATCTTCTAATAAAGTGCCAATTCCTACGGCAGATTTTATACGCCCATCTTCTCCATCACCAGCCTCCGTAACACCCAAATGCAAGGGATAGTTGCGATTTGTTTCAATCATTTTTTGCACCAATAATCGGTAAGCCTCAACCATTACCTGCGTGTTACTGGCTTTCATACTTAAAACAATATCGTAGTAGTTATTGTCCTCACAAATGCGTAAAAACTCAAGCGCACTCTCTACCATGCCCAACGGCGTATCGCCATAGCGCGATAAAATTCTATCGCTTAATGAGCCATGGTTAGTGCCAATGCGCATAGCAGTACCATATTCTTTACAAATTTTTACCAGTGGCGTAAAGCGTTTGCGGATACGCTCCAGTTCAGCCTCGTACGCATTATCGGTATAATCAATCTCTTCAAATTTTTTCTTATCAGCATAGTTGCCCGGGTTTACCCTAACTTTTTCAATAACACGTGCGGCAAATTCAGCGGCGTTAGGTGTAAAATGTATATCGGCACAAATGGGTGTATGGTATCCTTTTGACCTACAGGAAACAACCTCGAAAATACGGACCGTTACTGACCATTTAAAGGGCATAAAAATTGGCATTATGGGTTGCATTGTCAACGGTCCTGGAGAGATGGCAGATGCCGATTATGGGTACGTTGGCACAGGTGTGGGTAAAATATCCCTATATAAGGGCAAAGAGGTTATTAAGAAGAATGTATCGTCGGAAAATGCGGTGCAGGAACTGATAAGTCTTATCAAAGAAGGTGGAGATTGGGTAGAACGCTCGTAAATCGTTTTGTTTTTCTAAAAATAAAACCCTCAATTTAAGTTAATCAATTGATTTATAGTTATTTAAAATTTTCAAATAATTTTTGAAAACATAATTTTTTTTATTGCTTTGCAGCAAAATTAGCTTGTAGTAAGTTTTACGGCTAATTTTACGTTAACGCAGAGTATTTATTTAGTAAAATTATAGATTATGTATTGGACACTTGAATTAGCATCGTGGCTTGAAGATGCACCTTGGCCGGCTACAAAAGACGAATTAATTGACTTTGCCATGCGCTCGGGCGCGCCTATGGAAGTTATCGAAAATCTTCAGGAAATTGAAGACGAGGGTGAGTCGTACGAGACTATAGAAGAAATTTGGCCTGATTACCCTTCAAAAGATGACTTCTTCTTTAACGAGGATGAGTTTTAAATAATTATTTATCGGAATAAAATTTAGGAAGGGAGTTATGCTCCCTTTTTTATTTGGCAGAAGCTCGTTGTAATCTATCGTTTATGGCTCTCCCTAAAAAGTTATCCGGAAATTTTTCGGCAATAATTATTTCAACATCGCTTGTATCTAAATCCCTAATAGCTGCAAATAAATTATGTGCGGCTTCTTTTAAATCTTGTGTAGGGGACAATATTTTCGAATAATTTTTTTCTACGCCGTAGTCTTTACAAAAAGAAATAATGCCAATTTTTTTGGAAGAATTATTTTTTATGAAATCATTTACATCGCCAATAAATAAAGGCTTTGTTGGTGCGTAATGACTCTTTAACATGCCTGGTGCGGTAGGGTTTGATGATTGATTTATTTGAACGTTAACCTTACCAACAATCTGCTCTATATCTTCAATAACCAAACCACCCAAGCGATAAACAGTAACACAATTATTTTCAAAACCAACAATGGTAGATTCTATGCCTACATCGCAGATGCCGCCATCTAAAATATAATCCACTTTATTTTGTAATTGCGAAGCAACGTGTGTTGCGGTAGTTGGACTAACATAACCAAAAGGATTGGCACTGGGTGCCGCTAATGGGAAATCGAGACTTTGCAGCAACTGCAAGGTAAGTTTATGATTGGGGATGCGAACAGCAACTTGCGGCAAACCAGAAGTAACTAAATCAGGAACTATGTTTTTTTTAGGAAGGAGAAGGGTTAGTGGTCCGGGCCAAAAAGAATCAGCTAATTGTTGTGCCCAACGAGGAAAATCATCTACCCATAATTTAATTTTCTCAATAGAATTTGTGTGAATAATAAGTGGGTCGAAATGAGGTCTGTTTTTAGCTTCAAAAATTTTGAGAACCGCATTTTTATCTAAACCATTTGCTGCCAAACCATAAACCGTTTCGGTAGGAATGGCCACTAAACCTCCTTGTTGTAAGATTTGTTTGGCTTTCTCAATATCTATACCGATTTTCGACATGTAAATTTTAGCAATGATTTGTTTTCCGAATGCAAAGATAAACCTTGGTTTGAATATTGTAGAAAAACGTTCAGACGGATTTCACAATATCGAAACAGTTTTTTATCCTATAAACTGGTGCGACGCTTTGGAAGTGATTGAAAACAAAGAATTTCAAAAAGGAGATGAAAAAATAAATTTATCTATTTCCGGTATTTTGGTTGAAGGAAACACACAAGATAATTTAATTGCCAAAGCTTATAAATTAGTAGATGCGGCTTATAATTTACCTCCTGTAAAAGCACACTTACATAAAGTTATACCTATGGGTGCAGGATTAGGTGGGGGTTCGAGTGACGCTGCCTTTTTTATTAAACTGTTAAACGATAAATTTTCGTTAAACCTATCTGCCACTGAGCAACTAAATTTCACAAAACAATTGGGCAGCGACTGTGCTTTTTTTATTGAGAACAAACCTGTTTATGCAAGTGGAAAAGGAGATGTTTTTTCGGAAGTTAAAATTGATTTAAGTCGGTATTGTGTTGTTGTTGTTTATCCTGCGGTACACAGCAACACGGCTTTAGCCTATAAAGGAGTTGTGCTGATTAAGCCGCAAAAAAATATTCAGTCAATAATTACAAGTGAAATTGAAATTTGGAAAGAAGAGTTAACGAACGATTTCGAAAAAACTATTTTTATACAACATCCTGAATTACAAAACATAAAAAGCATTTTTTACACTAAAGGAGCATTGTATGCATCTATGAGTGGTAGTGGTAGTGCAGTATACAGCATTTTTAAAAATGATATAGATGTACAAGAATTTAATTTTCCAATTAACTATTTAATCTGGAAGAGTAAATGAAAATCCCTGTCCAAATTATAAATCAGCTTAAAGAAAATTTTAGTGTAGATATTTCTGCGTTTGAAAAATCGCATACGCAAACTGTTCCTGTATCGGTTAGGTTAAATCCCTTAAAACCGGCTTGTGTTTTTGTATTTGACAAACAAGTAGCTTGGACAAGTAACGCATTTTATTTACCAGAAAGACCCATTTTTACAAACGACCCACTTTTTCATGCAGGTTGTTATTATGTGCAAGAGGCTTCGTCAATGTTTGTGGAACAAGCCTTTACGCAAATAGTTGACAGCACAGAACCATTAATTGTATTAGATGCCTGTGCTGCACCGGGGGGCAAAAGCACACTGCTTGCATCGTTATTAAATGAAGAGAGCTTATTAGTTAGCAATGAGGTTATAAGTACGCGTGTGCCTGTGCTAACACACAATATGGCTAAATGGGGCTCTATAAACAGTATGATAACTAATAACGATCCTCAAGATTTTTCAAGGTTACCGAACTTTTTTGATATTATGGTTGTTGATGCTCCATGCAGTGGTTCTGGTTTGTTTAGAAAACAGGATGATGCCATTGAACATTGGAGTGAAGAAAATGTAAACCATTGTAGTCTTCGTCAGCAAAGGATTTTAACAGATTTACTTCCTGCGTTAAAGCAAGATGGCGTTTTAATTTATAGCACTTGTTCTTACTCGGTTGAAGAGAATGAAAATATATGCGATTATTTATGTGAGAAATTTTTGTTAGAACCCATCAAATTGAAAACCTTGCCGGAATGGGGAATAACAGAAACTCAGTCGGATAAACATAAGGCTTTTGGATACCGATTTTTCCCGCACCTTACACAAGGCGAAGGATTTTTCTTGGCCTGTTTTAAAAAAACAACTGCTGAAGAAAATAATGTAAACCGTAACCAATATAAATTATTTACCAAAATTTCTGCTGATGAAGATGTGGCTGTAAAAAAAGCCATCAACACTGAAAATCTTGACTTTGTTAAGTTCTACGATGATATATGTGGGTTTCATAAAGGCAGCACGTATGCTGTAAATAAAATAACCTCGGCTTTAAAAATTAAAAAACTGCCCTTGCATATTGGGCAATTAAAAGGTAAAGATTTTATTCCACACCCTTATCTTGCTTATCAAAACAGAATAAATAATGGTGCTGTAAAAGTAGATATAGATGTTTCGGTTGCATTACAATATTTGCGTAAACAACCCTTTGTATTGCCTGATGTAACCAAAGGTTTTTCTCTGCTTACTTACCAAAATTTTAACTTGGGTTGGTTTAAAAACTTGGGGAATCGTATAAATAATTATTACCCTGCCGAATGGCGAATTCTAAAAGAAGTTTTTTAATAGTATTAAATTAGGGATGAATATATAAATTTACCTTTGATATAACTTTAGAAAATCAGATATTTAGTCAATGACTACCGAAGAAGTGAAACAGCGTATAGAGCATCTTTCAAAAGAAATTGAACAGCATAATTATAATTATTATGTGTTAGATAAGCCAACCATAAGCGATTATGATTTTGATATGTTGTTGGAGGAATTAATTAAACTTGAAAAGGAGTGCCCCGAATTTTTATCTCCCAATTCGCCTTCGCAACGAGTGGGTGGACAAATTACCAAAGAATTTAAGTCTGTTAAGCATAAATATGCCATGCTATCACTTGCCAATAGTTATAGTAAAGATGATTTAAAAGATTTTGATGAGCGTGTAAAAAAAGTTTTGGGCATTACGTCAACGGATTTATTTGGTAGCGATGTTGAGTATGTGTGCGAATTAAAATTCGATGGCTTATCTATTAGTTTAACTTATGAGCATGGTAAACTTACACAGGCTATAACGCGTGGAGATGGGGTTCAAGGAGATGATGTAACCACCAACGTAAAAACAATTCGTAGCATTCCACTTACATTAAAAGGAGATTACATTGATTTGTTTGAGATACGCGGTGAGATTTTTTTACCACTAAATGTATTTAATGATATAAATAAAGAACGTGAAGAAATTGGTGATGCCCCGTTGGCGAATCCACGCAATGCGGCGTCGGGTACCATGAAAATGCAAGACTCGTCTGTAGTTGCCAAGCGCAAATTAGATTGCTTTTTATATTACATGATGGGAGATAATCTTCCGGCAAAAACACATTACGAAAATTTGGAGAAAGCGAAAACATGGGGCTTTAAAATTTCTCCGTACACAAAACTTTGCGCCAACATCGATGAGGTGTTTAATTTTATTGATGAATGGGATAAAAAAAGAAACAACTTACCATTTGATATAGATGGCATTGTAATAAAAGTAAATAATTACATGCAACAACAACAACTTGGTTTTACAGCCAAATCGCCACGCTGGGCAATTGCTTATAAATTTAAGGCAGAGCAGGTTTCAACTATTTTAGAAGAAATTACGTATCAGGTTGGCCGTACAGGCTCTATAACTCCGGTGGCTAATTTAAAGCCTGTGCTATTAGCCGGAACAACCGTAAAACGAGCATCTTTACACAATGCAGATATAATAGCAAAATTAGATGTTCGCTTGGGCGACTATGTTTTTGTAGAAAAAGGCGGAGAAATTATTCCTAAAATTGTTGGAGTTGATTTATCAAAAAGAAAACCTGATGCTAAAGTTGTAAAATACATTACCCATTGCCCTGAATGTGGCTCTTTACTTGAAAGAAGAGAAGAAGAGGCAAACCATTATTGTGTAAACGAAAACGGATGTGCCCCACAAATAAAAGGCAAGATAGAACATTTTGTTAGTCGTAAAGCTATGAACATTGATAGTTTAGGTGGCGAAACGATTGAGCAATTGTATAACGAAAAATTAATTCATAACATAGCCGATATTTATGAATTGAAGAAAGAACAACTGCTTCCTTTAGAGAGGATGGCTGAAAAATCGGTAAATAATTTGTTGGAAGGCATTGAAGCCTCAAAACAAATTCCGTTTGAAAGAGTTTTATACGGAATTGGCATCAGACATGTGGGAGAAACTACGGCAAAAAAAGTTGCACGAAAAGTTAAAAATATAGATGCGTTAATAAACGCAACAGAAGAAGAGTTAGTAAATATTGATGAGGTAGGCGGGGTGATTGCGAAAAGCATAGCCGCTTATTTTTCTAATGCTGAAAACAAAGTTGTAGTAGAGCGATTGAAAAGCTACGGATTACAATTTGAACTAAGTGAAGAGCAACTGCAAAGTACTACTGATAAATTAGGAGGAAAAACATTTGTGATTTCGGGAGTGTTCCAAAAACATAGTAGAGACGAGTTGAAAGATTTAATTGAAAAAAATGGAGGCAAAAACACAGGCTCAATTTCGGGAAAAACAAACTACTTATTGGCAGGGGATAACATGGGACCCGAAAAATTAAAAAAGGCTGAAAAACTTGGAGTTACTATTATTACAGAAGGTGAATTTTTAAAGATGATTGTGTAGATGAAGTTCCTGATAAAACGTATAGCGGAATATCAAATAAAAAAACTGTGCGCTTTGCCACGTAACAAACAGTTTGTTAAGCTAAACAATGCAAAAACAATAGGTATATTGTTTGATGCTACTGATAACAACACTTTTGAAATAGTTAAAAGGTTTATTGAGAAGTTAAAAGTGGATACAAAAAATGTGCATGCTATTGGCTATGTAGATGAAAAACTAAGGCCTAATTATTCTTACATAAAAACAGACATTGATTTATTTAATAAAAAAGAGTTGAAGAACTTTTATCAACCGCAAAGTCCGTATATAAAAACATTTATAGAGGATGAAAAAGATTTGCTGATAGACATTAATTTCAACCAAAAACTTCCTTTACAGTTTATTGCGGCTTCCTCAAAAGCAAAGTGCAAGGTTGGCATGCATTTCCCTGAAAATGAGCCTATACATGATATTTTAATTGCGACCACCTCACAGCAAGGCTTAGGTTTTTACCTACAACAAGTAGTAAAGTACCTGGAAACGGTTTAAAACCTATTTAAACAAAACACTGTTGAAAATATTAAAAGGTTTATTTGGCATATTGGTATATTAAAAATAGCTTTAAGAAAAAATAACGTATGGCTAAGAAAGCAAGTACAAGTAGTAAGCAAGTTAAAGTAAAAAAGATTTTTGTTTTAGATACTTCGGTAATTATATACGACCACACAGCTATAAAACATTTTAAGGAGCACGATGTGGTTATACCAATTACTGTTTTAGAAGAGTTAGATCAGTTTAAAAAAGGTAACGATACTAAAAACTTTGCGGCACGTGAGTTTTCAAGATACATAGATAAGCTTTCGGGCAACCACTCATTACAATCGTGGACACCCATAAACGGAAAAACCCACGGAAACTTTAAAATAGAATTTGCTTTAAAAGCGAAAAGCATTGATGCTGAGTATGTATTTGGAGAGCGTAAGGCTGACCATAAAATACTTAATTGCGCTTTAAAAGTAGCTGAAGATCATCCGGATAAAAAAGTTGTTTTAATTTCAAAGGATATAAATCTTAGACTTAAAGCTAAGGCATTAAACTTAACGGCTGAAGATTATGAAACCGGAAAAATAAAACACGTTGATGAGCTTTATACAGGCATAACGACGGTTGAGAAAGCACCTCTTAATGCCATAGATACACTTTATCAAAAAAATGAGGTAGATGTTTCTGCTACGCTTAAAAGGGATGCGCCAATGGCAAATCATTTTTTTGTTCTAAAAAACGGACAAAAATCTGTATTAGCAGCTTACGAGCAAGAAACTAAAATGCTGCGTCGTGTAAATAAAACAGTGGCGTTTAATGTAGTTCCTAAAAATGCCGAACAGGCTTTTGCTATCGATGCTATTTTAAATCCTAATATTAAATTAGTTTCTATACAAGGTGTGGCAGGTACAGGTAAAACACTTTTATCTATTGCAGGTGCTTTAGAACAACGTCGTAATTTCCATCAAATATATATAGCGCGTCCTATTGTTCCTTTAAGTAATAAAGACATTGGGTATCTTCCTGGAGATATAAAATCAAAATTAAACCCATACATGGAGCCATTGTGGGATAATTTGAAATTTATTAAGAGTTTGTTTGGCGAAAAAGAAAAAGAGTACAAACAAATTGAAGAGATGGTTGAGAAAGAAAAAATTATTGTTTGTCCGCTTGCCTATATACGTGGGCGCAGTTTAAGCAATGTGTTTTTTATTGTAGATGAGGCACAAAACTTAACGCCACATGAGGTAAAAACCATTATTACGCGTGCCGGAGAGAACACTAAAATAATTTTTACCGGAGACATTTATCAAATTGATACGCCTTATTTAGATGCTCAAAGTAATGGCTTATCATATATTATTGATAAAATAAAAGATAATAAACTATACGCACACGTTACCCTACAAAAAGGAGAACGTAGTGAGTTAGCTAACTTAGCAAACGAATTACTTTAGTATAAAGTAATTCTATTTTGCTATTTCTTCAAATGCCTTATCTATAGCTAAGGCAAGTTTACGGTCTTTATCTGTTACAATGTTGCCTGTGCTGTGTGTGGCTAAACTTATATCAACTTTATTATACTCGTTTGTCCAAACCGGGTGATGGTTCATCTCTTCTGCAATTGCAGCCACCTTTGTCATAAAGGCAAAGGCAGTTTTAAAATCTTTAAACAGAAAGTTGCGTTTTAACTGATTATTTTCTTCTATCCACATAGTAGTAAAGGTAAATGTTTTTAAATAACTAATGTTAGGTTTTGTTTTAACAATGCTTCAATTTCAGGAAGTGAATTATATAATTGCTCAAACGAATCAATAATAAAATACTTTTCTTGCAGTATGTCGGTTCTAAAATCGGTGTTAAAGATGATTTGCACATCAAATAATTGATGAACAGCTTTATTACTCAAACAACATTCGGTTTCACCTTTTGATGAAATAATTCCTGCGCCATAAATTTTTAACTGATTGTTTTCTTTAATCAAGCCAAACTCAATGGTAAACCAGTAAATCTTCCCCAATAATTCAATGACTCTTGGGTTATCAATATGCTTTAAGGCAATGTCGCTTATGCCTTTAAAAAAATTTACATAAGCATTATTACTTAGTAAAGGAACATGTGCAAACACATCATGAAACATATCAGGTTCTTCCAAATAATCTAACTGTTCCATACTGCGCAACCAACAAGTGGCTGTAAATTTTCGTTGAGATAAAAACTCAAAAAACTCTTTTTGCGGACTGATATTTGGAACTACGTGTAAGCCCCATCCGGTTATGGGATTTAATAACTTATTTACTTCGGCAAAGTCAGGGATTTTATCGGATGTAAATTTTACAACCTCTAAAGCCTTTAAATACTCTTTAGAAATTATTGGGCTTAAAACCTCCATTTGCCGATTAAATAGCGTTTTCCAAACTAAAAAATCTTGTGCGGTGTAATTGCTGTATACTTGCGTTGTTGGTTTTGTTTTCATTTTATATATGGTTAAGTTAAAAATTAGCACATAAAAAAAGCCCGTTCTTTTGGAACAGGCTCTGTATTTTGTTTTAAATTTTCTGATTATTTACAATACGTTACCATTCCAATGTTGGGCATTAGATAATAGTAATAATAAGTATTGTTTAAAATTTGCATTAAGCGAATATATAAAAGAATTTTAAGCCAAGCAATTAAAAACTCTTTTTCTGAATTTTTTTATGAAGCATGGGCACTTCTATCAAAGCGGCAGAACTATACCAAGGGTGCAACTCCATAATAAGAATGCCGGCTTTTACAGCGGGGTCTGTATTGGTTAGTGCTTGTGCCTCTTCAATAGTTGGCACATTAAAAATAAAAATGCCTTCTAATTCGGTTTCATCTATAAACGGACCGGCAACAACCAGCTTACCTTCATCTGCAAGTTTTTTTATGTTTTTTAAATGAGCGGCTTGTACTTTTTTTGAAGAATCGACAGATAAACTTTTATTAGGACCCGTTCTCAAAAAACACATCACATATTTATGCATGCCATAGTCATCAGCTTTTAGTTTTTTGGCTAAAATTGAATCGTAAATAGAATGAAACTCACGTGGTGGAGATTTACTTTGTGAGAAAGAAGCAAAACTAGCCAATAATAAAATTGCAGTTAAATTTTTTTTCATGCTGCGTTTACACCCTTGTTTGAATGGTAGAAATTTTATTTTTCAACTTCAGTATAGGCTTTTCAAAATATTCATACGATAGAATTGATATACCTATAGTTGCTAATAAAGTTACTATTGCCATAATCAATTTTAATAAATCTCCTTTATTATAATCATACCCCAGTTTATCAACAATATTATAAGAAGCAACTAGTATAATGGGGTGATATAAATACATTCCATATGTATATTTACCAAGTAAACTGAATATGGAGCCCCCCTCCCCTGTACTTTTGTCTACACAATAGATAACTATGTATAAGTAAAATATAGCTAATAACCACTTTGCAAGATAATTGTACGAAATCGAAAAATTGCTGGCCGAAAGTAAAAATACACCTAAAAAACAAATAAGATAGAAACTACTTGGTTTTAGTAAATAACTTGCAGAAATACGCTCTTTATAATTAGAATAAAAAAAAGCGCCCCAACATCCAATCATTAAATATCTTAAATTTCCAAATGTGCTGGAATATGCTTCAGATCCGGATGTTTCTATAGCATAAATGGACGTTTGAATAAATAAGACCGCACAAAAAAAAAAGAGTAATTTTTTATTCTGAAATAGAATAAATAATAAGGGCCAAAACAAATAAAATTGCTCTTCAATTGCTACACTCCATGCTACATTTACGTTAGATGGAGTTCCACTTGTAGCCATATTGTTAAGAAAAATTAGATTCATTAGTTTGTTTCCGGAAAAACTAAAAAAACCACCAAAATATGGGAATACAAATATCCCTAAAATCATGACTAAATAATACAGTGGCCATATTCGTAATACTCGTCTTAGGTAAAAGAAAAATAAATTAACCCGGCCGTTTATTTTTTCTTCGCCTAACATTAAAAAGGTGATGAGGAATCCACTTATAACAAAAAAAATCTGGACACCTATTCCCCCAGTTACAGTGAAAGTATCAATAGTTGTTTGAAGAGCTGAGTTTTCGGTAATATTATGAAATATATCTGAGAAAGCATGCTGCCAGATAACGAGGAAGAAAGCAAAAAACCTAAGGGCATCAAGTTTTTCAAAGTACATTACTGGTTTCATAAATTGATTTTACAGCTTGTACTTTTTTATAAACCTAATAAAACTTCTTCTGGATTTTTACCGCCAAATAAAATGCGGGTTGGATTTTCTAACATTTCTTTTACCTTCACTAAAAAACCAACACTTTCGCGACCATCAATAATGCGGTGATCATAACTAAGAGCCACATACATCATTGGGCGAATTTCTACCTTTCCATTTACAGCCATTGGTCTGTCAACCACATTGTGCATGCCTAAAATAGCACTTTGCGGAGGGTTAATGATTGGTGTACTCATCATAGAACCAAAAACACCACCATTAGTAATGGTAAATGTTCCGCCTTCCATATCAGGTATCGTTAATTTACCGTCTCTTGCTTTTATAGCTAACTCTTTAATGCCACTTTCAATTTGTGCTAAACTCATTAGTTCTGCATTACGTAATACAGGAACCATTAAACCTTTTGGTGCGCTAACAGCTATGCCAATATCACAATATTTGTTGTATACTAATTCTTCGCCATCAATCATTCCGTTCACAGCAGGGTAGTGGTATAATGCTTCACAAACCGCTTTGGTAAAGAAACTCATAAAGCCAATGTTGGTTCCGTAAACCTCTTTAAACTTATCTTTATATTTTGCACGTATAGCATAAATGCCACTCATGTCAACTTCGTTAAAAGTTGTAAGCATGGCAGTTTCATTTTTAACCGCAACTAAACGTTTAGCAACTGTTTTACGAAGTGCCGACATTTTCTGGCGTTCTTTATCTCTACCACCTTTCCAAGAGTTTGATAAAACTTCTTGTACGTTTGGTAGTCCGTTAGAAAGTGCTGCTAATACATCTTGCTTAGTGATGCGACCATCTTTACCCGAACCATTTAGTTGAGATGGTTTAACGCCATTTTCTGACATTATTTTTGATGCCGCAACACTTGGTGTACCACTTGCATAAGTGGCGGCAGTTTTTTCTGCCGGAGCTGCAACAGCAACCTCTTTTTTATCTTCTTTCTTCGCTTCAACTTTAGCCTCTTCTTTTTTAGGGGCAGCAGCTTTAGCTTCAGGTTTAAAAGAGTTGTCAATTTTAACAACTACCTGTCCAACCTTTACGGTGTCGCCTTCTGCAGCAAGTATTTCAATCTTTCCGCTATCTTCCGCATTAAGTGTTAAGGTTGCTTTATCCGAATCAATCTCTGCCAAAGCTTCGTCTTTTTCAACTACGTCGCCGGTTTTTCTTAACCAACGTGCAATGGTTACTTCTGTAATTGACTCTCCCGGACTTGGTACTTTTAATTCTACAATTGCCATAAATATTTATTTTGTTACTAAAACTTTAGAAAATACTTTACTCATTATTTCTTCAAACTCTGCTGCATGTCTTTTTGAGAAACCGGTTGCAGGTGCGGCCATTTCATTTCTTCCAATATAAACTAAGTTTAAAGATTTTAGCGTAAGTGCTACATGTCTCCATGCACCTGCGTTTTCAGATTCTTCCTGAATCCAAAAATAATCTTTTGCTTTGTTATATTTTTTAATAACAGCATCAATTTGATTTTGTGGGAAAGGATATAATTGTTCGATACGAACAAAAGCAATATCGTTTACGCCTTCTTTTTCACGACGCTCAATTAAATCATAATAAATTTTTCCGCTACAAAAGGCAATGCGTTTTATGTTTTTTACGTCGGCTGCGGTATCATCTAATACTTCGTGGAAACGGTCACCTGTAAAGTCTTTCAGTTTGCTAACACAAGTTGGGTAACGCAATAATTTTTTAGGCGTAAAACAAATTAATGGTTTTCTGAAATCGCGTTTTAACTGACGACGAATAGCATGAAACTGCTGCGCCGGAGTGGTTGCATTAATAATTTGTAAATTATTTTCTGCACCCATTTGTAAAAAACGCTCCATGCGTGCAGATGAATGTTCAGGTCCTTGACCTTCGTAGCCATGTGGTAATAAAAGCACTAACCCGTTCATACGGCGCCATTTATATTCGGCAGCAGAAAGATACTGGTCAATAATAATTTGCGCACCGTTAAAGAAATCGCCAAACTGTGCCTCCCAAATAGTAAGTATGTTTGGTGATGCAAAAGCATAACCATATTCAAAACCAAGTACGGCATATTCGCTAAGTAAAGAATTGAAAATATGAAGCTGACCTTTGGTATCAAGTTTATTTAATGGAACATATTCCTCTTCGCTATCTTCTACTTTTACCACTGCATGACGGTGAGAGAATGTACCACGTTCAACATCCTGTCCGCTAAAACGCACATGATGCCCTTCGCTCATTAAAGATGCATAAGCTAATAGTTCGCCCATTGCCCAATCATAATTATCATTGGTTATCATGGCTTTTCTATCATCAAATACTTTCTGAATTTTATTGAAGAATTTTTTATCTTTTGGTAATTCGGTAGTACGCGTAGCAAGGTCTACAAATAATTTATCGCTAATGGCTGTTTCCGGCGATTGATCAAAATCTTGGGCAGTAGCCATTTTTACCCCTTTCCAATTTCCTTCTAAGAAAGAAGTTACTTTAGCTTTCTCTGTTTTTTTAGCCTCATCTAAATTTATATCTAATTCGGCTTTAAATTTTTGCTCTATCTCTTGAGCTTCGTCAGCTAATGGGTTACCTTCATCCTGTAATTTTTTTACGTAGATGTCTTTTGGGTTGGGATGTGTAGCAATTATTTTGTACAATAAAGGTTGTGTGAAGCGAGGCTCATCTCCTTCATTGTGTCCATATTTTCTGTAACATAAAATATCTACAAAAACATCGCGATGAAAAGTTTGACGGAAATCCATTGCTAATTGGGCAACAAAACAAACCGCTTCTATATCATCTCCGTTTACGTGAAACACGGGTGATAGAACAACCTTCGCCACATCGGTACAATAAGTTGAAGAACGTCCGTCAATAAAATTGGTAGTAAATCCAACCTGATTGTTTACAATAAAGTGAACAGTGCCTCCGGTTTTGTAACCCTCCAGCTGACTCATTTGTATTACTTCATAAACAATGCCTTGTCCGGCTATAGCTGCGTCGCCATGTAATAAAATAGGACAAACCTTGCTATTATCTCCGCCATAAAGGTTATCAATTTTTGCGCGAGCGATTCCCTCTACAACCGGGTTTACGGTTTCTAAGTGAGAAGGATTGGGTGTTAAGCTTACGTGTACTTTTTTGCCTTTATCACTTGTTTGATCTGACGAGTAACCCATGTGATATTTTACATCCCCATCAAACAAACTATCTTCACTTGGTCTTCCTTCAAATTCCGTAAAAACATCTTTATATGTTTTGTTCATGATGTTTGTAAGTACATTTAAACGACCACGATGCGGCATACCAATAACATAATCTTGTATGCCCGATTCGACACCATGCTCCATTAAGGTGTTCATGGCAGGAATAAGAGCTTCGCCACCTTCTAACGAAAAACGTTTTTGACCTACAAACTTTGTTGCCAAATAATTTTCGAAAACAACCGCTTGGGTAAGTTTGTTTAAAATACTTTTCTTTTCAGCGTTATTGAATGAAGGCGTATTTTTACTTTTCTCCATACGATCCTGTAGCCACTTTACAACTTTAGGGTCGCGTACAAATGTATATTCTACACCAATGCTTTGGCAATAAGTTAACTCAAGATGAACAATGATATCTTTTAATTTAGCAGAGCCGATACCAATTTCGCTACCAGAATGAAAAACGGTTTCTAAATCAGATGCCGCTAATCCAAAATTTTCTAAATCTAATGTTGGGGTGTACTGTCTGCGTTCTCTAACAGGATTAGTTTTGGTAAATAAATGCCCGCGTTGACGGTACCCGTTTATTAGGTTAATTACTTTAAATTCTTTGCTAACGTTTTCAGGAATGGCACCCCCACCTTTTTCGCTGTATAAGGTTTGAGCAAACTCAAAACCTTTAAAAAAGTCTCTCCAAGATGCGTCAACGCTGTTAGGGTCTTTTGAATACTGCTGAAAAAGCTCTTCTATTGCGTTAACATCACTGGTACCCACGTATGAAAATTTATCCATAATTAAATTGGCTTTAAAAGAAGCCCAAAGGTACTAATTTTTGAAGGAAAATAACGTAGGATTCGTAGCTTATTTCTTATTTAAATCCTCTAAAACCTTAGCATAGATTTCCTTCAGTTTTTTAGGGTTTTTGGTATAATAAGCAAAACTTGAATCAAACCTTGGCACGCTAATGTTGTAATTTGCCAAAACGTTTATTTTTTTTAGTGTATCGGTTGCAATGCCAT
>Ga0206809_1091_pt1 | contig 16271 bp, 13 predicted proteins | sample Alteio_BWOrgCont_55_FD_152903 | JGI IMG/M metagenome (GOLD analysis project Ga0206809, IMG submission 152903) | Enriched cells from forest soil in Barre Woods Harvard Forest LTER site, Petersham, Massachusetts, United States -... | ecosystem: Environmental > Terrestrial > Soil > Temperate forest >... | reverse complement strand
TTGCAGTGCCGCAAAGGAAAAATTTTCTTTTGCCCGGTATTTCCGGGCAATCTGCGCATTGCTCAGGCTGATCGTCGTGGTGTCAATGAGGATGGGTGTGCCAGTGGTGGGAAATCCCGCTCCAATGGGGTTGGGGGAAAACACACCGCGGGTGCCGCCATACGGAACCACCACCGCATTCGCCGGGTCGGAGCACATCAAGAGAATCGCCATACCTTCGTCCGTCGCAGCACGCAAGTAAGCCTGTAGACAGGCGATATGGTGGCAACGGCGAATCGAGACCGTCGCCACGCCGTGTTTTTTCGCGCTCGGCAAGGCCCAGTCCAAGGCGCGGCGCACAACAAACGGCCCCGGCAAATAATTGGCATCGAGCAACAATGTCGTTGAGGATTTTTTCAAAACCTTGGGCTGCCCCTTGGGCGTCATTTTACCTGTGGCGATGCTCTGTAAGTATGCTGGCAGCAAGGCCAGGCCGTGCGTGGTTTTGCCCAGCAAATCGCCTTCAAGGAGAACTTCCGCGACGTCTCGCGCCAACGCCGTTTCCAGCCCCGCATTGCGCAAGAGCGAGTTGGCAAACGCCGTCAAGTCGCGGTGTTGGTATCGAGTGGGCATGGTATGCAATCCAAACTAAGCACTAAGGACTAAAACACAAAAACACTTTTCACGGCAGCGGCAACAAGCCTTCCCAGCGTACGACCCACTGGCCGTTGTCGGGGAATCCAGGGGCGTTGCGTTTGGGTGCGCCATCCCAGCCCGCGGCCATCATCGCGACGGCCGTCAGCAGCCCTCCATTGCCGGGCAGGTAGATTGGCAGGTCGGGTACGCGGCCATAATTATGGCCGTTGGCCAGATAATGGTTTTTCGGCGTGTCGATAAGCAGCGAGTCTACCGCCTTGTCTGCCTCGCCGAGGCGGGCGGCACACATGGCCAGGGCCGGGTAATCCCAGCCCCAGGTCGAGGACCAGTTCCAGTTTGCAAAAACCCAGTCAAAGGTGTTGCGCATTGTCGCCACGTCCAATCCCGGTCCGGGCAGCACACCGAAGGAGTCAATGACTGCCGGATGGTCGTCGTTCCATTTTGGGTCGGTGTAGGAATCAGGCGTACTCTCGGTGAAAGCGTATTTGCCGTCCACCACGAGGGGCTTGGAAAGTTTTTGCAGAACCTTGTCCCATTTCTCCTCGCGGACCAATCCCAGACGCACGCGCCATTGCTGCGCGGTTTCCAGGCCCCAGCGCCAATACGTCAGTTCATAAGTTGGGTTGATCATCGTCGCCTTGTCGAAGCGTTCCTGTGCGGCCTGCAATGGCGGGCCGAGTACGTAGCGCTGGTTGGCCTCGTCCCACCACGCGAAGGACGCCATGAAATCGGCGGTGGCAAAAATCACATCCTTGTATTTGTCGAGCGTCGCCTTATCTGGATGCGCACGGTAGTCGAGTTCGGCGAGGTAGATCGGGTGCGGCTCCTGCCAGATGAGGAACGCGCCGACGCCCGAGGGCGAGTCCGCTCCGCTGGGTTCAGACATTTTGGGCCAACGCGCGCCGTCGTAACCCTGACGCTTCGCATTAGCCACGGCTTGGGGCATGGCACGCTGATAAAACCCCAGGCTATTTTCGAGCATGGGCGCGCGGCCCCAGAGCGCGAAGTGGGCGTCATGCCACCAATACATCTCCATGTGGAAGCGGCCATACCAACTATTCATTGTCAGCCCGGTTTCCGCGGGCGGGTTTTTCCCGGCGGACTGAATGGCGGTCAGGTATTCCGAGAGCACAATGCGCCGTTCGAGTTCGCTCCAACGCGGGTCTTTGCTCTGCGACAAATCAATCGCGCCGCCGGTACTCCAGAATTTTTGCCAGTGGGCTTGGGCGGCGGTTTGAGCTTCAGCGAAAGTTGGCATGGGCGGAATATGGGGCAGTTTTTCTGAAAATGAGCAGGCGAATTCAAAAGTATCCGAGTCTTTTTTTGGGCTCAGCTCAAATTGATGTTCGGCGAATTTTTTCATTGTTCCGCCCGGTGACCACATGACGATTACGTTATAGTGTTCACTGTCCAGTGTACGCGTAAATGCTGCGGCATTAGGAAACGACGGGGTGTCGAATTGGGTGATGTGAGCGGCTGGCTTGTTCCAATCCGAACCAGCCTTCGAGGGTGAGGCATAGGGGAAGCTGAGTTGTATGGCCAGGCGGCCAACTCGCAAAAGCGGCGATGAGGCGTGTACCTCAATGATATCCGAGTCGGGGTGGCACACCGTCTGTACGTCCACTGGCTGGCCGTCAAATTTGAAATGGCTGATGAGGACGCCGTTCCACAAATCGAGAGTTTGTTTGATGTCGGTGATGTCGTCAGGCGTGGCGGGGGTGCCATCGGTTTTGGTGAGTACAAAACCGATTTGTCCGAGATTAAACTTGTGCGGGTTTTCGCGGAGGTAGTCGCTGGACGCATTGTTGCGCAATTGATCTGCATATCCAACCAGGCGTCCATGGCTGTCGTAATTCTTGTAGGCAAAATTCTCCATGGTGAATCCTTGGGGGTTGGGGAAACTGTGCCAGCCCCAGTCAGCCATTGTGCAGAGCGGTATGGCCGAGTTTCCCGCATAGACCTCGGGGAAGGTTTGCAGTCCAGTGACATCCGCGGTGAAGCAAAACTCACCATTCCCAACGGACAGTGGCGAAAGCGGGTCAAGTTTCGTTATCACCGGATTGTGCCGGGTGACGAGGGCATGGCGGTCAATCGGCGCGGGTGCATCGGCAGCGTGAAGGGTAAGCGCGGCTAGCCCGAAATAGAGGGCAATACTAGAGGGGCTTTTTTTCATTTGGAGTTTTTATTTATAACCACGGAGGACACAGAGGACACGGAAGAAAAACAAAAACATCTTCTCGGTGTTCTCCGTATTCTCTGTGGTTCAAATTGTTTATTTCACCGTTACGTCCCACACGCGTGAGAAGCGCGATTTGCCCGCCGGGCCTTCGATGTCGAGGACGACGATGTAATTGCCGGGCTTGGCGTAGGCATGCTGCGGGTTCTGCTCGGTGGAGGCGCTGCCATCGCCAAAATCCCAATGCCAGGAGGTGATTTGGCCAGTGGACTGATCTTGAAACGCGACCAGGCGTTTGCTCATGTCCACAACTTTGAAGGCCCATTTGGCCTCGAAGGGGTTCACAAACTTCGCTTCAAGCGGCATGAGTTTGAATTCCCGCAGCAGCGAGGCATCGCCATACATCATGTGTCCAGCGAGTGTTGTTCGCGAAGCCCCCGGTGTGCCGGGCGGGGCGAACTTGTCGGCATCGGAGGCAAGATTCCAGAAAGCATGGTTTTCCGTCTGCGGACCGCGGTAATCCATAATTGCCCAACTCAGGCCAACAATTTTATTTTCCGTCAATTGCGACTCGACGGATTTCGCCGGCCCATCAGGTGAAGCGAGGTCAAAGGGAGTAATATAGAATTCCAGCGTCAGTTTGCCGCCTTCGCCGGGCTTGAAATTATATTGGCACGCGTGGTTGGCGTAGGGCAGCTCCTTGAGCCATTGTTGCGGCCCCCAGGCCATGCACCAGTCCTTATTCAGCGCGGGCGTGAAAATGTGGTAGTTCTGTGCGGTCACTCCCTGCATGGCGAAAAACGCATCGAACTCGGGAACAGTTTGATCCGGCCGCCAGCGCGCGATGAATTTTCCACCCGAGCGGTCGCCGTCCACCACGAGCTCAAAAATATCGTTATGTAGGGTCGGCTGCGAAAAATCCCAGTAATCCTTGTAGGCCTCATAGAGAAAATACAGGCGATTCAATCCCTTCACCCAACCCACTTTCACTTTGGCGTTGAGTTTCTTTGGGTTGGGCTGTTCCTGAATATCGGCGTCGTTGACCAGTTGATCCATGCCGATGGCGTAGTCATCGGGCACAATACTCCAGTCACTCGCGTCGCCATCAATGCGCGGAATTTTATCCGATGGGAACTGGAAAATCTTGTAGAACGGCGGGCGATCAACTGCATGCGCGGGGCTGGCGGGCAGAGTGGCCATGACGAGCGTCAACAAATAGAGGAAAGGAGTGCGCATGGGAACAACAGATATTAGTTCAATTTTTCGCGGACAGTCAGTTGGGGCCGTTCGCGCAGATGGGGATCGCGAAAATCAGGGCAAAAAACAAACAGGGTGATTTTACGGCAACGATGGGGGATAATCCTCTAGGATATTTTCCTGAGGGCGGCAAGATATGGATGCGCTTGGATTATCAAAAATTTGTAATTTAAACGCCGCCGATTTGCCAGCAGCCATGATTTTTGTTATACTTTCCATTATGAAAACAAAACCATATTTCATTTTGCCCGTCATGGCGGCAGTTTTAATCGCTAATTTTACCGGTTGTGATTCTCCCGGCCCGCTGACTCGGGCCGCGTCATTGAGCAGTCTGAAAACTTTTAGTATGGTTGGACTGTTGGACAAGAACGGAACCCAGCCGATCGGCGATGCGCCAGCCGAAACTGCCGCTGCGCAGGCCGTTCGCGAGGTCGCGGAATCCAAGGGTTACCAATATCAATCTGAACCCTCCACGGCGGATTTCCTGGTGGTGGTGAGTTGGATTCCGCACCAGGAACTGGTGCCGTCTTCCCAGCCTGGGCCGACGGCCGTCCCTATCGAATTGGATGATATTTCGATTCATGTTGTCCGAGACCGCGCTACCAAGGAAATCCTGTGGAGTAATCCAGCATCTGAACCAGTGGCGCTTGGCGGCATTACCAACGAAGGAGTGAAAGGGATAGTGCTTCGGGCGATGAGAGACTTTCCTCCGTCCCAACCAACCAGATAAAACCGCCCTGGGTTTTCAGCTCCCCGGCGGATGATCCATGGTCTCGCCTGGTTTGGGGGTGGGCACGACTTTGAAGTCCTCAGGCTTGTCAGGTTTGGCCGGGTCAAAACTAAAGCTGTCCACGATGTGCTTGGCGAGATCGAGCTTCGCCGCCTGGATGCCGACGAGGACGCATTTGGCGAGTTCGTAGCTGCCGAAATCGCTATGGTGGGTGCCATCGTAGGAATCAGCGCCGGTTTTCGCAAAAAGCACTTCCGACCCCTGCGGGCCAAAATACTCATACAACTTTTTGCTCATCCCATTGAGCTCCACGCAGGCGACTTGGTTGTCCTTGGCCACTTCCCAGGCAGCGTAAGGGTAGCCTCCCAAACTGTTAGTAATGGTGTTGCCCGAAAAGGTGTGGCGGCTCACCGGCGTGACAACGATGAGGGTGCCGCCAGTTTTCTTGGTTCCGTCCACCACGCGCTGGAGCGCGGCGCGGTAGCCTTCAATTGTGCCGGGCGCTTTCATGTCGTTGTGGCCGAACTGCACGATAAGGTAGTCTCCTGGCTTCATCAGGCTCCAGACTTTGTCAAAGCGGTGGCGGCCCAGTGAATCCGCGAAAGTCTCGCCCGATTCGCCATGGTTGGCGACCGCGATGTCCGGCTTGAAAAAACGGGTGATGGACTGGCCCCAACTGTTATAAGGTTCGACCATCTGGTCGCACGAGGTTGAGTCGCCTACAATATAGACAGTTGGTACGTCCACTTTTTCGATTTGCAAGTTGCTGATGCTTGGGTGGTCGCCATTGAATTCGAGCGTCAGCCCTTTGTCCCAATCCCAGGCTTCTTGAACATCTTCACGATACGTGGGTGGGCCGCCCTTGAGGCTGACGACCCCGCCGGGGAATTCCGGGCGGCGCGTATTCACGATAAAAGTCTTAGTCACATATTCACCCGGCTTGGTTTGCACGTTTTCCAGCATCAAGCGGCGCAACTCCGCCTTGACGCTTACGTCTGTCGCCACATCCGGATTGCCGAGTGTCACCGTCACCTTGTAATTGCCTTCAGGCAGTGCGGTGGAGAAGTAGAACTGTTTTTCAGCGGTGGCTAGGTTCACGGGTGTTTTGCCTGCGTCTACAGTGGTTGCGAGTTTGATGGTGGCGCCGGGTTCAAAACCATAACCGCTCGCGTCACTATAAACCGAACTGGAAGTAATTTTGGTGTAGTCTTCCGGCGCGCCGGACTCGCCAAAGAAAAACTTGTAGGAAGTTTTCGTCGAATCCGCCTGAATGCCGCCAACATGCTGAGTGACCGCGGCGCGCCCCTGGCGGGCAGGAGTGGCCTCTGCCGTCGCTGTGACTGGCGGTTCAGTCTGCGCCTGAAGGATGGAAAGCTGGCCACTGGCCACCAAGCCAGCCAGCACCAGGTTAAAACGCAGGAGCTTTTTCATGGGTGGTGAAGAAAAGCGCGGACGCCATACCGTGCAGGCCTCATTTTGTCGCCGTCGCCGGTAGCGATTGCTCGGTGATGCTATCCACATGGGTGTCCGCAATGCCCGGTGTGTTCTGGGTGCTGAAGTTGTGCGTGTTCCAAGCCATGAACAAGGGAATGTCCGCCTCATGCTTGGCGTCGAAGTGCTCAAAGGAGATGTCCGACACGTCGTCGAGGATTACCGGCGGGCGGAAGTCCGGATAGGCGTAGCCGAGCGTCACGTGGTCGAGTGTAAGCCCCTTCACATGGCGCGCAAACATGCCGTACGCGGGCATCGTGCCCAAGCTGCCCGGCTCCGGGTAATAAGTGAGCCGGCCTCCTTGCGATTCATCTTCCGGTGGGTCAATTTGTGCGAGTTCTTTGCTCCCATTGCCTTGGTAAACGATGCGGATGTTGCTGAGGTGAACATCCTCAACCGGGTGGCCTTGCGAGCCGGCGATGATGATGGACGAAGTGTTGACCGCGTTCGAGATAACGATGTTGCTGATGTTCACCCGGCGGATGGCGCCCACCGTCGTCTCCTCTGTCGGCCCGCGCAATCGCCGGCCGAGGCGGATATAAATCGGCGAGTTCACAATGTCGCGCATCGTGATGTTGTCGATGGTCACGTCTTCGATGATTGCGCCGTCGGCCGACTCGAGGGCCAGGCCGCGGCAATTAACAAACACGCAGTTGGAAATGGTGATATTGCGGAAGCCGCCGTTGGACTCGGTGCCAAACTTGATGCGCCCCGTGCCGGAGCCGCCGCCGTCCGTCCGCCCGCCATAGGGCACATAAGTGCCGTCGAGGAACGTGCCGCAGACGTAGCCGCTGACCTGGCAATTTGTGATGGTTACATTGTCCGTCGAGCGCCGATAGCCGAGGGCAAACGAACTTTTCAGGACGATGCCGTCGTCTTGCGGTGAGTTGACAAAGCAATCCGAGATGCGGACATTCTTGCAGCAATCAATGTCGAAGCCATCGCGATTTGTGTCAATTTTGAGGTTGTTGATGGTCAGGTTGTCCACCCCGGTGGCGAGGAGGCAGAACCAGCCGCCCTGCCAGATGGTGAAGTCCTTGAGGATGACGTTGCGGCAGTTTTTCAACGAAATGGATTTGTTGCCGCCGCCCAAATTAGCCGGTGTGTCGCCACGCGAGAGGCCGCGCCCGTAAATCATCCCTGGGCCGAGGATGGAAACGTTGGTGATATTTTCACCCCAAATGAGGCTGTTGTGCCAGAAGCAGTGGCCGAAGTCCTGGTATTGCTCGATAATCGGCGCGGTGCCGGGTTTGTCCAAGGGTGCGGAGGTTAAGCCTTCGCCGCCAGTGGCAGAGCGATTCGTCGCCGGGTTCCAGGCTTGTAGCCCGGTCCACATATTATCTTCTATTAAGTCGTACATCTTCGCGCCGGGCGGAACGCGGGCGAGGAAGGCTTCTCGTGCCCCCGGGGGGGGTGGCGTGCCAAAATCCGGATTCACCGGAGCTGGTTGGTTGGCGGCCACTGGTGCGGGTTGCGCGGCGGGGGCTGCGCCTCCGATTACGGAGGCTGTGCTAACCGGTGTGCCACCACGCGTCACCGCGGGAATGGCCGTTGGGCCGCGCGCGCCCGTGCCTGCACCGCGTGCTCCGCCGGGGCCACCTGCTCCACCGCGTCCGCCACGTCCGCCGCCGGGTTGCAGCGCGGCAATGGCCGGGGGAGTTTCTGCGGCGACAATCCAGGAACCCTGATCGAGATAAAGCGTGATGTTCGTCTTCAGGTGGATCGAGAAGCACAAATAATAGCCCGCGGGGAAATAGACCGTGCCGCCGCCGTTGGCGGCCGCGGCGTCAATCGCGCGGTTCACGGCGTCGCTGTCAATAGTCAGCCCGTCGCCTGTCGCGCCAAAATCGCGGATGTTATAGACCGTCGTGCCTGCCGGGAGTTTCGGCGTCAGCACCGGGGCAATTTTTTGGTCGAGCGTGGGTATGGGCGCCAGGGGATTCACCGGGACGGCTGTGTTGCCAGCGGCCGGGTTGGCATTCTGGCCAAAGGTGAGGGCGGCGCTGGTGACCAGCACAGCGGCCAGGCCGAACGCGCAGGAATAATGCATGGACTTCATGGGGCAAATAACAGACAGTGGTGAACGAAACAGGGGTAAAGGGGAAGGGCATTCTACGCCCCCCAGCCTCTTGGGCAAGGACGCAATTTCGCAGGTGGACATCCAACCCAAACAACCGGTCAATCTGCCTCTTCACACGGTGTCTCAATTCACGACCTGGTTCGCGGGGTAAAATAGACTATATAGATAGCCCCTGTGAGGATTGATATGGGTTTATCTGGTGCGACTTTTGTTTTGATACTGGAACTCTGGATTTTGCCACCGAGATCAAGCTTGATGGTCGTATTCACAGTCCAGTTTCCATCGGCATCCAGCATCGGGGTCAGTGTGACGACATCACCGTTATCAACAGTCTTTGAAACAGAAACGCCGTCAGCCAACGCAACTTCACCAAAATCCATTGGTAGGGGTGGGGGCTGCGATAGACGGTCGATCCACTCTTGAGGATTCTCTCCTCCTTGCAACTGGAGTTGCAACTCATGCCCCATTGCTTCTCGTATATCGTTACGCGACACTTCCTGATTTTCAAGCTGAGAGGGATCTATCGCTGTCGGTGGGCCGACTGCAGTATTCTCGTGCTTGGGCTCTATCGCCGGCGCGTTACCCGGTTTTACGGGGGTGGTTTTCGGCAATTCTACTGCCGCTACCGTTGGTGCTTTCAGTTTGGGCGCATCGACGGTTTCCTGCGCACTTGATTTTGCAACCGCAACGGAATTTTCTTCTGGCCAAAACTTCAAAGCCAATCCTCCAACTAGAACGAACAGGAGAATCAAAGCGAGAATGGAGCGGGGTGGTTTCATCGTCGGAAGAACAGGACAAGGCATTATCTTGGTCCGCAAGTCCTTTGGGCAAGGGCGTAATTGACTCCTACCTGTTTGACACCTCTCCCGTCATTTTCTTATTTTGGCGTCATGGAAACTGTTCGCGATGGCCGCCCCAGCCAGACAGAGGCGCTCGGACTGATAGCACTGACCCTGGCTGTGGCGGTGGGGTTATTCCTTTTTGCCAAACCCGCGTTTGTCGAAAGCTACTCCATGGTGGGCAATTCGATTAAAGACAATGAGATCTTCGTGGATTTTTACGCCGAAACTGATCCGGTGGCTAATGTCGCGTGCTTGCTTAACATTCATTCGGACTACCTTGGCCACCCCGGCATCTCCACCCAGGGCACGCCGAATGGCGGCATCATAACTTTGACCGGGCAAACCGTGAATTATCAATTCCCCCAATCCACCAGCCACTCCATCGTCGTCAACGGCCAGCAATATGATTTGAGCACGAACAAGTTTCTGGACGCATACATTGACGCCCACGGCCAGCTCACCATCACGCCAAAGTCATTGAGCGACCCGGATGCCCAAACCATCCTGCGCTATCTGGCCCAAAAGCATCAGCCTTGAGCGTGGGTGTAGCGCGAAAACGCGGATTTGACGGCGAGCAGGCGTCATCGCTATCTTGGCGGCATGGCTGTTACCCTTGGTCTGGATTTCGGCACCAACTCTGTTCGCGCGCTGGTCGTGCGTTGCGCGGACGGGCGCGAACTCGGCACTTGTGTGGTGGACTACCCAAGCGGCCGACAAGGCGTGCTGCTCGACGAGCGCGATCACAACCTTGCCCGCCAGCATCCAGGGGATTACCTCGTCGGCATGGAGCAGGCCGTGCGTGGCGCGCTGGCCCAGGCACTGCAAAACGATCCCGGCTTCCGCGCCGATCAAGTCGTCGGCATCGGCGTGGACTCGACGGGCTCCAGCCCGCTGCCGGTGGATAAAAATAATTCTCCTTTGGCACTCGACTCGCGGTTTAAGGATAACCTCGCCGCACAATGTTGGCTGTGGAAAGACCACACCGGCCACGCCGAGGCCGCGAAAATCACCGCCAAGGCGCGCGAACTGCGCCCGCAATACGTCGCCAAGTGTGGCAACACTTACTCCTCAGAATGGTGGTGGAGTAAAATCTGGCATTGTCTGAATACTTCGCCAGAGGTTTTTGACGCCGCGCATTCGTGGGTTGAGCTGGCGGATTGGGTGCCCGCCACGCTTGCAGGCGTGCGCGACCCCAAGGCCGTCTTGCGCGGCGTTTGCGCCGCCGGCCACAAGGCGATGTATGCCGAAGACTGGGGTGGTTTGCCCGACAAGGAATTCCTTTCCATGCTCGACCCGAAACTCGCCGCCTTGCGCGACAGGCTATATAATAAGGCCCACGATGCTTCGACCTCCGCCGGAAAATTGTGTGGCGAATGGGCGAAGCGCCTCGGCTTGAAGGAAGGCATCGCCATTGCCATCGGCGAATTCGACGTGCACTACGGCGCCATCGGCTGCGCGGTCGAGGAAGGCGTGCTCGTCAAAGTCATTGGCACTTCGACGTGCGACTGCGCGGTCGTGTCGGCGCAAAAGACGATTGCGGATATCCCTGGCATCTGCGGCATCGTCAAAGGCGCGATTCTGCCGGGCTATTACGGCATCGAAGCCGGGCAATCGGCCGTCGGCGATATTTTCAAATGGTGGGTCGAGGTTGTTTGCCAGGGCGACGCTGCACTGCATGAACATTTGACCGCCGAGGCCGCGCGCCTGCGCCCCGGCGAGAGCGGCCTGCTCGCGCTCGACTGGAACAACGGCAACCGCACCATCCTCGTGGACCAGCGCCTGACCGGCCTTATCCTTGGACAGACTTTGCACACCACGCGTTCGGAAATCTACCGCGCCCTCATTGAGGCCACCGCCTTTGGCGCGCGCGCGATTCTCGAACGCATCGAGGAATATGGTGTGCCGGTGAAGACGGTCGTCTGCGCTGGCGGCATCGCGGAGAAAAACCCGCTGCTCATGCAAATTTATGCTGACGCCACTGGACGCGAAATGCGTGTGGCCCGCTCGGCCCAAGCCTGTGCGCTCGGCTCCGCTGTTGCCGCCGCTGTTGTGGCTGGCGTCCATGCCGACTTCGCCACCGCGCAAAAAGCCATGACCGGCTGGAAGGAAGTTGTTTACAAACCCCGCCGCGCGGAAAAATCCGCCTACAACAAACTCTACAAGCTCTACATGAAGCTGTACGACAACCTCGGCGGCGTCCGCAACGTCAACCTCGGCAAGGTGATGAAGGACTTGCTCGCAATCAAGGAGTCAGTATAAAAGTTGAACCACAGAGGACACGGAGAACGCGGAGAATTTTTTACCAAACCTCACGCTGTGTTCTCCGTGTCCTCTGTGGTTCAAATTATTTTCCATGATTAATCTCCCCAAAAATCTCGAAGTCTGGTTCCTCGTTGGCAGCCAGCATCTCTATGGCGAAGTGGCGCTGAAAAAAGTCGCCGCCAACGCGCAGGTCATCGCCCGTGCCTTTAACCACGCGGAGGAACTGCCGCTCAAGGTCGTACTCAAACCAGTACTTACTGGCCCAAGCGAAATCACGCAAATCCTGGACGAGGCGAACGTGGCGAAGAATTGCGTGGGCGTCGTCACGTGGATGCACACGTTCTCGCCCGCGAAGATGTGGATCAACGGGCTGAAAAATCTGCGCAAGCCGCTCGCGCACCTGCACACGCAGTTCAACCGCGATTTGCCGTGGAGCGAGATTGACATGGACTTCATGAATCTGAACCAGGCCGCGCATGGCGACCGCGAGTTCGGCTTCATCGGCGCGCGCCTGCGCCTCAATCGCAAAATCATCGTCGGTCATTGGTCGGACAAGGATGTGCTCGCCCAGCTCGGTGCGTGGATGCGCGCGGCGACGGCGTGGCACGACTGGCAGGGGGCAAAATTCGCGCGTTTTGGAGACAATATGCGCCAGGTCGCCGTCACCGAGGGCAACAAGGTTTCCGCCGAGATTGCATTTGGTTTTTCCGTCAACGGTTTCGGCGTCGGCGATTTGGTGGCGAAGGTCAAGGCCATCAAGGATGCTGCCGCCGACCGCCTGTGTGCGAAATACGCAGAAGAATACACCCTCGCGCCAGAATTGCGTAAGGGTGGGGCGAAGCACGAATCTTTGCGCGAAGGCGCGAAAATCGAACTTGGGTTGCGTGTTTTTTTGGAGGACGGCGGCTTCAAGGGCTTCACTACCACGTTTGAGGACTTGCACGGCCTCGCGCAATTGCCGGGCCTGGCGGTGCAGCGCCTGATGGCCGAAGGCTACGGCTTTGGTGCGGAGGGCGATTGGAAAACGGCGGCGCTCGTGCGCGCCTTCAAAGTCATGGCCGACGGCCTGCCCGGCGGTGCGTCCTTCATGGAGGATTACACCTACCACCTCGAAGAAGGAAACCGCAAGGTGCTTGGCTCGCATATGCTCGAAGTCTGCCCAAGCATCGCGGCCAAAAAGCCCACTTTGGAAATCCATCCGCTGGGCATCGGCGGCAAGGCCGACCCTGTGCGCCTTGTATTCGACACGCCTGCTGGCCCGGCAATCAATGGTTCACTGGTGGATTTGGGTAACCGCTTCCGCCTGCTCGTCAACGAAGTCACCGCCGTCAAGTATCCTCCACTGCCGAAGCTGCCCGTGGCGCGCACGGTGTGGGAGCCGAAGCCTGATTTTGCTACGGCTTGCGCGGCGTGGATTCTCGCCGGCGGCGCGCACCACACGGTCTTTACTCCGGCGCTGACCAAGGAGCACATCGAAAACTTCGCCGACATGGCCAACTTGGAATATTTCCTCATCGCCGAGCACACCACCATGTGCAACGCCAAGCGCGAATTGCGCTGGAATGAAGTATATTACCAACTCGCCCCGGGCCTTGGCGCGGTATAAAAACATCCATGAAGAAATTTCAAGCCATCCGCGAGGAGTGCTGCGAGGCCAACCGCGTCCTGCCGAAAACGGGGCTGGTGGATCTGACCTTCGGCAACGTCAGCATGCTTGACGCAGGCGCCGGAGTGTTCGCGATCAAGCCCAGCGGCGTGCCGTATGAAAAGTTAAAGCCCGCCGACATGGTGCTGGTAGATCTCGATGGCAAAATCGTGGCCGGGAAGCTGCGGCCTTCGTCCGATACACCGACGCACCGTTGTCTCTTCCGTGCCTTTACCGGCGTGCGCTCCATTGTGCACACCCATTCACGGCACGCCGTCGCCTTTGCGCAGGCCGCGCGCGAAATTCCCAACCTCGGCACCACGCACGCGGATTATTTCGATGGCCCGGTGCCGCTGACTCGCGCGCTCACGCCCGCGGAAATTACCCGCGACTACGAGTGGGAAACGGGCAACGTCATTGCTGAGCGTTTTCGCGATTTGAATCCGCTTGATGTGCCAGCCGCGCTGGTGCGCCATCATGGCGTATTTGTCTGGGGCATTTCGGCGTCGAAGGCACTCGAGACGGCGCTGGCGCTCGAAGTCATCGCGCAGATGGCGCTGTGGACATTGCAACTGCAGCCCGCGATGCCGCCGATACCGAAGTCGCTCCACGAAAAACATTTCCGCCGCAAGCACGGCCCCTCCGCGTATTACGGGCAGGGCGGAAACTGCTGAGGGCGAAAATTTTTGCGGGATTTGGCCCATGACGAACGTGTAGTGGATGAAACCAGCGAACCTGAATCAAAACTCCACCCGTTATGAAACCTCCTTCTCGCCTTGGCCTCGCTTTGTTCCTCGTCGGTCTGGCTCTAGCTGTGCCTAGGTTGTCCGCTGCCTCTGGCACATCCGGATCAACATCCGCCACCGCGTCAGCGGCTGAAGTGAATCCCCAACACTTCACCCTGGAAATTCGCAAGGGGCAGATCATGGAAGGTGACAAGCAAATCGGCACGGCGAGCGTCGGAGGCATTCTGGACTATCTGCGAAAGAAAAACTACGACTTCACGATTGCGCTGGGTCCGGGGGTCGCCGACGTGGTGGTGGGCGACATGATTCTGAATATGGATACATTCGGCAACTATGCCGTGGGCCAGGCCATTGCCATCTCAGCCAGTGAACCGCTGGTTTTCAATACCGACTTTCCCGCCCTTGTCTTGAAGGATCAGCAGCAACGCCAGGTGGCGGTCTTCAACTTATCCGCGTATCTCAACCCGAATGGGGACGCGGATGATAAGTCCATTAGGACCAAACTTGATTCATTGACTCAAATTATTCTCCATACCCTGGAGGATGTGAATCCGATTGATCCCGGCGGCAAGCGCCTCTCCTTCCAATTTCATGCCGGCGCCAACTTGCTGGTGGTCACCGGCACGGAGCAGGCCATCAAAGTCGCCGGGCAGGTGGTGAATGCGTTGAATCCGCAAAGGCCGCTTCCTATGTATGCTAACGTGGCTAATGCCTGGGCAAACGGCGACCCCGCTGCCACGCTTCAATGGGCACAATCGCTGCCCGAATCTTCACTCAACGACGCGCAAATGCAGGCGATAATGAATGCGTTGAAGCGGGCAGGGGAGCAGAATTCCCAAACATCAGAGCAGGCCAAGCAGGCGCAACAGAGAGCCGCAGAAATCCAGAAGCTGGTGCAGGAATGGGCCAATTCCGACCCAGCCGCAGAAACCCAGTGGATTCAATCGCTGCCCAAGCCTCCTCCGCCACCTCCACCAGGCCCCGTGTTTTCTCAGCCTGCCGGCTCCGCCAAATAACGGATGACCCACTCCGCCACCCCTCACCTTCATTTCCCCCTGGGTTTGACCAACGCGCAACCTGTGGACGGTATGGCCATGCCGGCGCGGGATAAGTCACCCGCCGGAGTCGCGGCGCTGACGCGGCGATTATCCGCGGGAGACGAAACGGCCTTCCGCGAATTTCACGCACGGTATTTTGACCGACTTTACCAATTCCTTCTCGTGGTGGCGCGCGGGCAGGAGCACGAGGCGCGGGAGGCGTTGCAGGAAACGCTGCTGCGCGTCGCCCGCCATGCTCGGCCTTTTGATGAAGAAGAAACCTTTTGGTGCTGGCTCAAGGCGGTGGCCCGCAACGCCGCGCGCGACGCCGGGCGCAAACGCTCGCGTTATACTGCGTTGCTGAATAACTTTTCGATACTTGTCCGCCCGGATAAGATCAATGCACCCGCCGTCGAGGATGGCCGCCTCACCGCCCTGCTCGGCGAATGCCTGGCTGAACTCGGCGCGGAAGACCGCGCATTGTTGGAAGGTAAATACCTGCTAGGCGCGACGGTCGAGGAGCTTTCCCAGCGCACCGGCCTGAGTGAGAAAGCCATTGAATCCCGCCTACTGCGCGCACGCCGCGAATTGCGCGAGCGTGCGCTGGCCAAACTCCGCCAACCATGAAACGCCGCGACCAGGAAGATTTCCTCAAGGACGTTTTCGCCGACGAAGGGCTGGACGCCCTCCGTGAGAGCACGCTCGCGCGCGGGTTGTCCACGGTGCGCAGGCGGCGGAATGCGCGGGCAGTCGGCACTTTTGTGCTGGCGGGAGCATCCCTGCTGGTACTCGCAGCAACGATGCTATGGCCAAGGCCCAAGTATTTGACCGTGGCCCAGGCGCCGGTCGTGGTAGCATCAACGGCTGCGCCGCCTCGCATAAAAATTTATCCTGCCACCGTGGCCAGCGACTCGCCGCCGATTGCAATTATTTCGGATGAGGAATTGCTGAATTTATTTGGCGACCACCCCGTCGCCCTGTTGGGCAGCGCCGGGCGGCAACGGTTGGTGGTTTTTGATAAGCCGCAAAAAATCACGAGATAACCGGTCGAAAGCCGGCTTCTGTGATAAATGTTTTACAAATATCGCGGCGTATTTCTCCTCCTCTCGTTTGACTCGTGGGTGGAAGCTGTCCAGGATGGAAACATCTGCGGTGTCTTGTTTGACAAACAAGGCATCGCCCCGCGCATTAAAATGAAATCCAGAAAAGCACTTTGGCTGGTGTTTCTATTGCTCGCTTTGGCCGGTGGCCTGGCATGGAAATATTGGCCGATAGATAAGCCTTCTACCCCGGCGAACCCAACTGCGCCAAAAATTGCCGATGCATCTAAAGCGAAGCCGCCCGTCGTGGCATCGGTGGTGGAAATGCC
>Ga0206809_1082_pt1 | contig 16323 bp, 8 predicted proteins | sample Alteio_BWOrgCont_55_FD_152903 | JGI IMG/M metagenome (GOLD analysis project Ga0206809, IMG submission 152903) | Enriched cells from forest soil in Barre Woods Harvard Forest LTER site, Petersham, Massachusetts, United States -... | ecosystem: Environmental > Terrestrial > Soil > Temperate forest > O... | reverse complement strand
CAATATGATAATCCCTTTTTTTAAAGAATTGCCTACAAGTTGGTTAAATAATTTATTGAATAAAAAATCAGGATCAAAATACTTAGTATTTTACCTTTTATCCCGGAGTTATGCTCGTTTTCCGGCAACGACTTCAATGCCTGTCTCAGTTTATCTATTGCCCTGAAAAGCTGTGTTTGCACCGTTCTTGGCGAAATCTCCAGTATCTGGGCAACCTCTTTATACTTTAAGCCGTTTTCTTTAATTAGCCTGAAGACCATACGCGCCTGCATAGGCAGGGTTTCAATGGCTTTATCGAGGCGGTGATGTAACTCTTTTATTTCCAATTTTTTGGATGGGTCAGCCATGTCAACCAACTGAAACTGATGGTCGTCTAATTCAACCAGGTGTATATTGGAATATTTTTTATGATATTTTAACGATTGATTTTTAACAGCGATAAACAAATAGCTTTCCGGATATTCAATATGAGCCAGGCTGTTTCTGTTACTCCAGCATTTTACAAAAACCCCTGATACAATTTCTTCAGCCGCTTCCCGCTGATGAACATAATAGATGCTGAATTTAATCAGTTTGCCGAACAGCGTATAATAAAGCTGCTCAAACGCTTTAACATCATCCGTTAAACAGATTTTTTTCCAGAGTTCCAGTAAATCAGGTTTCAATCTCTTCTAGGGCTTAATAATCAGATGAAAGTAGACGCAATGTACTAATTCTGATTATAATAGAATAATTTAAGTACTAACCGGACGCCTTGTTGACATCTTTATGATAAAATAAATAATGGCGTTTTCCATAGCCCTTAGGTGCGCGCAGCCCGTTTTAATGTAACAAATGCAGTGTTAATTAAAAATATAAAAATTCTTGTAGGCAATTCTTTAACAAAAAGGGATATAACCTTAGTAACGGATACTAAGGGCGCGCCAAAACCAATTAATGGCCGCCATTTATCCCGCTACAAGCTCTGAAACCAATTTATTATTAACAGTTTAATTAATCTAGACATGAGTATGAAAAAAAGCTTACTTACATGCTTGATTGTTTGTAGTTCCGCGGGAGCATTTGCTGCCGGCAGTGTAATTACATCAGGAAGCGCAATCAATCATCATTTACCGAACCCCGCCAAATTCACCGGGCGTTTGTATGCTCAAGGAACAATTACCGGAACCGTACGCGATAGTACAGGAACAACGCTCGCAGGCGTTTCTGTCATTATCAAAGGCACCACCACAGGCACGCAAACCGATGTGAATGGCAAATTTTCTTTATCAGCCAATCCGGGTGATATACTTGTTTTTAGCTATGTGGGCTATAATACCAGGCAAGTTGTTGTTGGAACCGAAACGAATATAGTTGTAACGCTTGGAGCTAATTCAGGCCAGCTTAACGAGGTTGTGGTAACAGCTTTGGGTATAAAAAGGTCTTCAAGATCGCTTACTTATGCTACCCAAACGATTAGCAGCGATGCAATAAACACGGTAAAAACAGATAACCTGATGAACTCATTAAGCGGCAAGGTAGCTGGCGTAACCATTTCACCTAGTGCTTCTGGTGTTGGTGGTTCAACAAAAGTTGAACTTAGGGGTATACGTTCATTCGCAGGTAGCAACCAGCCTTTGTATGTGATAGATGGTGTACCGCTGGGTAGTCCATCAAATGGGAGCCAACCTACCAGTATACAAGGGGGCTCTCCTGATGGCGGGGATGGCATATCAAATTTAAATCCCGAGGATATAGAAAGTATTACTGTATTAGAGGGCGCTTCTGCCTCCGCGTTATATGGCAGCCAGGCTTCAAATGGCGTAATTTTGATTACCACTAAAAAAGGCAAGGCAGGAAAAACTCAGATAAATTTTTCGTCAAGTTTTCAGGCTTCAAATGCGGTTTCATTGCCTAAGTTTCAAAACCAATATGGACAAACTCCAAGTGCCTCCGATAGTTACGGGCCTGCAATTTCTGACCAACCTCATGATAATTTAAAAGAATTTTTCCAAACCGGTACCAACTTCACCAACGCTATTGACCTCTCCGGCGGTTCTGAAACAGCTCAAACTTATTTTTCGTACGCCAATACCACCGCGAGCGGTGTTGAACCCAAAAACGATCTGAAGAGAAACAACTTTAATTTACACGAAACATTAAAATTGTTGAACAATAAATTAACGGTTGACGGCAATATGGCATATATTGATCAAAATATCGCCAATAGCCCGGAATTGGGAGTAAGTGCTAACCCATTGACAGGCCTATACTTGTTTCCGCGAGGGGCTAATATATTACCCTACAAAACCAATTATCAAAATCTTAATTCGTCAACCGGCGTGGCTACACAGAACTGGCCGAACCTGGGGGGAACTAATCCCCCGCAGCAAAACCCGTGGTGGCTTATCAATAATGATCCGAATACTTTGCAGCGTAACCGCATAATAGCCAGCGCCAATGTGAAATATGATTTTACCACGTGGTTTAATTTACAGGTAAGGGGAAATGTTGACCGTACCAATGACGTTTATAACTATGATCAAAGCGCCGGAACCGTATTCAATGGTGTTAGTGCTCCTAATGGAGCGTTCGCTTACAATAACGGGGTAACTGAGCAAAAGTATGGCGATATTATTGCCAATTTTAACCCAAAAAGCTGGGGCCAATTCAAACTGGATGGTTTAGTAGGCGCTTCCATAAGTGATTTGAGGACTAATAGTTTAGCTGTTGGCGACGGTGTTAACGGGAATAATGGTCAGCTTTTAACACCCAACTTTTTTTCTCTTTCTAATATATTTAATGCTGCAGGTAACCCTATTGCTCCTAATACCTATTTTTCCCATACGCAAACCCAATCAATTTTCGAAAGCGCCAACCTTTCCTACAAAAATTGGGTGTACTTAGCCTTAACTAACCGTACCGAATGGAATTCAACCCTGGCATTTACGCCTAATGACCATTACGATTATGCTTCGGAAGGTCTTACGTTTATTTTGTCGCAAATGTTTACTATGCCCCAGGCTATTTCCTACGCTAAAGTGCGTGGAAGTTATGCCAATGTTGGTAACGGCGTACCCTTTAATGTAACTTTAGGACAAAATACACAAAATAGCAGCGGTGCCGAAGTACTTAATAACAATGCGCCATTAAAGACCCTGAAGCCTGAAATGACCCATTCTTTTGAATTGGGTACGGATTGGAAATTTATAGATAATCGTATCAGCTTCAGTGCCACCTATTATGATACACATACTTATAACCAATACTTCTCCATACAGCCGTCTCCTTTCACACTCATTTCAAACGCTTATGTTAATGCGGGCGATATCCAGAACAAGGGTTTTGAAATCACTTTGGGCGCTGATGTGATACGGGATAAAGCATTAACATGGAATACCTCCTTTAATGCTTCCATGAATAAAAATAAAGTAATACAGGTTGATGACAAAGATGGTTTACCTTTAGCTATTTTAACCGGTAGTGGTAATGGCCAGTATGGGTACGAATCGGTAATGGCAGATGGCGGTTCCGTGGGTGATATATACGGATACACTACTTTAAAAAACGCGAATGGCCAGGTAGTGCTGTCGGGTACTAACGCAAGCAACTATGCGCCGCAAAAAGTTGGCACATATAGTTATTTAGGTAATCCTAATCCGAAATTTCAATTGGGATGGAGCAATAGTTTTGATTTCGGCCACCTTAACCTGAATTTTCTTGTTGACGGAAAATTTGGCGGCCAGGTGCTTTCCTATACCCAGGCAGAGATGGACTATTTCGGCGTTTCACAGGCTTCCCTCGGCAATGGCCCCAACCGCACAGTTACAGTCAATGGGGTTAACTCCTCAGGCCAGTCAGTAACTTCTGTTACCGCGAAAAACTGGTACCAGGCAGCAGGTGGCCTCTCTGGTATAACAGATCAATATATTTATAGCGCTACGGTTGTTCGCCTGCGCGAAGCATCACTTGGCTACACTTGGCCAATTACCAACAGTGCCATCAAGAGTGTGAAATTTTCATTAATAGGCCGCAACCTGTTCTATTTCTACAAAAAAGCACCGTTTGATCCTGAGGTAAGTACCTCTACAGGTAATGGCCTTGGAGGTGTGGACGCATTTAACCCGCCTGCAACACGTAACCTGGGTTTTTCGGCTAATGTTAGCTTTTAATAATATTGATTATTTTAATTTATAAGACAATGAAAAGGAACTTTAAATATATACCATATAACCCAAAAGGTAAATACACGTTTATTGGTGTTATGCTCATAGCCTTAGCGCTGACAGGGTGTACCAAGAATTTTGAAAAATACAATACCGATCCTACCAAATTATCTTCTACCCAATCCGTTGCCATAGCTTCTACACTCTTTGGCCCTCTTGAAGTAAATATTTTCGACGACTACCAGCGCGCCCAAAATCTTAGCGCGGATGGTTATGCCGGATACCTGGACGCATGCGCTTTTAATCAAGGTAGCAATTTGGACTATGGTATGCATGAAAGTTGGAACGCACCAGCATTAGGAGACATTTATGGTGATATTTTGCCAAGTATGCGCTCGTTGGGGCTCACCACCAACATTAAAACTTCGCAACCCCCGGTATGGGGAATAGGGTTGCTTATACAGGTTACAGCTATGGATAAGGTAACCGATAGATTTGGCCCGGTTCCGTATTCAAAGGCTGGTTCTTCTTTAACAACAACTCCTTTTGATAGCCAGCAAGCAATTTACCAGCAGTTCTTTAAACAAATAGATACTGCTGTGACAAATCTTCAGGCGGCGATAAGCGCGGGTGTCACATCAGCGCCATATACCGCAAGTACTGATTATGTTTATGGATGGAGCTATAAACAATGGCTCAAATATGCCAATTCGCTTCGCCTGCGTTTGGCTATGCGCATAGTAAAGGTTGACGCGATAACTGCAAAAGCACAAGCATTAGCAGCGATCCAGAATTCAGGCGGTTTGTTAGAGACCCCCGCTGATGATGCCAACATACCATCATCAATAAACGGGTTCACTGGTGTTTATGCGATTGCTACTTATGGTGGCGGGCAAATGGTTATGGACGCGGCCATACAAAGTTATATGCAGGGTTATAATGACCCAAGGTTTACAGTTTACTTTGCCCCTACTACGGCGGCACCGACTGGCACTTCTCCATACGCCGGGCAATATCATGGAGTACGCACCGGTACTTATGTTAGTGACAATGCCACATACGCTTACTTTTCAACTCTAAACATAGCAACTTCCACAAATCCCAATGTATATTGGACGCCTAGTGTCCCGCAGCCAATTCTTACTTCTGCTGAAGTATGGTTCCTGAGGGCCGAGGCTGCTTTACGCGGATGGACTACTGAAAGTGTTCAAACCGATTATGAAACCGGCATAAGAAACTCTATGACCAAGTATGGTGTTACATCCGGTGTCGATGCATATATAGCGGGTACAACCACAGAAGCCAATTATGTAGATCCTCTTGTTCCTGCCAATAATGCGACCGCGCTATCAACCATTAGCGTAGCCTGGAACCCTAATGGTACCAAGGAGCAAATGCTGGAACAGATTATTACCCAAAAGTGGCTGGCTTTATTTCCGGATGGACAAGAAGCCTGGGCTGACTACAGACGTACAGGCTATCCAAAATTATTTCCAATAATCAACAACAACAGCGGCATCCCGGGAGCTGTAGCACTTCAGATACGCCGCTTACAATATCCGAGCTCGCTCATTCTAAAAGATCCAGCTGCCTTTAGTAATGCGGTAGCTAATTTATTAAATGGTCCTGATAATATTACTACCCGCTTATGGTGGGACGTTAATGCGCCAAACTTTTAACACAATTCTGATCCTACATACTACCACAATTGAGTTTTGATTAGTGTTAATGAGAGCGCTCCGGTGTAAAAACCGGAGCGCTTATTTCAACCAATCTTGCTCATCAATTAATAACAAATACCTCAGTGAAACAAAAGACCGTACTACTCCTCATTTTTATATCGCTATTTAAAATAAATACTCAAGCTCAGCAAAAATTAATATCCTATGTCGATCCGTTTATTGGTACCGGCGGTCATGGGCATACTTTTCCGGGCGCTACTGTGCCATTTGGGATGATTCAATTGAGCCCCGATAATGGGCATGGAGGCTGGGATTGGTGCGGTGGCTATTATTATGGCGACTCAGTGATCGCCGGATTCAGCCATATGCACTTAAGCGGTACCGGGATAGGCGATTGGTGTGACATATCAGTCATGCCCGAAAATAAATTAATTACAGATACGGCCGATCATGGGCAAACTACTTTTAGTCATGCAAATGAACAGGCAAGTCCAGGATATTATCGTGTAAAAATGGATAATGGTATCGAAGCAAAACTATCAGCTACGGAGCATTGTGGCTTCCATGATTATGCATATCCTACAGGTGTTTCGCCTGTCATCAAGCTAGACCTTGGTTATCATCAAAACTGGGATAAACCAACGGGCACCTATATTAAACGACTTAATGATTCAACGCTTATTGGTTACCGTTACTCTACGGGATGGGCGCAGGTACAACGCATATATTTTGCGCTACGCAGCTCTAAACCTTTTAACAAACTATACCTTACTGCAAATGGCTCCCCAATATCGGTTGGTGAGGCAAAGGCTGAGGATGTTGTTGGACAGTTAGTGTTCAATACAGAAAAATATAATCATATAAAACTTAAGGTAGCACTTTCAACAGTAAATGCCGACAAAGCTCTTATTGCATTAAATGAGATTAAGGGTTGGGATTTTAATACAGTTAAGGATAATGCAGAAAAGAAATGGGAGCATGAGCTTTCTAAAATACAGATCAAAACTAATGACACCCATTTAAAACGTGTTTTTTATACTGGGCTCTATCATACCTGCATTGCACCATCGCTATATTCTGATGCTGATGGAACATATCAAAACGCAAAAGGAGAAATTCATCAAATGCCTGCGGGACAGCAACGCTATACTGCTTATTCCTTATGGGATACCTTTCGCGCATTGGATCCTCTTTATACCGTTATTCAAACAGAGCGGTATACTGGCATCGTTAATTCCATGCTTGCATTTTATAAAGAGAACGGTTTGCTGCCGGTATGGGATCTGAGTACCAATGAAACCAATTGCATGACAGGGTACCATGCGGTACCGGTGTTAGCTGATGCTGTACTAAAAGGTATAAAAGGAGTTGATATTAATCTCGCTTATCAGGCTATGAAAGCAAGCGCGATGGAAAATATCAGGGGTTGTAATTATTACCGGCAGTATGGCTTTGTACCGCAGGATAAATATGGTGCAAGCGTAACCAACACGCTTGAATATGCTTATGATGACTGGTGTATAGCTCAGGTAGCTAAAAAGATGGGTAACGCTGATGACTATAAATATTTTATGCAACGGTCGGCTAGCTGGAAACAAGTATTCGACCCAATTAGCGGGTTTATGCGCGCTAAAAACAGTAACGGCACCTGGGTAACGCCGTTTGATCCTTTTTATTCAGAACACGATCCGGATAAGGCCATGTTTATGGAAGGTGATGCCTGGCAGTATTCTTTTTTTGTTCCGCAGGATGTTGACGGACTTATTGCGCATTATGGTGGCAAACAACGCTTTGTAAGGAGGCTGGATTCGCTTTTCTCGGTTACATCCGTTATGCATGGCGAGGATCAATCGCCGGATATCAGCGGAATGATAGGTCAGTATGCACACGGTAATGAACCAAGCCATCATGTGGCTTATTTGTATGATTATGCGGGGATGCCATGGAAAACCCAATCAAGGGTAAGAATGATCATCGATTCTTTGTACCACGATCAGCCGGATGGTTATGCCGGTAATGAAGATTGCGGACAAATGAGCGCCTGGGCAATATGGAGCATTGCGGGCCTGTATCCGGTAAATCCGGCCAGTGGGCGTTATATGTTTGGAAGCCCGGCTGCTGATGAGATCACCATAAAAACGGCTAATGGAAAGTTTACTGTAAAAGCGAGAAATAATAGCGCTAAAAATGTATATATCCAGGCAGTAACCTTAAACGGTAAACCATATGCTAAAAACTATGTGACCCATACAGATCTATTGAACGGAGGCGTGCTGGAATTTATAATGGGGCCTAAACCTAAAATATAATCACTGAAGATAATTAACCGAATACCAAACCAATCACAATGCCTATGGAGAAACAAAAGATGAAAAGAATCAGCTCAATTATGTTTTAAAAATTACCAATTATTTAAACCAAAAATTATGAAAACATTTAATAAAACTAATTTAAAAAATGCTACTAATGGAATGCTTATAGCAGCCGTTGCTTTTCTGTCATCATGCGATAAAAAATCAAGTTCAAACCCTGTACCTGAAAATTTAAAAACTTCTTCAACGGCTTCTTCAAATGCCTTTGCTATCGGCGTGAGTGGCCCAAAGAGTGTTTGTTACATGGAGGTAAATAACTATGATTTCAGGGATGTAGGTAAGTACACCTTATCTACCGGGCAACAATTATTCGATATCGGGATTATCTTTGCGGCTAATATCAATCTCAATCCTTCAACCGGCAAAGCTGTATTGTATTACAACACACAAGTTACTAATGTGTTAAGTAATGCATCAACCTACATACAGCCGGTGCAGGCAAAAGGGATCAAAGTATTGTTATCCATTTTGGGCAATCATGAAGGAGTGGGTATATGTAATTTTCAAAGTCAGGCCGATGCGCAAGCTTTCGCGCAACAGCTAAGCAATGCCGTTACCACTTACGGGTTGGATGGTATCGATTTTGATGATGAATATGCTGATTATCCAACCAGTGGCAGCGGTCAGGTAAACTCTTCGTCATTTGTTTATTTAGTTACCGCTCTTCGTCAATTGATGCCAAATAAGATCATTTCTTTTTATGATTATGGGCCAGCCGCATCATATTTATCATATAACGGTGTAATTGTCGGTTCTAAAATAAATTATAGCTGGAATGCCATTTATGGTACCTATTCTGTGCCAAATGTTCCAGGCCTGGCAAAAAGCGCCCTGGCACCTGCCGCTATTGATGTACAAAACACATCCTCTTCAACAGCAGCTTCTTTAGCTACCCAAACGGTAAACAATGGCTATGGTGTATATCTGTACTATAATTTACCTGATGCCGATTCACACACCTATTTGTCTAGCGTATCAAATAAATTGTACGGTAAAACTACGGTATATACTAACTAATCAAGGTCACGTTTCTGCACTTATAAAAACTAATTTATTAAAGATGTAGGCAATTTTTCTCATTGAGAGATTATAACATATATCATTGAATTAGTTTAGTGACAGGTGTTGTTACCTAGAGCCCCCTTCTGGGAAGGGGGCTTTTTTTGTTTAATAGCATCGTTTTAATAATCAAACTTCATACCGTAGCTATCTCCAAATAATAGAAGGAAATAAGTCACCGCTTTACCCAGTAAACCAATTGATTTATATCTGATTTTATTATAAATAGTACAAAAATTCAAAAACAATCCAGAATTGATCGCTATATTAGAAAAATACTTTTCAGTTTAAACCTATTTTATAAAACTACTTTGCTCTGGTCCGGTTTAAATTTAAATTATTAAATCAGTTTGGTACTTACTTATTGGGATTACATTAAAAATAGCGGCACTACTTGGTGGCGAAAAACTCTTCTACCCCTAAGCTTTAAAAATGGTAACCTTATAGCAAGGTGTTTCTTTTTTTATTTGCTGATTTTTTCTTTTAATGTATCAGCTCAGCATACTGACAGCCTGAAGCAAACAAAAGATAGTCTAAAAGTATCGGATACGACCAAGCAAAATAATAGCCTTGTTTTAGGAACCACTACAGTGAGTGGGCGAATAACAGATGCGTTAACCGGTAAGCCAATACCAAATGTTACTGTTACTTTTGCTCAAAGTACCTATGCTACAAGTTCGGATAGCCAGGGTGAGTTTCTTTTAAGTGCGCAGGGGGCATATAAAAGGGTTTCCTTTTCGCTTATGGGTTCGCAACCATTAAATAAGGAAATAAAGCCCAATCAGGTTAATGAATTACAAATACGGTTAAAGTCCTCACAGCGGCAACTTCAGGAGGTTAGAATTTCCGCCGGTAAACGGAAAAAATATCGTAACAAGGGTAACCCCGCTGTTGAGCTTATACAGGAAATTATTGATCATAAAAACATTAATCGAATGCAAAGTGCCGATTATTTGCAATATGACCAGTATGAGCGCATAGGGCTTTCGTTTTTTCACTTATCCCCTAAATTTATAAACGGTAGCTTCTTCAGTAAATACAAATTTATGTTAGATACTACACAGGTTATCAATGGCGAAACTCAAACGTCGTTACCTGTGTTTTTTAGCGAAAAGTTGTCTCAAAATTATTTCCGCAAAAAGCCTTCAAAATCAATTAAGATTTTACAGGCGCAAAAAGAACTCAACATCATAAAATTTGTGGATACAGTAGGGGTTAATATTTATATAAACCGGATATACGGCGATAATATTGATATCTACGAGAATAACATTTTCATCATCACCAACCAGTTTCTAAGCCCGATAGCTGATCACGCACCTGATTTTTATAAGTTTTTTATAGCTGATACGATTAAAATAGGAAACGAGAAATTTATTGAGGTGAATTTTACTCCCCGTAATAAAGGCGACCTTTTATTTGAAGGTAAACTATTGGTTACCATGGACGGAAGATATGCGGTTAAATCATGCGAGTTAGATGTAAATAGTCAGATCAATATCAACTTTATGCGCAGCCTGAAAATTGTGCTTGATTTTCAGAAACATGATGATGGCCGCTATTATCTGAATAAGAGCGATGTGAAGGCCGATTTTGGCATTTTTAAAGACAAAGGACTCGGTGTTATAGGTGAAAGAACGGTTTTTCGATCCAATTATAAATTAAATTCACAACTATCAGATGCATTTTATAAGGGAAAGGATTTACAAACTGCCGGTAACATAAATCAACCGGATACCACCTTCTGGCTGCATCATAGAACGGATACACTTAGTAAACAACAAGAACTAATTTATGAGCATATAAATAAGCTGGAAAATATGCGTTCGTTCAAAAGGACGACTTGGATAGCATCTACGCTTACTAACGGATTTGCTGACCTCGGACCAGTGCAGATTGGGCAAATAGGTTCGACATTCGCATTTAACAACCAGGAAGGTTTTCGCCTTCAAGGGGGTGCCAGAACAACACCTGAATTTAACAAAACGGTGTATTTAGACGGTTATGCAGCCTATGGCACCAAAGATGCAACTGCCAAATATGATTTAAATACCTATTTCTCATTAAATAAAACTGCCCCTTACCGTTTCCCGAATGATTATTTTAAGATAGGGTACATGTATGATATTAGTTTACCTGGACAGGACCTTGCAGCAGTGAATACGCAAGCCGCGCTTACATCATTTGCTACCGGTAAAAATGATTATTGGCTGTATAACAAAATTTTCAACTTGGTTTATGTAAAGGATTTTGAAAACCATTTCTCGTACAATCTAGGTTTTGAAAATTGGAATCAACAGGCTGCCGGTACATTATTATATCAGCTTAATAATGCTGATAATACCGTTGTACATAACTTAACAACCAGCGAAGTTGATTTAGGATTGCGTTATGCGCCTCATGAACAAATTATACAGGGAAGTATGGTGCGATTTAGTATTTATAGTAAATATCCAATCATTAGCTTACAAATCAATCATGGTATTGCTGGATTTTTGGGTGGTTCATATAACTATAATAACATTACGGCTAATATTGCCAAGCGGTTTTATTTTTCACAGTTAGGCTATTCGGATGTTGCCTTATTGGGTGGTTATATTACTGGCAAGGTTCCATTTCCATTGCTGGATATAAGCCCGGCAAACAGGTCTATTGCTTATGATCCTAATGCTTATAACCAGATGGGTTACCTGGAGTTTGTAAGCGACCACTACGTAGGGTTAAATTTTACACAAAGTTTTAACGGCTTCTTTCTGAATAAAATACCCTTAATAGATCACCTTAAATGGCGTGAATATTTTTCGTTTAAGGTTTTATACGGCGGTTTGCGTAACGAGAATAACCCGGCCTATTCATCGGGTTTATACAAGTTTCCGGTAGGGGGGAATGGTACCAACGGTACTTACGCATTAGGTAATGTACCTTATATTGAAGGTGGAGTTGGCATAGGCAATATTTATAAAATTATACGCGTCGACCTGATCAAAAGGTTTAATTATTTAGATCATCCCGGTGTATCTCAATATGGAATTAAATTGAGTTTTAACCCTGATTTTTAAAATAAACACATTCGGATAAAATTACCTTATATAGATTATTTTATATTAAAACAAAACGTCATTGCCACGCTTCGCTCGCAATGACGATAGTTTTTTCATTTTTAAACAGCTTCTAAGCTACAACCTTACCCATATGCGGGTCGCTGTAACTTGGTTTACCACTTTCAACCCTGCCCGCATATCTTTTCTCAAACGAATCATGTCCTTTTACTTTTATACTGAAATCATACCAGTTAAAATTTTTCACCAGATCCAGAACTACCTTTGTTTCGCCCGAAGGGAGGATTGATTTTAGAATAGTACCGCTTTTGTAAGCATTGTCATTAATTTCAATATGCTGTTGTTTATTGGTTGTATTAGCTAACCTTAAAAGCACATTGCCGGTCAGTTTATTACTGGTAAGTTCACGTTGATATTCAAAATGTAGCTTTATGCCAGGGTCATTTGTATTGCCTTTAAACTCACGATAAAAACCATTCGGCCCATAAACCCTTAAGTGATAATGATCATCGGCAAACTCGTTTAGTGGCCATAAATCAGCAATTGTGTCACCGGCTGTTAATCCATATGCCCAGGTACGAACATTTTCAAATTCAGGTTGATTGGTATTTGCCCGTAGATATTTTCCCGGAGCATATACATTAAAAGGAGCGCCCACAGCTTTGCCACCAAAAACCTTATTACCGGCTGTGAATTTTACCTCAAATGATTTTTTATCAGCACTTAACTCGCCATCAGCATAAAGTTCATACGGTAATGCGCACGATGGCTTGATACCTTTCTCCTGCTGTGGCATATAAGCTGAAGCAGCAGGGTTATGATTAATCTGTACTATTTCATCCTGAGTAAGCAGCTTATAATTTGATGGAAGTTTTTTGAACTTAGCATTGGTTATATTTTCAACAAACGCGTCTTTCTTTACAAATTCGGGTTTTGCAATTTCACTGCCATTGTAAGGCCTGAATGCTGATGTGAGGTTTCCACAAACAGTTCTTCTCCAATCACTGATATTAGGCTCGATTACCTTTTTGCCTGTTTTTTTGCTCAGGAAGTTTTCCAAAAATTGTAGGGTAGAGGTATGATCAAAAACCTCGGAATTTACCCATCCGCCTTTACTCCACGGCGAAGCAATAACCATCGGTACACGAAACCCTAACCCAATCGAGCTTTCACGGTCATATTTTTCAGGGAAATCTTTTCTTTCGTTTTCCTGTTCAACTGTTACAAACTCTACACGTGTATCAATTCCATTGGATACTAAGCCGGTGCCTTTTTTGTGCGAGTGCGGCGCAACAAATGGTGGTACATGGTCAAAATAGCCATCGTTTTCATCATAGGTTAGAATGAATATGGTCTTCTTCCAAACTTCTGGGTTCTTGGTAAGTATATCCATAACCTCTGATACATACCAGGCGCCATACCAAGCCGAAGCCGGGTGATCGCTAAAATTTTCCGGCGCGGTTATCCATGATACAGTTGGCAGCTTGCCATTATTTACATCATCCCTAAATTGATATAATACATCACCCTTGGGTACTTGCACCTCACGTTCTGTTCCGTTATCATCATATTTTAATGTAATTAATGTATGATAATCCGGGTCGTTTTTATTCGTATCGAAAGCCTTTAAATGTATGCTCTTTTCTCTTTCAGATAGATTTGCAAATTCACCCGGTTTAACGCTTTCTTTTTCTTTTTTAAAAGCATCCAGGTAATGCTTCATTTCTTTTAATTGAATTTTATAATGATCGATATGCGCATCATTTGGCGGCAAGGCATTAATCTTCTTTTGCAGATCATCAATCATTCCAGGCAATTGCGCTAATCTTTTATCTAAAGCCTCAAGATGCTTTTGATGCAGGCGAATGTTGTACTGCTCAAAAAACTCCAATGGGTTATCCTGAAAATTGGATAACCAGGGGTCTTGCTCACCCTCAAAACCCACATCAATGCTCATTTCATTTTGGTAGCATTTCCATGATATGCCGTGGTCCTCTAAACGTTCCGGAAAAGTGGTCCATTTTAAAGTGCCATAATCCATATCATCATTCCACACATTCGCTCTCGAATTTTCATTTTGCTCTTCTCTTATTGTACCGGTCCAATAAAAAAGCCTGTTGGGGTTGGTGCCGGTTAAAGCCGAGCAAAAATTCTGATCGCATACGGTAAACGCATCCGCGAGCGAATAATAAAAAGGGATGTCATCACGGTTATGATAGCCCAACGTTAAAGGCATCTCACTATATTCTTTAATACTATTCTTTTTTTGGATGAGCCACTGATCAAACTTGCCATCATTACGCGAATTTACCTGGTTGGCCCATGAGTGTGGTAAAGAACTCATCCAGGTAGCTTTAGTGTTGTTTATATCCAGGTGAAAAGGAGCATAGGTTTCGCCTTTTTCGTTGGATTGTAACCAAACCTTATTGCCATTTGGCAGATCGATTGCGCGGGGATCATTAAAACCCCTAACGCCTTTTAAAGTGCCATAGCAATGGTCAAAAGAACGATTCTCCTGCATCAGGATAACGATATGTTCAGCATCAAGGTAAGTACTGCCCTCCTGGGCATTAATAGCCATTGCTTTTTGTATAGATGCCGGTAACATGCCGCTAGCACTTGCCGCGCCTGTAAGTAAAGCTGCTTTTTTTTAAAAATCTCTTCTGTTATCCATTGTTGATTTTTTTAAGATAGGTAGTCAATTAATAAGAATTTTTGTTTTATCTATCTGGATGCGATAAACTGCTCACATAAACCAAACGACAAGGTCATCCCATTGCCGCCTATACCATTTATCACCGTTACACCCGGTTCAACCTCTTTAATTAATTCTGTTTCGCCATTCATCATTTTTGGGTATATACCATGCCATGATTGTAATAGCTTCCAGTCCTTAAAATTAGCGAAGGTATGTAAGTAGTCTATTATCAGTTTATTAATAAATTCCTTATCGAAAGGGTCATGTACCAAACCATATTCATGCGAGTCGCCTATGGTAAGCTCACCACTGCCATTTTGCGAAACCATTACATGTATGCCCCACTTTAAATAAATAGCATACTGCTCCTCATAACGTTTACGCAATGCCGCCAAGGACGCAGCAGCCTGAAAACCGGGGTAATGTATCATTGATAAACCACCACATAATGACGGGCCTATTCTCCATTCATCAGGCTGGGTTACCAAACGCATCATTTGCAGTTTACATTTAGTTATATCCAGACTTAAAAATAATTCAGGATAAAGAGTTTCGAAATCTGAGCCGCTGCAAACAAATATTTCATCTGCTTCCCAAACTCTGGCTCCTGATAATACTTTGGGGTGGCTAATGTTGCTGATAGCAGTATTCCAGTGAAATTCCACATCATATTTTTTAGCAAGGTATTTGGCAACCTGCCCAACAGCAACCCTCGATTCCACTATCATTTCCTCAGCACTCCATAATGCCCCTTTTAGTCCGGTAGTATTAATGGCAGGGGACTTAAGTATCGCCTCCCGGTGATCAAGCAAACTACACTCGCGGTATGAATGATTAGCCTCCACATATTCCTGTATTACCTGCAATTCATCATCATGATACGCCAGGTGTAAGGAACCCACCTCATTGTGCCATATATTAGCTTCTGTGCATATTTCTTTCCATATGCTGCGCGATAACATAGCTCTTTCAAATAATGGCCCTGTTGCCTGTCCGATAGGCCATATCATCCCAAAGTTGCGGATAGATGCACCTACGGCCTGCTCATTGCGTTCAAATACGGTTACTTTATAACCACGTATAGCCAAGGCTCTGGCTGTAGCTAACCCTACAATGCCAGCACCTATTACAATTGCCGAATTTTGTTTCATATAACTGATATATCAACTTTAGTATACTTGTTTTTTTGGTTACGGGCAATATGCAGGAAGCAAAACAAAGATAGTGCTGCACAAATACCACCTACAATGGCCACCGTCATTACACTTTGCTGGAAAAACGTTCCCCAGCTAATACTTGGCCTGCCAA
>Ga0206809_1090_pt1 | contig 16416 bp, 11 predicted proteins | sample Alteio_BWOrgCont_55_FD_152903 | JGI IMG/M metagenome (GOLD analysis project Ga0206809, IMG submission 152903) | Enriched cells from forest soil in Barre Woods Harvard Forest LTER site, Petersham, Massachusetts, United States -... | ecosystem: Environmental > Terrestrial > Soil > Temperate forest >... | reverse complement strand
AATTTCGTAAAAGTATCTGATTAAAAGGAATCTTATTAATGGTCTATTTTCTATCAATCTGAAATTACATGCAAAAACTTTTTGGCACAAATACTGAATATTTTGAGGTACGTATCCAAAATAATTCAGCCATTTTTTTGTAAATTTCAGGAGCATTATGAGTTTCGGTAATAAAACGTTCAAGACCTTTTTAAATACATCGATTCTATTATTGCTAACTAGCAATTTGGCGATCGCGGGAAAAGTGGAAGATGCGAAAAAAAGAGTAGAACAAGCACAGAGGGACCTTGATAACCTGGCCGCCAAAGAAATCCAAGGGTTCTACAGGGCATACAAGGCTAGAACTTCTAAATCAGATGCCTCAGGAACTTTTGACCCAACTTGTGATACGGCTAATTCAACCCCTCCTGCTAATCCGCTCAATTGGGTGGGATTTTCGGGCCAAGGGGGTATTTTTAGCAAACATATATTTCGAGAGTTGGCAGACGCCACGCTCCACAAATTATCTCAATCGGATGAAAAGTGGTTACGTGAAATCGGAAACTACAAATTGATCCAGTTAAGAGATGAACCCTCCAAGAGATGGGATGCGCTGACGTTCTTAAAAAACATGGAAACGAACTCAAAGTTCAACCAGGACGCCGCTGTTGCCTTCAGTAAGTTACTTTTGGACGGTATGGACGCGAACAAAGTTGCAAAGACCGATGAAGAGAAGTCCCAAAGTGAAGAAACGATTGATATCGCTCTAGCCGGTCTCGAACGATTTCCCAACAAGAGTCTACCGATACAAACAGCGCTGGCAAAAATACTCACAGACTACTCTAGCTTCTCCTCCGCGGCAGGACGTGCTCTCAGGGTGGCCGAGGTTGTTGACCCAAAACTTCAAAAAATGATTTTTGATTATGCAAAAGCACCACCTGCAAATGAAGGACTGTTTCCATTGGACCCATACGGCAATTTAATCACAGGACGAACTGCGGGGTTTCAAGCACTCTACGGAATGAAATTGAAGGACCCTCATATGTATCTCGAACTCGTTGATCTAGCGGGTGATCCAGAGGTGAAATTTGAAGACCTAATGGAATCAGTCGGAAATTACATCCCTGAAAGCGAGGAAGCTCACAAAGGTGTCCTCGAAAGAGCCACCAAAGCACCCTTTACAGACGCTAGGATCGCTGCCGCTGCAGCATGTAGTGCAATTCCCAAATCAAGTCCGGTTTTTGCCAACGTAAGAAAGTCTATTAATACACTGGAACAAAGCACCAACAGAGAAGACCGGATCATCGCACTTGTCATGATTCGATACATCAATAGGAAAGAGGAAGACCCTCAACTTACACAACTCGCAATTCGTGCTTTGGAGGATGAGTCCCCGAGGATTCAAAAGCGCGGAATCTTAGCATTGACGGACTCTTCCCTAAAAAACCCGGAAACGCAGTTAACCATAGTAAAAGTCCTCCATTCCGGCGATCCTATTGTAGCTGAAACTGCAAAAAATGCGATTATTTCTAGCGACCCGACAGATCCTCGAGTACAAAAGGCTCTCATTGATCTTCTTTCTGGCACTTCCAATAATAGTAAAGCGAGATACCATGCAGCAGAAGCGCTGGGACAAATAAATCCGACTACCCCAGCAATCGTGGCCGCCTTGGAATCCATGAAAGGTACCGAGGGCTATTGGAGCGTAGAAATAGGAGGTGATATTCACACTTCTGACGAGATTTACTTCGATGGCCATTACTATCGACATTTTCTTGTAAAAGATTCTGTCAAAGGAGCACTAGCAGAAATAGCGAAACGAGCAGAATCTAATAGACCGCAAGTAGAGGCACCCATGTACCCAGGTGCAATGGTTCAAATAAACGAATAGGAGCCCCGTAGGATTGGTGGGAAAATATCGAACTTCGCGCTACAGGCGCCACATACTCACCAGAAAAGAGTGAATTTCCTGTTCAACCGAATCAGAATTCTCTCCTTTCCAAGCAACATGGCCATCGGGACGCACGAGAACGCCATCGGTTGGATTCATACCATAAGTTTTTAGAAAATCTCCTTGATCGAGAAAGTCACCATCTTGTGCAATTCTAAATACTCGAACTGGAATTTTCGTATTTTTCTGTAAACGTTCAATGCGACTCTCCCAAACTCCTTTAGGCGCAGCGGTAAGGAAAACGAAGTTTCGATCGAAGAGATCTAAGGTTGAGAGGGTCTCACCTGACGGCCGCTTAGTCCATACATGGGGAGCCCGAAAGCCGGGCACTGAAGTAGGATTATAGCTCCCTACAGTCATTTCGGGAAGTAATGCATCGGTAGAGGCAATCGCCTCCGATTCATAATGAAAGCCAAGATCAAGCCCAGAGCTATTGAGGTGCTCCGATTGTTCAGCTAGGAGATCGATCATCCGTGGATAATTCTGAGAATATGCAGCCTTGAAAATATCGACAATCCGGGAATTATTGGGAGTGCTCCAAGCGATTATTTTTTCAGCCTGAACTTTTCTTTCTACCGTATACGTTTCTAGCAGACGTGAATCAACGTAGCCATTCAGCACGTAGGCAAGCTTCCAAGCTAAATTATGGGCGTCCTGTATTCCTAAATTCATACCATATCCGCCCGTAGGTGGCACACAATGAGCGGCATCACCCACCAGGAAAACCCTGCCTTTGCTAAACGATTCCGCAACAAGAGCGGACATCGTCCAGAAACCAATGGTTTTGATCTCGATCTCCAAATGATCTAGCCCGAGAAACTTGCGAATTTCTTGTCGACAAAATTCAGGAGTATATTTTTCCCGTTCACCTTTTTCACCATTCAAACGAAACATCACTAACCATAGATCCCCTGCATTTCCTGAAAGCATGGCCTTCCCGGCTCCTCTTTCAGAGGGAATAAAGAATCCGGCACTTATGCCTTCTTTCAGCCAAGGTCTCAGTTCCATTCGGCAATAAACGGAGCAGTTCTCGCCGAGTAAACTTCCCTTCAACTCAAGACCGAGGCCCTTGCGGATGAGACTGTGAGCCCCGTCAGCCCCAATCAAATAGGAAGCCCTAGCTAACTGAGTAGAGCCATCGTTCCGATTGTGAAGGTCAACATGAACTTGTTTTGAATCCTGCCCACGCAGAACAGCTTCATATCCACGCCGAACTGAAATATTAGGATCTGCATTGACCTTATTCCACAAAACCTCTTCAATCTTGTCTTGAGAGACAAGAGCTCTGGAAATGGGACTAAGAGATGTGAACACACTGTTGTCGGCTTTTACATGGGTGATCACGGAACCCAGAAAATCTGTCATCCAAGTAAACCGGGCTGCCTCAGCGGGAAACTCGAAGTTTCGAATCTCCTTTTCCACCCCCCACTGCCGGAACAGTTCCATTGAGCGAGCCGTGATTCCGCGCGCCTTAGGATGGTCAGTAACGTGGGTGCTTTGCTCAATGAGGAGGGTCTTAATTCCTTGCCGAGAAAGGCAAATGGCACTGGACAATCCTACCGGCCCAGCCCCAACAACAATCACAGGAGTAGTGGATTCTGACATTTCTTGAGCTCCTTTTTTAAGGCTGAAAAGGCATGGTCAGGCATTAGCTGAGTTTACGGGGAAGTGAGGGCTTGTTTATAAATCCAATGGACAACCCAGTGGCCAATCCAACGCGCAACCAAACGGGCAATCCGGCGGCACCCTTATTCCCTTTTATCTTTCGAAAAAGGCCCTTTTCCATCCATGGCATTCAGCCTATCGCGAAAGCCTTGGATCAAGTCGCTATGCGATGAATTAGCGGACGGACCAAACCGTTCCCATATAAACTTCAAAAGAATAATAATTGTAATTAACCCAAATATGAGAGCCATCAACGCGCACTACCAGCTGAATCAGCCGTGCCCAGCGAATTCTTTAAGATCAGAGGTATCTTGAATTTCCAGTTTGAAAAGCCAGCCCTCTTCGAGCGGATCTTCCGTAACCATATCCGGCTCACCCTGTGCTGCTTCATTCACCTCATGGACGATTCCTGCAGCGGGCGCTATCACTTCAATTTTTCCATTGCTGCCATCAATCGTTGCAACGACTTCTCCTTTGTCGAAATCGTCGCCCGTATCCGGAAACTCAATCGACTCAACCGAGCCGACTTCTTCCACCGCCATACTGGTCAAACCAACTGTGAGAACAGAACCCTTTCGCTGAAACCATAATTTTCCTTCAAGAAATTCGCCATTCTTCGGTGCTACTTCAGACATCGAGTGTGACCCTCCCAAAAATTGTCCCCATCCTGCCACGGTCTCCCACGTCAAGCAAGTTTTGGCCTCTATGTTTGCAATTTGGTTTTCCAAATCCTGTTTTCACGGACTTTATATCGACGCGGGACATACAAAACTTGAGCTGCGTCCAGATGGACGCTCCCCATTCCTCCTTCAATTAACCGCTTGAATACCGATAAGTTAAAAAACAAGTATCCGACCTATTGACTCAGGAACTAGACTCCTTCACAATGGAGTATATAAGTCTAGTATTAGGGGTTAAGTTTAGGGGAAACTCAAAAAAGTAAAAGGATTTTCAGTAGTTATCTTCGAGTTACTGGATCTTACTGACTCTTACTGGAACGGTTAGGGGGATTTTGAAATGGTACGTCATCTGCGAGGTTCGAGTCCACCGAATGTAGAGGCGAATGTGCAAGGATACATTCAGACCCGGGTTAAAGCCTGGATGCACCGCTCTGGACTTTCTCCGCTCGTATCAGCGACATTGCTTGGGGTGTTTTTGCACGGTGGGGTGGCGTTTGGGGTAGATTGTGGAGCAATCCTACATGGGGGCGAGAGTTGCTGCGGAGACCCCAACAGGATAACTAAATTGCCATGCTCGACTGACTCTACTGGGAATTGGGCCACTAAGTTAATCGGCACAAGCTGCAAATTGTCTACGGATATTGGAATCGGGAATTACACCGGCGTTCCATTTACATGCCCAGCAAATACAGCAACGGACAAAAACAAAGGTAGTTCTTCCGGTGACAGTACTTCGAGCCAAAATAATTCCGATAGCAATGCCAACACAGTAAATAAATCAAATGATCCAGCAAGCCCTAACTCACAAAATCCAAAAAATTCAAGCGATCCCGGCACCAAAACAGCTTCTTCTTTGGAACTAAATAATGCAGGAGCCAGCGAGAACAAAGTTAGTGTGGGCGACGGCACAACAACGACCGAAATCGGCCAACCTAATGCCGCTTCCAAAACCGCGGCCACCATCGCTACCCAAACTGAGGCTGAACGCGCGGCTGCCGAAGCCGCTGCCATAAAATCCGCCACCAACGCCTCTACCGCCACAGATCCAGCCACGGTTACAGTTGTCCCGCCGGCAAGTACCTCCGGTACCGCCACCTCCGCCGCAAACTCTGGACAAAAGGAAATGCCAGAATTCCAGACTGTAGAACAAAAAATCAATGCTAAAGGTAACGGCACAGGCCACTACTACGACGACATTGGAGCTGACGACACCTGCCGTACCTCGGCACATATTGATCCGAAATATGGCTGCAGTCACTATTATCAGCAAACTCAAGGCATCCAGATGATGAACATGATTAGCCAAGGAACGGCGTCGGTGGCCGCAGGAGCGATGGGCAACCAGGTTCAAGCGAACGCTATGAACTCCCAATCTCAAGCCGATTTAATGAAAGAAACGGCCCATATGAACGAAGACACTGCAAAGACTCAACTCGCAGTTGGGGGCATGAATATGGGATTTGGGGCACTCCAAGTCTACAATGCTATGACCCTCAACAAAAATGCAGCCAATATGGCGAAAGCAGGCACTGCAGGCACAGTACAAAAAGCCGGTGAAAAGTGCACGGATGTTAACTGCTCGAACGCAGCCGGAGGAACTAGTCTCGACAATGGCAAAAACAGTTCTGGAAGGGTGTATGCGAAGGATGGCCCCGGCAGTTCAATAGGAAACAGCATCATCAATAGATGGGATATGAACGGTGAAAATTCTGGGATGAATTTTCAAGCGGTGACTGCGACACGCGGCACCCAGGACTACAATCTCCAAGCTGGGCAACGAATCAAAGAAGAACAAACCTTCCAGCGTCAAACTTCCCAAAGGATGAGAAGCATCGCGAGCAATGCCGCCGGCGAACAAAAATCCGCCGCGAGCTTCTCCGCGATGGGTGGGATGATGTCTTTAATGACCGGTACTCAACAGGCCATGGGGGGCGCCTTCGGCCTCCAAGCTGCAAAACAAGAAATGGCTGTCGCAAACTCGCTCAACGGGGCCGGGAGCCCTGTTTTAACTCCACTCGCTCAACCCACAGTGGATGGGAATATTGCCGGAGGCCAAGCATTTGTCGCTCCAGATGCAGTTGACGGATCAGGAACAGCTCAGAATACTGCTGCTTCGAGCGCAGACCCGGGTCCGACGGGTCTGCCACCTAGTTTAGGTACCGGCTTCGATCCGAATGCATTACCGTCAGGACTGCCGGGAACTCTTCCCCCAGGTCAGTTTACTACCTCTGACCCAAAAAGCAGTGGGACTGGTGCCGGAGGTTACGACGCAGGAGGTTCCACGGGGGCTGGTGCAGCTGCGCAAGAAGAAGCTCAGGCTAAACTAGCGCAAAACTCCCAAGGTACGAATTATCAATCCTCTGGCGGCGCCTTTATTGGCGGCGGGGGCAATGGCAAAGGGGCGGAAGGCGGCCCCGATCTATCGTCGCTTCTCGCACAGTTTCTCCCTAAAAAAGAAGAAGAGAATAAACCCGCGTCATCCATTATGGATTTTGGCAAACAAGGCTCGGGGCAGATGCAGGATTCCTACTTAGATAGGGGCCGGAATATTTTTAAAGATGTAGAGGAAGAGTATCGGAACCAACAAGTGCACGGACATATTTGAATTTAGAATATTGAATTAACTATCTAAATTTTATTTAGATTAGATAGTCACCGATACGATGAAATGGGGGTACGTCTGTGTCTTTGAGGGGGGCTTTTTCCATTCGCAATAGAATGGTCGGGATTAAGGTCGTTTGTTTCGTCCTTTTTTCGATTTTCATTTTGTCTTTGAATGCGAAAACAAATTTCATTCAAACCGTCTACGCAGATTCTTGCCCGGGCTCTATTGGTCCTAATACCCCATTGGCTCAAATCAATACGATTTGTACAAACATTCAAAATCAAGTGAATGCCGCTCAGAATAACCAAACTCAAACCACAACCACGGGCACTACACAAGTCACTACTACCGCATCTTCACCTACCGAAGCGTTGCAATATTGCCAAGCTGCGCAATCTGCCTTAGCAGCAGCGCATTCTAACGATATGGTCTGGAAAATCTGGGCGGCAGTGACAGGTGTCTGTGTGGCCTCCTGTGCCGCCGGAATTGCCGGTGCCGGTTACCAGTACGTTTGTATGGGGTCTGCCGCGGTAGCCGGCCTGGCAGATGCAGCAGTAACCAGTAATTTTTCATCTGCACTGATGGCTATATCCGGAGTCGGCGGCGTCGCAATGATGAATCCTGGTTTTATCGAGAAGAAGAAACCACCCACAAACGCAAAGGGTAGCTCTGCCGCAGGTTCGAATTCAAATTCCACATCACATAATTCAAAAACTAATGCAGATACGGCTGGGAAAAACAGTGGCAAAAATCTCGCCAAAAATCTCAACGATACACATCCGAATAACTCTGTCGACACCGAGGCAGCAAACCCTGAAAACGAAATTAAACGTGAATTTGGAGCTTGCATGATTGCTACCATGGCCGCGGGTGAACTCTATACCAGCTACGCTAGTATGCAATCCAGCATGACCGCCGCACAATGCAGTTTAAATGCAGCAGCAGGACTTGCGTCCAGTGCAGCAGCTAACACGCCAACTCTCACCCAACAAACTCAAGCTGTCGTCGCAACAGCGCCAACCACTACACCAGATAATGTAAGCACCGTAGGTTCTGGCGGGGACACTGCGCAGTCCAATGGTAGCAGTTCAATTCCTACTGCCTGTGCTGCCACAATGCCGAACCCGTCAGGAGGATACGCGAGCGATGGTTCAAACGGAGGCCAAAATAACGTCCAAAACACTGGAATGATGATCGACTGCGCCACCGCCACTGACGGCAACCTTCCCAGTTACGTTGGTACACCAACCTTCGCGAATGCCTTCCAAAAAGCCTCCGGCATGAATCTGGGCGATTTTTTAAACAATAGTGATTCACCAGGGAAAGCTCTGATTGCAGCGGGCGCAGGCACCTTGAACGCCGCTCAAACCGCTAAATTCGCCGACGCTGTCAGGGAATTCGAAACACACTTCCAATTACCGAACTCCGCCTACGCCTCGGGAGGAGGAGGGAACGGCGGCGCCGGCAACTCTGGCGAACCCAACTTAAACGACGCTCTCGCAGGGATCATGTCCCAATTCGGACCCAAGAAAGAGGGTGACCCCAAGGATAAAGCAGGTGTCACCACCGTCACCTTTGGCAACCAAGGCAAAACGCTGGCCATCAGCGCTGAGGACCGCACCTTCTCCATCTTCGATCGCATCACCATCCGCTACCACTACTTAGGGGCAGACTTAGAAATCGGCACAACGCAAGGCACACCGGGGACCCCTAACGGGAGGTTCACGCAATGAAAAATATTTTATATTTAATATTGGGCTTTGGTATGGTCATGCCGTTGTGGGTAGTTGAAAAGTCGGCGTATCCTATTGCAACTGCTGGTCAGTGCCAAAAATGTACAGCTAACTTAAACGGCTCAAACGTGGACGCCTGTGACGCGGCATTTGGAGCAAATATCGCACTTCCGAAAGCCAACACCCATGCAAATGCCACCTCCAAAGGAAGTCCTAGTATCTGTCAAAATTACCAAACACAAGCTGCGGCACAAATTCAAGTTACATGTGCCCCTTCAGGAACACCATCAGGAACTCCTGATCCAACTGCGACTATAACAACTTCTACTGGCCAGTTTTTCCCCAATTACGATGCCTGTGCCACCGCGGTTCAAGCTACTTTCGGCATCCAGGGTCAGTATTGCGATGCAATTGGCCTCTATGAGCAGAGTCGCTTCTTAGAAGATTTCTCGATTGGACTTTATTCCGTCGGAGCAGCAGCGTGCTCCGCGGCTTGTGCTTGTGACCTAGCGGGGCCGGAAGCTTGGCCCGCATGCGAAGCTATTTCTATTGGTTGTTTAACTGCTGATATGTCAGCAGCAACTACGGAACTAGCAGCCGTAATCGAAATCGCTAAATCGGGAGCAAAAGATGATTCCTTCTGGGACAAATCTGAACTCGGAATGGCCATTGCCGGAGCTGCAGTGGGCGGTGCGGCGGCTGCCACTACTCTTGATAGTGCAAAAGACTATGCAGCAAAAGCCCAGAAACAGGTTCAAAAAATTATTGCAAAATCCACCTCGTATTTTGCTCTTGAAGAAGCTTCGGATTCAAATTTCGTAACAGCTTGCGCTGGCGCTGCCGCAACTATTGCCGTGGCCACGGCTTTAGATGTCGACGCTCCAAATCTTCAATGCTTGGAATGCACGCAATGTCAAAACGTCATACAGACGGCACCAAAAGCTGCCGCGTCAAATGGAGTATACAACGGATCGATTTCACAAGGTTTAAATACGCCCGCACCCGGCGGAAACTCTACCTCCAGCAATCCCCCTGGTAACGGCACCAGCTCCTCGGGAGACACAATGACGAGTCTGAACACGGGTAACCTGGGCAGCACTCCGGCAAATCCATTTGCGGCCGGGTTTTCTTCTGGTAGCGCATTTTCGGCTGCATCGTCCGCACCAGGTGGAGACTTTCTCAGCAAAATGGTACCCGTCGATCAGTCCATTGACGCTCTTAAGAAACTTGGAATCGACGCAGCTCAAATAGGTAACCAACTTGCTTCCGGCCAAACCCCTGCCTCGATCGTCTCAGGACTCATGCCAGACGGTACACCAACCGCACTAAAAAATACGCTCAATCAAATCGACCAACTGGGCAAAGACGGAAAACTCAAAATCCCCGGCGTCAACAGCACCATGGGCTCAGGGGCCGGCGCTAAAAGCGGCAAATCCAGCTCCGGCGGCAGTGTAATCAGCTTTGGCCTATCCAAGGGAGGAATCACATCCTCTGCACCGCAGGAACTTAGTTATGCGAAACGGAATCCAGCCATCGCAATCGATGGCACAGACATCTGGCACACCGACTGTCATTGCAGCCTCTTTGACATCCACTCTCGCAAACTGACAAAAGTAATGGACAGGATAGACCAACTAGAATGGGCAACACCCCTGAACCGCGCTTTGATGGGATTGCCCAACAAACCGGTAGTAAACCCTGACTCAGCGAAGGATGCCGCAAAGAAAAAATTCAATATCAAAGACTATGGTCATGATTTCGATATGGAGAAGGTAAAATGATAAAAAGAATAAAACGCTCGTACAGGTTTTCTGGTTTAAGAGTCTATGCGGTTCTCACTGCGTACGGACTTTCTCTTCTTATAATACCGGCAATTCCAACCTCCAGCTGGGCAGCATACTCCTCCAATGGCCAGAGCGTATCCTATTCGCCTGGCAACGCCTGTGGGGGCGGAAGCTGTGCCGATGTCTGCGCACCATTTAAAACCAACCCAAGCGGAAGCTCAGGATACAGTACCTGGACCACAGCCGATTATAATATATGTAATACTTTTGGAATTCCTATTTCGCCGAATTCGACTTATACACCGCCACCCAGTATCAGCACCACCACCGTCCCCGTCATGGACCCTTCCGGCGCACAGGTCTGCATCATCCCCGCATCTATAACACCTCCCGTTAACCCACAATCAGATCCGGCCGGAGCATGTAACTGGGCCGTCGGCATTCAGAACGTCTGCCAAGCGGCTTACGTCAACTCCCAAGTTATTCCGGCCTGCATGGCTTATCTGGCGATTACTGATAGTCCCCACAACGGAAGCGACACCCATTGCGACAACAGCGCTGTCGCCAATTCCAAAGCTGCGGGCGTCGCCCTTCCCGATAATCTTGGTCAATACAAGTGCAAAGGACTCAATCCACTTGAAACAGACGAAGCCCTGGCATCATTGGATCTCATCGCTGCCGCAACGTGTGCCGCTGCATGCGCATCTGCGGGTAATCCTGCCTTAATGACGGCATGCTCTGTTTTGGGAAGTGTTGAAGCAGTGACCGAAGGCATCATGATTACAAAGATGAACTCAGACTCTGCCTCGACATATGCGGATCAGGTGTTTACGGCTATTGGGGGAGCAGGTGCTGCGGGGTTGGGGGTAACAAATGGCGCTGGGCGCCTAGGGATTGGGACTAAGGCCGGCACCTCTGGAAAAGCCGGAGCTCAAGAACTTCTAGATACTAAATCCGCAAAAGCAGCCTGCTGGGTCACCGCTGCAGCCTTTGCTGCAATGGGTGGCGTCCGAATCTACGACGCCATAGAACTCCAGAAAGCATCCGCAGACGCATGCAAGAACGTCATGCAATTTGTCAATGGCACTTGTCCCACCAGTGTACCAACAGAAAGTCTACTCTATTCAAGTAGCGGTAGCGGTGGCAACGGCGGCGGTTCCGGCGGTGGCAATGGCTCAGGCAATAGCAGTGGAGGCATCGGAGCAAACACCTCCACCTCCGGCATCGGAGGTGGCAACGGATCAGGAGCTTCGGGATTCGACGCGTGTACCAGCGCCCAACAACAATCAGGGGCTACTCCTGCACAGGCTGGAAATACTTGCTTTGCCCAAACCGCCCAACAAGGTGCCACTGACAGCGGCATGCTCAACCAACTCGGCCCTGGAGGCATTTCAAGCCAAGTTCCTAGTCTAAGCGGACTCTACAATCAAGCAGCAGAACAAGGAGCAGGTGCCGCACTGGGTGGAATGCTCCCTGCCTCAATGGGTAGCACCGGAGCCGCACTCGCTAACCTTGCTCAAGCCGCGCAAAACGATGGAGCCAAAATCGCGGGCGCAATGGGAATGGCCCCCGTCCTTTCGACCTACTCCGGCGGCGGAGCCGCTACGGCAAACGGTGGCGGTGACAACGGCACAATCGCCGGTCTACTCGGAATGGGATCATCTGGCGGAGGTGGAATGGGGAATCGAAACCTTGCTCAAGCATCCTTCGGCAACCCATCTGCACCTGACGACATCTTTCACTCACATAGCAAGGTATCCATCTTCGACATCGTCTCACACGCCATCCTGCATGACACATATAAAGTATTAAATAATGGGAGATAAAGGGAATTTATGAAAACAATGACCTATCCGGTGCTAATAGTTTATGGAATATCGATATTCTCGAATTTATGGATGCCGAATGGGGCGTGGGCGGGGTATTCTGGAAGTACTGGTGCCGTCTACAACTACACTCAAGGGTCATGTGCACCCACATCTTGCGACGCTGCTTGCGCGCCATTCATTAACAATCCAAGTGGCTCAAGTGGATTCAGCACCTGGCAAACGGCGGATTACAATATCTGTAATTCGCTTGGCATTCCCGTCACGCCCAACTCAACTTACGTCCCACCCGCCAATTCTAATTCTGGAACTACCCCAATCACCAATTCTGCTTCCGGCGCGATACAATGCCAAATACCTAATTCAATCTATCCTTTGATCCCTAATCCACTCCCTCCTGAAGATGCTGACGCATGTGCTTGGGCGACTAACGCACAAAACAACTGTCAGGCTGCACTTGTCAATTCTCAGATTATTCCAGCGTGTATGGCGCTCTTGGCCCTCGGTGGGTATCGCAATAACAAATGTGGAACTCCAAATTCAGCCACCGCCCAGGCTGCGGGTGTGCCCCTTACAAATAATGTTGGCCAATACAACTGCTCAAGTATCAGCCCGTTGGATACCGAAGCTACCCTCGTTGCAATGGACTGGACAGCTGCAGCCGCGTGTTTTGCAGGCAGCGCCGGAAGTCCAGTAGGATTAGCCCTCTGTGGGGTGTTGGGCACGACAGCTTCGATTGCAGAAACCATAGCAATGATCAAAATGCAGTCGGATACAGCAGAAAACTATGCCGACATGGCTTTTACGGCTGCTGGAGGGGCAATTGCTGGAGCGGGAACCCTTGCAATGGCTAATTCAGCGGCAATAGGTAGAAACGATGTTAAAGACATGTCTGCTAAATATCAACTGAGGGGGGCAAAAGACCAAGTTTCCCTTGATCTAGACAAAGCAGCAACCGACCCTCAAGCAAGAGGAGCAGCCTTCGCTGCCGGATTATTTTTTTCAGCTATGGGTGCTATTCGCGTCTATGAAGCTAACCAAATTAACACCGCTCAATCAACCGCATGTAAAAACGTCATGCAATTCGTCGGTGGTGCATGCCCAACAAACACACCCACTACTAGTCCATTTTATGCTCCCGCTGGAAGCGGGGGTGGAAGTGGAGTCGGTGGCGGTGGTGGGGGTAGTGGATCAGGAGCGTTCACAAATACAGGTAGCTTACAAGGTGGGAGTGCTCAAGACTTCCCCAATCTCTCCGCTTGTTCAAATAACCCGCAAAGTTGCCTTGCAAATACTTCCCAACAAAGTGCTACTGATGGAGGCTTACTCAGCCAATTGGATCCTGACGCTCTTGCTAGCCAAATGCCTTCCAATATTGGGGATATTGTCAAAAAAGCTATGAACGAAGGATCTGGCGCAGCATTATCAAGCATGCTCGGCGGTTCAAGTGGCGACGCAGGAACTGCAATTGCAGGATTTGCGCAAGCAGTGCAGGACAACGCTCCAAAATATGCCAGCGCCCTCGGAATATCCTCCCCTGCCCTCTCCACCTACTCCTCTGGCGGAGGAGCATCAAAATCCAGCGCTAGCACAGGCGGCACCTTTGGTTCCCTCTTCGGCGGGGGCCTTGGTGGCGGTGGAGGCCTAGGGGGTCGCGCTCCGGCCGAAGCGTCCTTTAGCAAATTTGCTCAGCCGATGGATATCTACCATTCAACTTCCCAGGATTCGATCTTTGAGATCGTCTCGCACGTGATTGCGCAGGATTCGAATCGCGTAGTGAGTAAGGCGAAGTAATTTAAGTGGAAACTTTTAGTCCAATTCAGACTTGCCAACGGTCCTATTTGCGAGGTATAAACCGATCTCTCAGGTCGCACTTTCGAAAGTGCACGACAATAAGTGGGGCTGTAGCTCAGTTGGTAGAGCGCATCCATGGCATGGATGAGGTCCTCGGTTCGAACCCGTGCAGCTCCACCAAACACTAACTCCGGTAATCCCAGTCTATCTGGAGGTTTTCATTGGTATCCGAGACTCTCAAAGCCGCAACAAAAGACTCTCTAAAAAAGGCCGTTGGTCACCTGAAATACAGTTACGATAAAGTTCAAAAAAATAATTTACTCAAAAAGTCTGAATGGACTGAAGAACAGCTAGAAATTCTAGAGAGTTTTTCTTCTCGATTTGCGCGTGCATCAGACCTTTTTATCTCAAAATATCTGCGGCTTCTCGCCCTTGAAACTGATCCAGCCTACCGTGGCACGTTGATCGATTTACTCAACTTGGCTGAAAAAATGAACTGGATTTCCTCCGCTAAGCAATGGTCTAGGATACGTGAACTTAGAAATGTCGCCGCTCACGAGTACACCGAAGAAGACCTACGAGCGCTTTACCAGGAGATCTTTCGACTCTCCGACCTAGTATTGTCAGTCTCTAAATTACTATGAGAATCTCTTCAGAAGAAGCTGGTATCATTAAAAACTGTATACTCACTTTGGACGCTCACGCTGAGATTTATCTCCATGGTTCTCGCGTTCGAGACGATCTAAAAGGGGGAGATATCGACCTAATTGTGATCAGTGAAAATCTGAAACTAACTGATAAACTGACGCTTCTTACTGAATTAAAGAGTCAGTTGGGTGACCAAAAAATTGACCTCACCATTACTTCTGCAGCTAAATCCAAAACCGACCCTTTTGTAGTTCATACAATGAAGCAAGCTATTCACCTTTAAGAATAATCCCCTATCAAAGAAAACTCCTTATTCTCCGCCATCCCTGGAAACCCATAACCCCAAAAATAGCACTAGACCAGATCAATAATAGTGTTGCGGAAACGACACTCAGGACTCGATACATCAGATCAGGACAAAACTCATACTGCACTGAGTGACTTCCCGCCTCCAGCGGCAGATATACATGATTCGTATCAAATGACAAATCACTCGTAATAATCCTCTTGCCATCCACAACAAGAATATTCCATGGAAACGCATGTACTCTGAACTTTGACGGGCCCGGCTCTAACAATGTAAAATTCAAATCCCCAGTTTCTCCAAACTCTCGCCCATCTTGAATTGGGAATCCTAGCGACATGGAATTCATTGTGGAATTCATGGTGGAATTCAAATTCGCAATTTGCCGTGGGTCTAGTTTCGGTGGAAAAGTATATGCCGTACAGGAATAATTAAATGTATCGGGCATCAACAAAGGGTTGCGCTGGGTTGCCACATTCTGAAATCCGAAGTTACCTAAAACCACCTGTGTGGTATTGCGACTTCTCATCATGATTTGACCATGCTGGGCTTTAATACCAACGTTCACGAAGCCTAGAGTAAGGCATCCAGCAATTACGATATCAATTGAGGTGTGTGATACTTTTGTGAGCTTCTTACCCATGATTTTGAAAAATACGAACAGAGTCATCACAACTGACATATTCACGTAGGATATCAATCGATAGGAGTATTGAAGATACCTTGCAAATGGAATAGCTGACAATAGGCTAGGATTCACAACAAAAACTGAATAGAAAAAAACTAGAACAACACACCAAACCAGAATTCCTCTCCGGGCTTTATTTAACTTGAAGAAATGTAAAACTCGGACTCTTTGGCTTAAAAAAATCAACCCGCCGAGCAGCCCAAAGAGAGGCATATTCACTTGCGCTTCCAAATACGGCGTCTCGAACAAATGAGTTCCTTCAAATAGCGACCTAGGATCAGACGGAAACGCACTCAAAAGAACCTACCAAAGCGCAATCCCAGGCACCGCCTGAATTATTCCAGTTCCAATAGCAAACCCGTGCGCAAACTTAAGCACAACATAAATCCACGGAGAAAGAATGACTAGCGCGGGAACAGCACCCACCAGAAGATAACCCAGCGATCCACGTTGGCTCCATTTGCGTCCATTCTCGAAATACTGATAAATGGAATAAGCACCCCAGAATAGAATCAGAAACACTGTCCCATATATTGCGGTTATCGCATGGGTCCCACATGCCACTGCGTAGAGCAAACCGCTTAATCCCGCATGAAAAATCCTTTCATTCTTCCGCTCAGCCTCAAAAAGTAAAATCATAGAGCCCAACATAGCCACTAGCAAACCAGTTGCGATAGTTTCAGGTATAGCTCCCCTATTATAAATATTAGTCAAAGGATAAACTGCCCATAAACTCAGCAATGCGGTAATCTGCGCTAG
>Ga0206809_1088_pt1 | contig 16483 bp, 13 predicted proteins | sample Alteio_BWOrgCont_55_FD_152903 | JGI IMG/M metagenome (GOLD analysis project Ga0206809, IMG submission 152903) | Enriched cells from forest soil in Barre Woods Harvard Forest LTER site, Petersham, Massachusetts, United States -... | ecosystem: Environmental > Terrestrial > Soil > Temperate forest >... | reverse complement strand
GGGCGATGTTAAAGCAATGGCAAAAAAATACCTCAATGGTGATAATTATATCAAATTGGTATTGATGCCGGAAAATATAAAATAGCTGAATAAAAATTGAGATGAAATAAAAGGCTGAATAATCAGCCGAATAATATTTGATCTTTTTGCACAAAATGTTCTTTATAGGATCAGTTAATAGTTAGTAGTTAATAAAGTAGCGTCGCCTCGTGCGGGCGGCGTTTTATCCGAACACTGAAAAGACCTCATTGGGTGAGTCGTTCACTCTGACGGAGATCAATAATCAATTATTGCGGTTAACGTACCATCCTGTTTTTACCTGTTTGTATTCTTATCACAGTAACCTCTGAATTAGTCTTTCATTAAAAGTAAATTAACATTGGAATAGTAGTTTCGCATATTCAATGAAGAACTATACGGATACTGATTTGCTGTTGCTTGTAAAGGATGATATTCATAGCGCCTTTAATGAATTATTTGACCGGTATTGGCAAAAGGGGTATCAAAAAGCATTAGCCAGGCTGGATGATGACATTGTTGCCCAAGATATTGTGCAGGAAATATTCATTAATTTATGGCAACGCAGGGCTACTCTCGATATCCACACTTCCTTTGAAAATTATTTATACAGTGCGGTTCGTTTAAAAGTGATCAGCCATTTCCGTTCGCAAAAAGTTTCTACTATACAGCTCCAGGATGCTTTTGAGCGTATGACGCTGCTCGAAAGCGCTACCGAATCACTTACCGATTACATTGAACTGGAACGTATACTTGAGGCCGCAATAAGCGTTATGCCCGAAATGCTGCAACAGGTTTACTTACTAAGGGCTGAAAACCTCCCGATAAAAGATATTGCTGGTCAGCTGGGCATTGCCGACCAAACCGTTAAAAATTACATGGGCGAAGTTTTGCGCAGGCTCCGCGTAGTAATTAAAGAAAAATATCCTGAAAAAAATCTCACCTATCTGGCCTTAATATTTGCCATCCTTTACAAATAGTTAACATAAACATCATCTTAAATAAAAGTACTTAAAGGGGTTTTCAGCGACTTATAGTTGATAGCACCCATAATGGAAACTAATAAATTTAAAGAACGCTTAGAACGTTACCTCAAAGGCCAGTCGTCGCAAAAAGACAAGTCGCTGGTTGAAGCCTGGTATAAATCATACCAGGATAAAGAAAAGCAACTTGACCAAAGGGAAGCTGATCATATCGGCCATGAGATGCGCGAAAAAATAAACGCATCCATAACAAAAACGCCTGTTTTTCGCCTGCCTGCTTTGCGCATTGCCGCCAGCTTTTTGATTGCAGGCGGTATCGCCCTGTTAATTTGGGGAGTTACCCGCCATGCAAAAGTTCAAACAGAACTTCTTACCATTAAAACCGGCACCAATGAAATCAAACAGCTTACACTGGCTGATAGCTCCGTGGTATGGGTTAACTCCGCGAGCGTTTTGCAGGTACCGGCTTCATTCCAGGGTAAATTGCGCGAAGTAAAGCTGTTGAAAGGCGAAGCATTTTTTGATGTAAAGCATGACAGTACCCATCCGTTTATTGTGCGGGTAAAGGGTTTTAATGTGCAGGTAATGGGCACATCCTTTAACGTAAAAGCTTATGGCGAATTAAAAGTTATTGACATAGCCGTAGCAACTGGAAAAGTTGGTGTAACCCATGCTGGTGATAAAACACAATTTCTGTTACCAGGCAATTTATTAAGTTTTAACACCAATAGCGGCCGGTTTTCACATACATACATCGATGTTGACAAGATACAAAGCTGGAAATCGGGCCTTACTTATTTAAATCAGGCTGATTTTAACGAAGTGGCGCTTGTGGTCAAAAATATTTTCGGGCTTACGCTCAAAACAGGCAATAGTAAGGTAAATAACTATCGGTTTACATTAACCATACAGCATAATAGTTCACCAGAGCAAATGCTGAAAGTAATAAGTCAGATACACAACACCCAATTCAGAAAGGAGGGTAATACGGTTATACTCTATTAAAGACAAAAAAACCGGTCCGTTGAACGGAACCGGTTAAAAATTTTGCAGGATACGGGACTGCAATCCCTCTCCTGCTTGCTTAGCAATCCATTTATTCATCACAAAGCAATCAAAAATATGAATTTCTATACACAGTTATTGAAGCAAATTATGCGGATCACATTTTTACTTATATCTATCCTGTTAACCATCGGCCTTATTTCAGTAAAGGCAACCGAAGTTAACGGACAGGATTTAAACAAACAGGTTAGTTTTACCGTAGGCCGTGAGAACCTATCGGCAGCAATAAAAAGGCTGCAGGCCCAAAGCGGCGTAGGCTTTGCCTATGATGAAAATTACCTCGGTTTGGCACATTTATTTACGGAACCCAACAGTTTTGTAAACGAAAGCCTTAGCGCGGTGCTTACAACCCTTTTACAAAATTCAAGGATCAATTTTAAAGAAGAAGCAAATAACATCTTGCTATTTAGAATCACCTATGGCCGGATTACCGGTAAGGTGGTTGATGAAACCGGCGCACCGCTGCCCGGCGCTTCGGTGGCGCTGGCTGGCACCAGCTATGGCACGATAACCGATTCGCAAGGTAATTTTGTGCTGTCAGCCCCCGAAGGCACTTATACGGTTGCCATATCATTTGTAGGCTTTAAGAAAATGGAGTTCCCGAATACGAAGATCACTCCAAAGCCTACATTGCTGAACGTGAATATGGCGGGAGCAGGCCAGCTGAAGGAAGTTACTGTAACTTATGGTAAACAGCGCCAGCGCGATATTACTGGTTCACTGGCTGTAGTATCAGGCACCGATTTGCTGGATAAACCCGATAACCAGTTTGCGCAGGAGCTGCAAGGGAAAGTTGCAGGTGTTGAAGTTACCCAGAACAATGGCGCGCCAGGCCGGGGTTTTCAGTTTAAAATCCGCGGCGCGACATCTTTTTCGTTGAGTAACCAGCCGCTGTTTGTAATTGACGGTTTGCCGATAACAGGTGACATCAATAATATTAATCCTGATGAGATCGAATCATTTACGATTTTGAAAGATGCCGCCGCGACCGCCTTATATGGCTCACGTGCGTCAAATGGTGTGGTGCTGATCACTACCAAACATGCTAAACCTGGCGATGCTAAAATTACCTTTGATGCTTACTACGGCGTACAGGGAATACCGCAGCAGCACCGTTACCAGTTAATGGATGCACAGCAATGGGCCCAGTTTGAGAACGAGTACTATCAGGATAAGCTGACTTATGAGCCCGGCACCAACCCAACACTTAATCCTGTTTATGCTAACCCAAGCCGCTATGGCGTTGGCACCAACTGGTTTGATGTGGTTACGCGCCGGGCGCCAACTGAATAATATAACCTTAATGTGTCATCAGCTACGGATAATTCTCAATCAACAGTTATTGCAGGTTATATGAATCAGCAAGGTGTTATTGTAAATACAGGCGAAGAGCAATTTTCCCTGCGCTTAAACAATGATTATTCGTTCGATAATAAAAAGATCAAGGTCGGTTTTAACATAGCTCCAAGTTATCATATCGACCATAATAACCGCATTGCTACCGAAGATGTAAATGATATTATTGAAAAAGTATCAGAAGCAAGTCCGCTGATTTCGCCTTATGCTCCTGGTGGTGGTTATACGTACAGTGCAGCAAGTCCGGGACAGGTAGCTAACATCAACCCGCTGGCACAGCTAATGGAAACGATTGATGATTATCATACTACACGTCTTTTGGGCAATGGCTATCTGAATTACAACATTTGGGATGGACTTACCCTGAAACTGAACGCAGGTGTTGATGTAGAAGACGTAACACACAATAACTTTGTACCTTCAACCATTACCACTAACCTGATAGCTACAGGTACGAGCGCATATAATAACGGTTATTCTTATACATCAGAAGCGTACCTTGATTACAATAAGACCATTGCGCATGATCACCATATCGATATAGTGGCAGGTTACTCCATACAAAAGTATACAGCGGAAAGTAACAATATCGCAGCCAATACCTTTGCCAGCGACGCTATACCTTACCTTGATCAGGCATCGGTTGTAACTACAGGCGTAAGCGATGCAACAGGTTATACAATGCTGTCGACCATCGCCCGGATTGATTATAACTACAAGGAAAAATATATCCTCCAGTTATCAGCCCGTGATGACGGTTCATCACGTTTTGGCACGGACAACAAATACGGCTTTTTCCCCACTGCATCCGCCGGCTGGGTAGCGAGCGATGAAGATTTCCTGAAAGATGTAAAGCAGATTAGCTTTTTAAAATTAAGAGCTAGCTTCGGCCTTACAGGTAATAACTTCTTCAGTAGTAATTATCCGTCCATATCACAAATAGGCAGTGGCACTGCTTATAACTATACATTTAACAATGTGTTGCAGCAGGGCGAAATCAATAGTACACTTGGCAATAGCCAATTGCGCTGGGAACGCAATAAACAGCTGGATATTGGCCTTGATATCTCCATCTTGAATAACAGGATCAACTTTACTTATGATTACTATCGTAAACTCACCGATGGTTTGATACAGGCAATGCCGGTACCTTACAACTCGGGTTTTACCTCCATCGTTTACAATACCGGGGCTATCAAATTCTGGGGTAATGAGTTTACACTAAATACCACCAACCTTACCGGTGCGCTAAAATGGACAAGTAATTTTAACATCTCATTCAACCGGAACCTGGTTACCAGCCTGGTGTCACCTGGTTATATTGTCCGTAACAATACCATTTCTTCGGACTATGACCGTACTCAAGTAGGCCATCCACTGGGTATGTTTTATGGGTTTGTTTTTGAAGGATTGTATAAAGATGCCGCTGATGTTGCCAACTCGCCAAAGGAAACACTGGCAACAGCTGCTCCGGGAACCATCAAATTTAAAGATGTTAACGGCGACGGTGTGATAAATAATAACGACCGTACCTTCATCGGTAACCCAAACCCGAAGTTTGAGTATGGTTTTACCAACAATTTCACTTATAAACACTTCGATCTGAATATTACCATGTCGGGTACCTATGGTAACCAGATACTGAATGCTGATAAATGGGCATACCTAACCAATCTCGACGGTGCCCGTGGCGGATTGTTAGCCGCAGTGGCTGATCGCTGGCGTTCAGAAGCCGATCCAGGTGCAGGTATTTATCCGCGTACCGAAACCGGCACAACCTCACTCGGTCGTGATGTGGAATCGCAATGGGTCGAAAACGGCTCATACCTCGCGGTAAAGAATATTAATTTGGGTTATACCCTGCCGCTTAAAGGCAATACAACATTGCGCAATGTGCGTGTTTTTGTATCGATGGATAATATCATTTTCATTACCAAATATTCTGGCCTTAACCCGGAAGTAAGCCTTAACGGGTTAAACGGTTATGGCGAAGGTATAGATGAAAACTCATACCCGATATACAGGACCGCGTCAGTAGGTGTTTCAGCAAGTTTTAAATAACATAAAATTCAAATCAGATGAAAAGAATACAATATATAGCTATAGTGTTTGTGCTGATGATCGCTGCATCGTGTAAAAAGACTTTTTTGGATACAGCGCCACCAGATCAGGTATCGGAAGCCAGCTTTTATCAAACCACTACCCAGTTCAGGCAGGCTTTGGCATCAACATATGTTACGCTCCGCGCTGTTTTTAACGAGGATTTTTATATGACGGAGATGCGCTCGGACAATACTGATTATGACTATTACCCTGTAAACGTTGGTACCGCATACCTGGCCCGTTATCAACTACACGATTGGAATGATGATGCGAATAATTCCTATTTGGATGACGAATACCGGTATTTTTATGTGGGCATAGCGAGGTGTAATACGATACTGGATCACCTGCAGGATCCTAACCAGGTTGATGCAGCCGACAAGAGCGAGATACAAGGCGAAGCCGAACTTTTACGTGCGCTTTATTACTTCCGCGCGGTGAGGTATTTTGGTGGTGTCCCACTTTCACTTCACGAGGTAACCACTTCTGCTGAAGCTTATCTCCCACGTGCTTCCGCTGACGATGTGTACAAGCAGATCATTGCTGATGCTACCGATGCTATTGCCAAACTGCCCGTGGTAACTTTTACCAAAGGCGCGCAAACCGGCGCTGCAACTAAGGGCGCTGCAACCATGCTGCTGGCCGATGTGTACATGACGCAGAAAAACTATGCCGCAGCCGAAACCTTACTGAAAACACTTTCGGGCATGGGCTATTCACTGCTGCCAACTTATGCTTCGGTATTTTCAACCGCAAATAAAAACAGTGTCGAATCAATATTTGAAGTGCAGTACACCGCTGGTGCTGCTGGCGGGCAGCAAAGTAACTTCATATACCTGTTCTTGCCACGCACTACCAGCACCGCGCTTATTACCAGCAACGTGGTAACCAACAACACCAGCACCGGTGGCTGGAACGTGCCTACACAAGACCTGATCAATGCTTATGAGCCGGGCGATACACGTTTGGATGCCTCTATAGGTGTAGCCGAGGGTACTTATGATGCCAGCGATAACATGACCATATCTGCTTACAAAAGCATTATTAATTACACACCGGCAGCAGGCAAGGTAGGCCGTCCTTTTGACAAAAAGGTGCTCAACCCGGTAACCATAACAAATAACACTGACGACGATTGGCCAATTTATCGCTATGCTGATGCCTTGTTGCTGTTAGCCGAAGCACAGAACGAACAAGGTGAAACAGGAAGTGCATTAGCTAACCTTAATACTGTGCGCCAGCGTGCTTTTGGTAATGCTTCGCACAACATTACCGCAACAGACCAGGTTACATTACGTGCCGATATTGCGCATGAGCGGCGCGTTGAGCTGGCATTTGAGAACCACCGTTGGTTTGACCTGGTACGTGCAGGCACCGCAATACAGGTGATGGCTGCCTTTGCAACGCAGATTAAGCTTATTCATACTTACCTGACAGCAAGTAGTTACGATGTGGAACCATATAGGTTAATTTATCCTATCCCATTTTCACAAACAAGCCTGAATCCGCAGATAAAAGAAAACCCTGGTTACACTTTCTAATTTAATTAATTTATTCACAGCAGCGGTGCATGCAAAAAGCATGCACCGCTTAATTCCTGCATTATGAAATATTTAAAATTTTTGATAGTGTTGCTGCTCCTATCGCCAGCGGCATTCGCCCAAATGCCTAAATATGTTGTTGTTATCAGTATTGACGGCCTCAGGCCTGAGTTTTATAAAGACCCATCATGGGGCGCTGTTAACTTAAGGCAGTTAGCCGAGAATGGCATGTATGCCGATGGTGTTAGAGGCGATATGCCTACAGTAACTTATCCGTCGCACACCACCATTATTACCGGTAAATTTCCGGCCAAACATGGTATTTATTACAACACACCATTTGAAACAAAGGCGCAAGTAGGCGAATTAGGCTATACTGATTCGCGAAGGATAACAACCGAAACTATTTGGGATGCCGCGCATAAAAAAGGATTAAGAACGGCATCTGTACTTTGGCCGGTATCTGTTAATCAACCATCCATAGATTATAACATGCCCGATGCGCCGCGGAATACCAAATTGGCCGATCCGCTGCAACCATTCCGCCAGTATTCAAAACCTGCCGGCTTGTTTGAGGAAATGGAGAAAAATGCCACTGGCAAATTATACAACCACGATCTGGACGGCCATTTAAGTACCGACGATAACCTGGCACGCATGGCATCGTACATAATCGAAACTTATAAACCAAATTTGATCACTATTCACCTGGTATGTGTAGACCACTATTCGCACATGGAAGGCAGGTTGGGGCTCGACGTTAGAAAAGCTGTTGAGGGTATTGACCACAACATCGGCCGCATTATAGAAGCGACCGTATGCGCCGGCACAACAGATAGCACCGCATTCATTATTGTAGGCGACCATGGGTTTGTGAACGTCACTACACAGCTTGCACCTAATGTTGAACTTGCAAAAGCAGGACTGGTAGGCAAAAACTTACAGGAAGATAATTGGAAAGCCCAGTTTTTTCAGCAGGGTGGTTCAACCTTTCTGTATTTGAAAGATAAGAATGACCAAAAGACACTTAAACAAGTAAGAGAAATTGTCGACAACCTCCCCGTAGGCGTAAAAGCCCTGTTTAAAATAATCGAAAGGCCGGAGCTTGACAAATTTGGTGTCGACCCAAATGTACCTTTTGCATTAGCGGCTATACCGGGCGTATCTTTCACAAATGCTGCCGAAGGTGATATTGTACGTGCAGGCAGCGGTGGCGCGCATGGGCATTTTCCCGATTTCCCGGAAATTGAGACCGGCTTTGTTGCTTCAGGCTGTGGGTTAGCCAAACAAAAGATCATTCACCAGATGGGTTTGGAAAACATTGCCCCGCTTATCAATGCATTGCTGCAATTGGATATGAAAGACATGGATGGTGCCTTATATCCGGGACTTTTGGGCCCGCAAAAATAAAATCAATTAACAAATCACCTTATGAAACAGTTTATCATACGATTAAAATTCTGGCGCATTGTATCAATGATCGTCATACCGCTTTTTATCTCAGGCAATGCGTTCGCCGAGGTTATTCCTGCCGATACTATACTGAATACACCGGGGCAACCCGCGATAACCAAGCCGGGCGATTTTTCCATTGTTGTAATACCTGATTCGCAATATTACCTGGCCCAGGCACAATTAGGCGGAACATTTGATATGTTCAAAGCGCAAATTGATTGGATCAAGCAAAATCAGGTTAAAAACAATATCGCCTATGTCGCCCATTTAGGCGATATCACCGAGCACGGGGATAACCCGGTTACAGCCCGGTCAGAGTGGTACCTGGCTCAAAAGGCAATTTATGGGCTTGAAAACCCGGTAAGCATACCTTATGGTTTAGCGGTAGGAAATCACGATGAGTTTCCAAATCAATATCCCGTAACCGGCACTACGCATTTTTACAATAAATATTTTGGTGTCCCGCATTTTGAAGGCCGCTCATACTATGGTGGTCATTATGGCAATAACAACAATAATCATTACGACCTATTCAGCGCCGGGGGAGTCGACTTTATCGTGCTTTTCCTGGAATTTGACGGGCATAACGAAGAGCAGAAAGACGTTTACAATTGGGCAAATGAGATTTTGAGAAAATATGTAGATCGCAAAGCAATCGTAGTCAGCCATTCCATTTTGTTTTATAACCCGGTTAAGGGTAGCAATTCCCCGGAGGCACCGTTTAATACAGAAGGCAAAGCAATTTATCAAAGCTTGAAAGAAAATCCTAACCTGTTTATGATGATTTGCGGACACGTGGGCGATAACGGCGAAGGATACCGTGAAGACACCTGGAACGGACATACGGTACGTACGTTCCTATCCGACTACCAGAGCAGGCCAAACGGAGGGCACGGAATGATGCGGCTGTATACTTTTTCGGTAAAATCGAACACGATTAGCGTTCGGACATTCTCACCTTATACAAATGAGGAAGAAACGGATGCCGACAGCCAATTCAGCGTTCCGTTATTTTGACATTTACTTTTAAATTGGCCATTAAATCCTTTAGTTCGTAAGAAGTCGTATATCACCTAAAACGGTGCGATAAATGGAATTCTTAGCGTCAGAATTAATATTCCAGAGTCGGCAGGAAAACTTTCCTGCCGGTTTTTCTTCTAATCTCATCTTTGCAAAGCGCATAAAGTTCATGATAAGCCGGTTTACTTATACTTAAAATAAGGTGCAATAATTACGCTATCTTAAGATTTGCACTGTAAATGCGCGACTTATTGACCCACAACTCCATTTTTGCTTTCTGTATCGGGTAAGTATGCAGTGTGATTATTTTATTTTCAGGTACTTATAATTAATTACAGAAAGTAAAAATCCCATGGTCTTATCTTATTATTAGATTTCTTAACACATAATCATTTTTTAACAAAAGCCTAATATGTGTTTGCTAAAATTGTATCAATAATTATAAGATGCAAAAAGCAAGAAATTGTCTCCGAAGCCTTAAATTATCCATCATTCTTTTGCCGATTTTAATCAGCCTTAACACTTACCCCCAAAATATTTCATTACCCAACGCATATGCCCATAACGATTATTGGCACAAAAGGCCACTATATGATGCTCTTGATAATGGGTTTACACATATTGAAGCAGATATTTATTTGAGGAATAATAAATTAGTAGTGGCACATGTACTACCAAGGCTACGAATGCACAAAACGTTGGATAGCTTATACCTGAAGCCGCTGCTTGCCTGTATAAACGGCATCAATAAAAATAGTAACTGTCCCGACTTTCCAATTATGTTGATGATCGATATAAAGTCGGATCCTAATGAAACTTACCTTGCGCTGAAGCAATTACTCGAAAAATACCGTCCTATGCTATCTGTTTATGAAGATGGTGTATATAAGCAGGGCAAAATTACTATTGTGCTTACTGGGCACAAACCTGTTGGTCTGTTAAAGGCCGAACGAAATAGGCTGGCCTTTGTAGATGAGGACCTGTTGCAGGTAAAGAAAGATACGCTTGATCAAAATTTTTATCAAACAGCAAGTTGTAAGTATTCACATATTCTTAATTGGAGAGGTGAGGGGCCCATTCCGGCTATCGAACAACAGCGTTTATGTACTTATGTATCGGAGGCACACCGTTACGGTAAGAAAGTTAGGTTATGGGCGTCTCCTGAAAACAGTGTGGTTTGGAGGAAGTTGCTGGATTGTGGTGTCGATCTGATTAACACCGACCAATTGGAAAAGCTCAAAAACTTTTTGCAATATAACGGTCATATTTACGCAAAAGCCAATTAATGTTAACTCATTAAATACAATACTTTAAGGTGGTTAATAATTTGATAATATTAACTTCTCATTAGCTAAAAGTCATTCGAATAGATTAGCTTTTATTAAATAATAATATATCATCATATTATTTAATAAATATAAAGCTATCTACATCATAACTACCCCTGAATGCAGAAAATTTTATTCATCACCGGTTCACTGAACCAAACCTCACAAATGCACCAGATAGCCAATGAGCTACCTGATTTTGATTGCTGGTTTAGTCAGGTATTTACGGATTCGCCGTTCATGAAATTTCTTATTAATAATACCCGGTTGCTTGATACAACGGCATTTGCCGGCCAGTTCAGGCACAATTCAGAAAACTATTTGAAAGCGCACGGGCTGCAGCTTGACTATGCTGCCCGTTTGAACGAATATGATCTGATTGTGTATTGTACGGACATGATAGTTCCTGCCCGTATGCGCAACTACAAAACGCTTTGGGTGCAGGAAGGGATGACCGATAAATTTACGTTAATGACATATATTGTTAAAGCGTTTAAACTACCCGGTTTTTTGTGTGGTAATACATCGCTTAACGGTTCGTCAAATATATGTGATGTTTATTGTGCAGCATCAGAAGGCTATAAACAATATTTTGGAAAGAACGGTACGCAGGCAGATAAGATCATAGTAACCGGGATGCCTAATTATGATAACCTGGCGCACTTTAGCAACAATGATTTTCCGCATAAAAATTATGTGATGGTTGCCACCACCGATATGCGGGAAACCTATCGGTATGAAAATAGACGCGCGTTTATTAAGGAGACGGTAAGAATAGCCGTAGGCCGGCAGTTATTATTTAAGCTGCATCCCAATGAAAATTTCGAAAGGGCTGAAAATGAGATCCGCAAATATGCCCCGATCGGTACATTGATATTCAAGAGTGGTAATACCAACCAAATGATAGCTAATTGCAGCGAACTTATTACCCAATACTCTACTGTAGTATATACCGGCATCGCCCTTGGCAAAAAAGTGCATTCATGGTTTGATGTTGATGAATTGTACAAGCTGCAGCCACTGCAAAATGGCGGAACATCAGCAAAAACAATTGCGGGTGTGTGCCGCGACTATGCTTTATATAACGGAAGTAAACAGCGTTTTACAGCTAAATACCAATTTAACCAGCAAGTTAACGAAGCATATACCGGCGATTTTGAACCAGCATTAATTTAAAAAGCATATGGAAAAAGTAGTTGTCATAGTTCAGGCACGTATGTCATCCAGCAGGTTGCCGGGGAAAGTAATGATGCCTTTGCTGGGTAAAAGCCTACTTGCCAGAATGATAGAGCGTTTGCAAATGATCAGGCACGAAGTTATGATCATTACTGCCACATCAGTTAATGCGGAAGATGATATAATTGAACAGGAAGCGGCAATGCTCGGCTTGCTATGTTACAGAGGGAGCAGCCATAATGTATTGGAAAGGCATTATATGGCCGCTATCAAACATAATGCGGATGTGGTGCTTAAAATACCTTCCGACTGCCCATTAATAGATCCTCGTATCATAGATGAAACACTTGATCTCTTTTTTGAAAAACGTGGTGAGTATGACTATGTGAGCAATCTACACCCAGCGAGCTGGCCTGATGGGAACGACGTGGAGATAATGACGATGCCCTGCCTTGAAAAAACCTGGCGATTAGCGGAACGTCCACTGGAACTGGAACATACCACTCCTTATATATGGGAAAATCCTCTGCAGTTTAACATCGGCAATGTGAGTTGGAATTCAGGTTTGGATTATTCCATGTCGCACCGTTTTACGATAGATTATAAGGAGGATTATGATTTCATAGCGCGTGTTTATGAAGAGTTGTACCCTAATAACCCCGGTTTTTCATGCAATGATATTCTAAACTTATTAACTGAAAAGCCTGAAATATATGAATTGAATGCCGCCTATGCAGGTGTAAACTGGTACCGGCATCATTTGGATGAGTTGAATACCATTTCTTCCCATCAAACCAAAATTATTAGCCCTAATTAAGTAACGGATGCAAAACTTTATAACTGATAATAAGAACCTTGAGGCCATAGCGCTAAATGTTCGCGAGCATATTTTAAAAATGTCAACAGGTGGGGGTTGTTTCACCGGGGCATCTTTATCAGCAGTGGATATGATCGTTTATCTGTATGCGGAATTTTTAAACCTGCACCAGGATAACTTAAACGACCCAAATCGCGACTACCTATTCCTTTCCAAAGGTCATGATGTACCTGCACTGTACGGAACCTTTGCTGAGCTTGGACTGATACCAAAGGAAAGACTGGCCAATCATCTGTCTATAAACGATCACGTTTACTGGCATCCCAATACGCACATACCGGGAATCGAATTCCATTCTGGTTCGCTTGGCCATCTGCCATCTGTGGCTATAGGTGTTGCAATGGATATAAAAATACGCGGGGGTGAAAATAGAGTAATATGCATTATGGGCGATGGTGAATTGAACGAAGGCTCATGCTGGGAAGCAGTATTGGTGGCCAACGCCTATCAACTCGACAACCTCATATTTGTGATTGACAGGAACAACTTCCAAGCCAATATGGCTACGGAAGACCTGATACCGCTGGAGCCTTTACACGATAAATTTACTGCTTTTGGCGCTGCTGTAAGCCGCATTAACGGGCATGATTTTAATCAATTACGCAACGCTTTTATAAAAATCCCTTTTGCCCAAGGGAAACTAAATGTGGTAATAGCCGATACGGTTAGGGGCAAAGGACTACCTAGCATTGAAGCACGTGCCGACCGCTGGTTCTGCAATTTCTCAGCAGATGAAGTGGCGCAACTTTTACAGGAATTGCACGGCGCACATCAAACTCAATTAACATCAGAAACTTTAGTGGTCAGATAATATGTCATACGAAGAATTACTTACTGAATTGTCGCTGGCTGATGAACGCTTTATCGTTATGACTGCCGAAAATCGTGCTCTTATACGTAACCTGCCCAAATTGCTGGGCAAACGTTTTATTGACACCGGCATAACTGAACAAACCATGATAGGTGCAGCAGCGGGGCTAGCCTTACGCGGACGCATACCTGTTGTACATGCTTTAGCATCCTTTTTATCAATGCGGGCATTTGAATTTATCCGTACCGATGCCGGGATACCTTCATTGCCCATAAAATTAAGCGCATTTATACCGGGTTTGCTATCAGATGCTAATGGCCCGACTCATCAGGCTATAGAAGATATTTCCATAATGCGGGGCATACCAAATATGACCGTATTTGCACCTGCCGATGAGGATGATATGGTAAAAATGATGTCGCTTATTTGGGCATCGGCTAAACCTGCTTATACCCGCATCAATACCCGGGCAACGTCTTATGTGCATGCGCCATTTGAACCGGGTAAGGCCGAAGTAATTGAAACGGGAACCGATGTAACCATCCTAACCTATGGGTTACTGTTTGAGCAGGCGCTTATCGCGGTTGAAATATTAAGAGGCGAAGGACTATCAGTAGGGTTAGTTAACATGCGCAGCCTGAAACCGGTTGATGAGCAGGCTATATTGGATGTTGTTGACGGTTGTAACCTTATTGTAACGCTCGAAGATCATTTTTTGACGGGAGGTTTATACACCATTATTGCCGAAGTATTATTGAAACATCAAAAAACCGCGAAGGTACTGCCATTCGCCTTAAATGAAAAATGGTTTAAACCTGCATTGTTGCCCGCAGTAATTGAGAACGAAGGTTTCAGTGGTAAACAGGTTGCTGAAACCATATTGGGCTACCAAACAAGCCATAATCAACCTGAGATTTTAACGCCGCAATTCTCCGAATAAAAAAAAAATATAATTATGCCAAACAAAATAGCTTTTAACGATAATTATCCCAAAATCAGTCAATCCGATGAATGGTATATGCGTGCTCTTAAAGTACAAAAACCTGTTACACAAACCCTGGCAAAAGGCCCTGGTCAGTTTAGTAAAGGAGTATCGCCTAAATACCTGATAAAAGGTAAAGGATCGCATGTATGGGATGTGGATGGTAATGAATATATTGATTTTAATGCAGCCATAGGTCCACTATCATTAGGCTATGCGTATCCGGCTGTTGACAATGCTATAAAAGCACAATTGGAAGACGGGATCTCCTTTTCACTGATGCACCCGCTTGAAGTTGAGCTGGCCGAACTGATACAACAGGTCATCCCCAACGCAGAGGCGGTTAAAATTGCTAAAACCGGTGCCGATGTATGTTCGGCAGCTGTTCGTGTTGCCAGGGCATTCACCGGGCGCGATAAGATATTTTGCTGCGGTTATCATGGCTGGCACGATTGGTATATCGGTATCACCAGCCGCAATGCAGGTGTGCCTGAAGCCATACAGGACATGACCTACACTTTTGAATATAATGATATAGAAGCCATAAGGGCAGCACTTGATGAAACCGTAGCGGCTTTGATATTGGAACCATTTATTTTCCAGGAACCGGCCCCTGGCTTTTTACAAGAATTAGCTACTGTATGTAAAGAAAATGGCACCTTATTGATCTTTGATGAAATGTGGACAGGCTTTCGCATAGCAATAGGCGGCGCACAGGAATATTTTAATGTGAAACCCGATCTGGCTGTTTACTCCAAAGCCTGTGCCAATGGTATGCCTATAGCGTTACTCACCGGCAGGGCCGATGTAATGGAGTTATTTAATTCGGAAGTATTTAGTTATACAACATTCGGGGGCGAAGCCTTATCACTGGCGGCATGTATAGCCACTATCAATGAATTGATAGACAAAAATGTGCCGCAATATCTTGCTGACAAAGGAGCATTATTGAAAGATGGTTATAACCGCTTAACTATTGAATTTGGTATGGATAAATATACCGCTTGCATTGGCTTTAACTGCCGCACCATGGTCACTTTTACGCCGGATGCAGGTAATGGCCTTGAAGTTAAAACCTTAATGCAGCAGGAAATGATAAAACGCGGCATATTGTGGGCGGGCTTTCATAATATGTGCTACAGCCATACCCACGAGGATATTAACTATACGCTTTCTGCTTATCGTGATGTAATGCCGATCATGAAGGAAGCTATTGAAAGCGGCGATATTAAGTCTTATTTGAAGGGCGAAGTACTAGAGGCAGTTTTTCGCAAGGTGAGCAACTATAACATCAAACCTAAAAACACTTTGGCCAATTAATATGGATTTGTTTTCATTACATGGAAAAACGGCTATAATTACTGGCGCGCTTGGACTTATCGGCCAAAAACATTGCGAAGCATTAGCTATGGCAGGCGCAAATGTTGTGGTTGCCGATATGGATGAACAACGATCGCAGGATTTTGCATTGCAATTAGGCGATCAGCATATGGGTATAGGTATTAATGTTACAGACAAAGCATCTGTTACAAAAGCATTAACTGTAGTGATTAACAAATATGGTTCTGTTAATATACTGGTTAACAATGCCGCTATAAATGATATGTTCGAGAACCCTGCACTCGCTAAAGACCTTTCGGCATTTGAAAATTACCCGCTGGATGTTTTCCAAAAATCATTAGATGTAAATATAACAGGCGTATTCCTATGCTCACAGGTTTTTGGCTCGGCAATGGCTGAACAAGGTAGTGGCAGCATCATCAATATT
>Ga0206809_1085_pt1 | contig 16603 bp, 13 predicted proteins | sample Alteio_BWOrgCont_55_FD_152903 | JGI IMG/M metagenome (GOLD analysis project Ga0206809, IMG submission 152903) | Enriched cells from forest soil in Barre Woods Harvard Forest LTER site, Petersham, Massachusetts, United States -... | ecosystem: Environmental > Terrestrial > Soil > Temperate forest >... | reverse complement strand
CGAGCAGGGAGACGCCCAGGGACAGAGCCGTCACAATCACGCCATGTAGGATGCGCGGGGCGAAAGGAAGATAGTCCAGGGAATACACATCGGCGGATAAATGAATAAAGCGGTAATGGGCGCCGGCCCAGGCGAGGGTGTAGCCGAGCACGAGTCCGATGCCGGTGCCGATGAAACTGATGAGAAAGCCCTGAAGCAGGAAGATGCGGCGAATCTGGCCGGGCTGGACCCCCATGGACATGAGGACGGCGATGTCTTTGGTCTTTTCCATCACCATCATGGTAAGGGCGATGAGGATATTGAGTGCGGCGACGCACACGATGAGACCAATGACGATGAAGGTGACGTACTGCTCGAGTTTCAGGGCGCGGAAGAGTTCGCGGTTCTGCTCCATCCAGTTGGTGGTGGAGAAGCCGGGGCCGGCGGCCTGCTCGATCTGGTCGCCGATGACGTTGGCGCGGTAAAGATCGTCGACGCGGAAGGAAATGATGGAGATGACGTCGGGCTCGCCGAACAGGGCCTGAGCATCGGAGAGCCGGACGAAGCCGAAGCTGGAGTCGTATTGGTAAAAGCCGGAGTGGAAGATGCCGGCGACCTGGAATCGCTGGTATTTCGGGATGAGTCCGTAGGGCGTGAGGTCGGCCTGGGGGCTGGTCACCATGACGGTGTCGCCGACCTTGGCGCCGATAGAGTCGGCCAGATCGGTGCCGATGACGATGGGCGGCGTCGGCTCGCCGGTGTCGCTGACGGCGTTGCCGGTGGCACTGAGTGCCGCCGCGGAGCCGGCGGTGACGTTGGAGAGCATGTCGGAAACGCGGCGCTCGTCGGCAGGGATGATGCCCTTCAGCATAGCGCCTCCGGCCTGCGCGCCGCGCGAGATGAGGACCGGCTCGTAGAGGCCCGGAGCTGCTGCGACGACGTGCGGGAGTTTCTCGAGGCGCGCGAGCAGCGGACGCCAGTCTCGCATGCCGTCATTCATGGAGCGCATGAGGTCGACGTGGGCTGTGGAACTAAGGAGACGCGACTGCAGATCGCGGCGGGTGCCGTTGGTGATGACAAGGGCGAGAATGAGCGAGGCGACGCCAACGGCGACGCCCGCAATGGAGATCCACGTAATGATGCCGATCACCGCCTGGCGGCGCTTGGCGCGGAGGTAGCGGGCGGCGACGAAGAGCTCAAAGCGCATGCGCTAGTGGACAACCGCCTTGACGGTGACGGCGTTGTCTTCGCGATCGAAGACGCGAATGGCGATGACGTGCTCCTGCGGATCCGTGGGAACCGGGGCTCCGGATTTCGGTTGCGGGATCGGCGCGTCGAAGTCGAAGCGCTCGGTGAGCGAGTCGCCGATTTTGGTGACCGGCTCGATGTACTGCCAGTGTCCGGCGTCGATGGAGTATTCGGCGTGGGACACCGGCGAGGTGGCGTCGGTGGCGGTGAGCGAGGCGTGAATTTTGCCGTTGACGAGGTGGGCTTCGAGGCCGGTGACGGTGGGCGGCGTGGTGTCGATCACAAAGTCGTCGCTGACGCGATCGCCGGTGAGGGCTTCGCCGGGACTGTGCGAGGGCGCGTCGCTGGCGACGACCTTGATGCGGTAATGGCCGTCGGGGATCAGTGACGAGTCGAAGGAGTAGAAGCGGTCACGGATGCGATCTTTGAGGAGCTGCCAGTTGCGCTCGCCTTCGCCGCGATAGAAAAGGGCGAAGACGAGGTCATCGCCGTTGTCGTCGCGCGCGGACCAGCGGACGGTGACGGCGGTGCGTTCTTTGATGGCGGGCAGCGGCTCCTTGCCGGCTTCGGGCTGGACGAAGGTGATGCCGTTGTTCTGCTGCGAGGGGAAATTGACCGTGACCTGCTGCGGCTGGCCGGGCTGCTGCTGGTTGTTGACGGCGCGCGTGCCGGGAGCCACAACGACTTCGTCGACGATGGGCGGCAGGTTAACGGGGAGATAGTTGACGCTGACTTCGCCGACGGCGCTGCCGGGGCGCTCGATGAGCTTCCACTGCAGAAAGCGGGAGGACTCGACGCCGATGGAGCCGGAGTTGGGCGTGAACTGCTTCCAGTCGCTCCAGGCGCGCTCGGGATTTTCGATGTTGCCGGCACGGGCGAACAACTGGAAGGCGGAGGACTGCGGGCCGGTTTCGACTTCGGCGCGGCCCCATTGCGCGAAGGCGCCGGCGTCGAAGACTTCGCTGGTGTAGGAGCCTTCGGGAGCTTCACCGTGGCTGAGGCGGAAGAGTTTGCCGGAGTTAGCGGTGCTGACGTAGATGCCGTTGGGCGAATCGGCAAAACCGGTGGCCTGGGAGGCATCGAGGTGGGCGATGTCGGCAAAGGTGCCGTCGTCGCGGATGCGGAAGATGCGGCCGCGATTGCCGGTGGCGGCGAGGACGCCGTCGGGCGTGGAGGCGAGGGCGTAGACGATTTCGTCGTGGCCGGACCAGATTTTGCGCGGCGGCCCGCTGCCATGGGGGAGTTCGTAGAGCTCGGAGCCGTCGGGGATGAGGGTGTTGCCGTTAAAGGCCTGGACCGAGCCGGGCGCGACGATGGTGATGGTTGCAGTGACCTGACCCTGGCCGGTGACGGGCAACGGGGGCAGCGCGTTGCGGCCTTTTTCTCCGACGCCGGCGGCGTAGATGCTGCCGTCGGGGGCAACAATGAGCGAGGTGATCTCTTTCTTTGGCGCGTCGTAGAGGACGTACGCTTTGCCACTGGGATCGATGCGGTAGATGAGGCCGGTGCCGTCGGTTCCGGCGATGAGGTTGCCGGAGGGATCGAAGGCGAGCGCGCGGACGTGCTCTTCGTCACTCTTGAAGAAGAGCGACGGCTTGCCGCCGGGGGCGACGCGATAGACGGCGGCGGGGGCGCCGGCGGCGATGTAGAGCTGGCCCTTCGCGTCGAAGGCGAGGTCCCAGACGTACTTCGGCTTTTCGGTCGTCGTGGCGGGATCGAAGACGAGCGTGGCGGATTCTTCGGTCTTGTTTTCGCCGTGGGGATCTAGTTTGTAGACCTTGCCGGATGGGAGCGTGGCGGCGTAGACGGAGCCGTCGGGGCCGACGCGCAGGGTCTGCACGCTCATGTCGTGCGTGGTGAAGAGCGTCGTCGATTTCCCGTCGGGCGTGACGCGGAGCACAGTGGCGGGCGTGCCGGTGGCGAGATACGCGTTGCCATCGCGGTCGGCAGCCACGGCCCAGACGTAGGTGGAGGGCGTCGCGAGGACGGCCGAGGTTTCAGGACCGGGGACTAGATGGCCATCGCTGGTGATGGCGACACCGTTGGGGGTGCCGCGCTCGAAGTCCTCGAAGCGCGATTCAGTCCAGAGGCGTGTGCCCTGCGCGTGCGCGGCGGAGACGAGAGAAAAGGCAGTCGTGAGGGCGAAGAGTGCAACGGAGGGTGCACGGAAACGGCCAGGCATCATGCTGGTTTTCAGTCTACAGAAAGAGGGTGCGGGGCGTGACGGCGGAGGCTGAGACAAATGTGGCGGGGATGGGGGACGGATGGGCACTTCGTCGCCTACACTGGGGTTTCACTAATCCTCCTCCTGCTACCGGGACATGAGCCCGGCAATCCACAAACTGGACCTGCGACGCCATGTTGAAACGATGGAGAACTCGGATTCTGGTCGCCTTCGCGGTGCTGGGACCGGGGTTCATCACAGCGAACGTCGACAACGATCCGAACGGCATCATCACGTACTCGCAGGCGGGGGCGCAGTTCGGCTACGCCCTGCTGTGGACGATGATTCCGGTGACGCTGGCGCTGATTGTGGTGCAGGAGATGTGCGCGCGGATGGGCGCTGTGACGGGCAAGGGGCTAAGCGACCTGATCCGCGAGGAATTTGGGCTGCGGGTGACAATCATCATCATGTTCCTGCTGGTGCTGGTCAATTTCGGGAACATCATTGGGGAATTTACCGGGATTGCGGGCAGCCTGCAGCTGTTTCACGTTTCGAAATTCATTTCGATTCCGATTTGCAGCGCGCTGGTGTGGCTGCTGGCGGTGCGCGGCGATTACAAGAGCGTGGAGAAGATCTTCCTGGTCGCGTCGATGGTGTATTTCTGCTACATCATTGCGGGGGTGCTGGCGCATCCGGGATGGCATGCGGCGCTGGCGGCGACGATCAAGCTGCCGCCGACCTCAGTACTGCGCGACAAGGAATACGTATTTGCGGTGGTAGCGGTGATCGGGACGACGATCGCGCCGTGGATGCAGTTCTACCTGCAGTCGTCGATTGTGGAGAAGGGCGTGACGGCGAAGACGTATGGGGCTTCGCGGGTGGATGTGATTGTGGGGTCGATCTTCACGGATGTCGTGGCGTGGTTCATTATCGTGGCCTGCGCCGCGACGCTCTGGGTGCATGGGATCACGTCGATCCAGGATGCGTCGCAGGCGGCAGAGGCGATGAAGCCGCTGGCGGGGCAGTACGCGTTCATCCTGTTTGCGTTTGGGCTGTTTAATGCGGGATTTTTCGCGGCGTCGGTGCTGCCGCTTTCGACGGCGTACGTGGTGTGCGAAGGCCTGGGCGTGGAGTCTGGCGTCGACAAGAAATTCAAAGAAGCGCCGTTCTTCTACGGGCTTTACACACTGCTGATTGCGGGCGGGGGTGCGGCGGTGATGCTGATTCCGAATGCGCGGCTGATGCAGTGGTACGTGGCGTCGCAGGCGTTCAACGGAATTCTGCTGCCGGTGGTGATTGTGCTGATGCTGCTGCTGATCAATCGCAGGGACCTGATGGGAAAGCATGTGAACTCGCACTGGTTCAACGGCGCGGCGTGGGTAACAGCGATTGTGGTGAGTATTTTGTCGGTGATTTTGATGGTGCAGCAGATGTGGCCGGGGAAGCACTGAGAACGGAAACCACGAGAATCTGGGATCGCGTGCGGCAAAGTTGACCGCAAGCTGACGGTCAACCAGAATGGAACCTCCCACGAAATTTCCGCGTCGCGAGATTCCTGTGACCACAGATGCTCTGACGGTTCCTTCTCCTGCTGCCAATGAAGCGGCCCATACGGGCTGGCCTCTCCTCACGCGCGTCAGCTTCCGGATTGCCTTCCTCTATTTTTCTCTGTTCGTCTTCGTCAGCCGGAACGGGAATCTCTTAGCTCTGTTTCCGGTGGTGGGCGGCTGGATCGACCACTGGCTGCAGTGGCTGCCGGATCATGCGTCAGAGTGGGTGGGCCAGCACATTTTCCATCTCACGGGGCTGGCGGCGCATTGGCATGGGACGGGGTCCGGCGACACGGCGCTGAACTGGATTGAGAATGGCCTCTACGTAGTGGGATCCGTGGCCGGCGGCCTCGTGTGGACGCTGGCGTCGGAGCTGCGGCGCGAAGGGCGGCGCGAATACAGCACGCTGCATGCGTGGTTGCGCTTTCTGCTGCGGCTGACGTGCGGCGGGTTCATGCTGATTTACGGATTCGCCAAGGTGTTTCCACTGCAGATGGCGCCGCTGTCGATCGGCATCCTGAACGAACCGGTAGGCAATATGTCGCCGATGACGATGCTGTGGGGATTGATTGGACTGCATCCGGCGTATGAGGTGGTGTGCGGGCTCGCGGAGGTAATTGGCGGCGTGCTGCTGCTGTACCGGCGGACGGCGCTGGCGGGGGCGCTGGTGTCGGCGTTCGTCGTCACGAACGTGGTTCTCTACAACTTCTTCTTCGACGTGCCGGTGAAGCTGTTTGCCGCGAATCTGTTGCTGGCGTGCCTGTTTCTTACAGTGCCGGATCTGCGGTCGATGTGGGATTTCTTCTGGCGGCACCAGGCTTCGGCTCCGCAGGCAACGTGGATTCCGCCAGCGCGGAAGCGCTGGTCGCGCATCACGCTGCTGGTGGTGGAGATTGTGATGGCCTGTGCGATCATGATTCTCATTCCGGTTTTCACGGGTCTGGGATGGCGGCAGAACCGCATTCAGACACGCACGGCTTCTCCTCTGCTGGGAGCGTGGCATCTGGATGCGGCGCACCCGGCGACGGGGGCGTTCATCACGGGCGACGGCGCTCCGGCGAGCGATTTGTACATCGATACCGTGGCGCGGGCGTTCACGCGTTCAACCGATGGGGCCTTGTGGCGCACGCATCTGGACGTCGATGGCAAGGCGCACACTGTGACGGTGTATCCGTATGGGCGGGATTCGGTGAAGTATGCGTGGACGATGCCCGATCCGCAGCATCTGGTGTTGACGACGGTGCCGCCGGAGGTTCCGAAGGGCAAGGGCAAGACGCCGCCAAAGCCGACCGCGCCTTTTACGGCGCAGGTGGTGTCGTTCACGCGGACGCCGGTGATGGCGCATTATCCGCTACAGGAGCGGGGATTCCACTGGGTGAATCAGTGGGGGTACGAGCGCTAGCCGCAGCGAGGCGCTATTGGGGATAGGCCGCTGGTTGCGGGTGGGAGGACGCGTCGCCGAAATTGGCGATTGCGAACCAAGACAGTCTCCTGAAATCTATGGACGACGACACCTGGCACGTGTGAGCGGTGGGCGCAGCCTCCTCAGCTGCTTACCGGCCGATCACAAATACCTGAGCGGCCGCAGGCCGGTGCTCTTCCAGAAATAAGCGAGGATGATGATACTGGCTGCAGCTGCGTAGGCGCACCACAGCGAAGTGAATGCGTAGCGCTTCACGATCATCACAACGAGCAGAATGATCACATTGGCCCAGCCAAAGATCACCATGTCCCTGACTTTGGAGAACAACAACGATCCACAGGTGGCGATGACATACAGAATCGCGACCCATGTGTTGTTCGTCGCCTGATTGATATAGACGATGCTGTTGTCCCGCACGAAAACCTGCATGGGCCAGGCGATCAGCGCCCACAAAGTGTAGAGGGTGGTGAGTGTCCCGATTGCCACGAAAGGAATCATCCGCTTCCGCGACGCGGTGTCGGCTTCAAACAGGATTACGCTCAGCGGCAGCAGGAACGGAAGAAGCCCCTGCGCGTACAGCATGAAGGCCGCAGCCATAAGGTGGGTGACATTGGGAGAGAGGATTCCGTCCAGGCCGAGCCACACAAACCCTTCGATGAACTGATGGATCGCGAAGAGGATGGGCAGCGATGCGAAGAGCAGTTCGCGCCTGTGTTTCACATGGGTCAGGGTCACCACGCCTATTGCTCCGAGGACGGTGCTGCCGACGAAGTTCGCTGTCGCACTAAAGCACATCGGAACCGCCTTCCAGATCGAGATATAACTCGGGTGAATGAAGGGCCTTCCTGGATTGAGCCTTGGACCCAAGCGTATCGGAGATGGGAAAGGTTCGAAAAACCAATCCGCGCGTTACAGCAGCTTGCCGGCGGCTAAATCGCGGACGAGGTCGCGGTCGGCGGCAAGGAAGTCGTAGCCGGGCAGGTCTTTGAGCGGGGACCAGCGCACGTCTTCAAAGATGTGGTTGGTGATTTCGCCTTCGAAGCTGTGCACGGCGAAGAACTGGAGATCGACGGCGCCGCCGCTGCGATAGGTGTGCCGGATGTGCGCGATGCGGGTGCCGACGGTGGCCTGGATGCCGAGTTCTTCGTCGAGCTCGCGGCGGAGGGCTTGTTCCGGGGATTCGCCGGCTTCAATCTTGCCGCCGGGAAACTCCCATTTAAGGCCCATGGGGGATCCGGCCTTGCGCTGGCAGATGAGCACCTCGTCTGCGCGCAGGATGAGACCCGCGGCAACGAAGCGAAGGGTCTTCCCTTCCCGCCCGTTTTGGCCCGTATCCTCCATATTCCTACCAGTTTAGACGCACGACGGCGTGGATCGATTATGGTTACCCACGCGAAGGCCGGGAACGGCGGGAAAAATGGCGGGGTGGAGGGCGGCGGCGATGGAGTGGAGACCATCGATGAGAGTGGGCGCCGGGGTGTTGAGAAACTCGTCGGCGATGCAGTAGAGGCGGTTGTGGAGAACGGCGGGGATCTGGTCCCAGCCGGGGCGGGCGGAGAGTTTGTGGAGGGGGACGCGGTCGCCTGCTCCACACCAGGCGGCAATGATGACGTCAGGAGCGGCAGCGGCGATGGCTTCGGGGGTCGTGACGGTGCCGGGCTGGCCGAGAAATTCGCCGCCGGCGGCTTCGACGAGTTCTTTGATCCAAAACTGGGAGTGGATCAGGGGCTTTCCCCATTCTTCGCAGTAGACGAGAGGTTTTTCCGGCAGGCGCGCGGTTGCGCTGCGGACGGAATCGAGGGCGGAGCGCATCTCTTCGATCAGCGGCTCAGCGCGGTGCGGGACGCCGGCGACGGCGGCGATGAGGCGGATGTCCTGCTCGATGTCGGCGAGGGAGTGCGGGGCGAGCGCGAGGACGGGGAGGCCGGATTTGAGGATGGCGGCGAGGGATTCCTGGCGGTAGGGGACGGAGGCGATGACGAGGTCGGGGCGGAGTTCGAGGAGTTCGTTCGTCGTCGTGGACCAGGAGTCATGCACGATGGCGATCGGTCGATTGCGGAGAGCGGGAACGGCCGCGAGGCAGTAGCGGGTGCAGGCGGTCAGAACGTCGAGGGAGCCCAGACGCTCAAGGATGATGCTGACGCTCGGCTGCAGGGATGCGATGTTCACGGATTATTTTGTGTTGTCGGTGAGGACGACGTGGGGGTAGAACACGGCCCATCCGCGCTGCGCGGCGATTTCAGCAAGAGCGGGGGTGGGATTGACGGGGAAAGCGCGCTGCGCGATCTCCAGCATGGCGGCGTCGTGGATGGAATTGCCGAAGACCTCTTCCGGAGCGGGGATGCCGGCATGGCGGAGGGACTCGGCCTTGCCCGCGTCGGTGGGGACGTCGATGAGGTCGCTGGTGATGAGGCCGTCACGGACGTGGACGCTGGCGGCGAGGACGCGCTCGGGCGGAATGCCGAAACGTTTGACGCCTTCTTCGACGACCCAGGAATTGGTGGAACTGACGGCCCAGATTTCGGTACCGGCGGCGTGCAGGTCGGCGACGAGCGCTCGCATGTCGGGGAAGATTTGCGAGTCGACATGGGCGGCGAAGTAGCGGGCAGCAGCACGGCGCAGCTCCTCATCGCGGAGGCTGGCATAGACCTGAACCATTTCGCCGCAGATGGCGATTTCGGAGACCTGACCCTGGCGATAGAGGCGGTGACGGTCATCGATCCAGTCACTGGAATTGCGGGAGAGAAGGCCGGCCTCAATGGACCAGTTCATGAATCCTACGCCGGCGTCGCCGTTCCACAGCGTGCCGTCGCAATCGAAGACGGCGAGGCGCGGCGCGGGCGTGAGGACCGCGCGGCGGAACTCATCGCTGGTGTAGCGGACGGCTGGGGGAGCCTGAATGGTAGTCACAATACCCTCGTTTTCTCGAGCCTGCGAAGCTCCTGTCTTCAGGCTATCAAGATTCGCTCGTGCAGGAGCGTGAGGCGCAGCTATTGATCATGATGAGGAAGCGATGTTGCAACGGGATGAAGAGGGAGTGGTCTTCGTGAGTCTGGGCGAGCATTTCACCGTAGAGGCACGGTGAGCCCATGCGGATGGTCGATGGCGGCTGCAAGGTCGGAGGCGGGGCTTCAGGCAGCGTCGGCGAGGGGAGCTCCATCGGGGAGCCACAGGCCACCCTGGCGGTGGACGGCAACGACGATGACGTCGAATGCAACGGTATATTCGCCGTCGGGCAGGCCGGAGGGGGCGTTGATGACGCTGCAGCGGGAGTAGACGGGTTTGCGGGTCTCTGGATGCGTCTCCCGCAGGGCCAACATCTCGCAGGCAGATTCGTGGCCCATCCCTCGCAGGACACCGTGAATGAGAACGACTGAGGTCATTGATGGGAGTGGACGGAGCGTCCAGAACACAAGGCCCATGATTGAGCAAGTCGGATGCACAGGAAAATCGATTTGGTTGGCTTTGGTGACCAAGGTGTTAGCGATTACTTCGGGTCTGGGCGGATGGCACTGGGTACCATAAGGACGTGACGCATTTTGCGGAGAATCTGGAGCGGGTGGAAGAGCGGATCGCGGCGGCCTGCCGGAACGCAGGGCGGGGGCGCGGCGGGGTGCGGCTGATGGCGGTGTCCAAGGTGCATCCGGCGGAGGCGCTCGCCGAGGCGGTTGCGGCCGGGGTGGCGCTCTTTGGCGAGAACCGGGTGCAGGAGTTTGAGGCGAAGCGGGTCCGGCTGGGGGAGTTGGGTGTGAAGGACGCGGCAGTACACCTGATCGGGCATCTGCAGTCGAATAAGTCGGCGAAGGCGGCGGAGATCTTTGACGGGATCGACAGCGTGGATTCGCTGCGGCTGGCGGAGCGGCTGAACGAGGCCGCGGGGAAGCTCGGGAAGCGGTTGCCGGTGCTGGTGGAGATGAAGCTGAGCGATGAGGCGACGAAGGCGGGGATGGATCCGGAGGGGGCGGAAGCGCGGGACTTGCTGGAGAGGCTGCCGGAGATGGGGTCGCTGGACATGCGCGGGCTGATGACGATTGCGCCGTTCGATGACAATCCGGAGACCGCACGGGCTTGCTTTCGGCGGCTGCGGGAATTGCGGGAAGGGTTGGCGCGGGATTATCCGCGGCTGGATTTTGCGGAGCTTTCGATGGGCATGTCGGGCGATTTTGAGATTGCCATTGAAGAAGGGTCGACGCTGGTGCGGATTGGGACCGCTTTGTTCGGGACGCGTCCGCGAGTGGCGTGAGGGATGGAAGTTCCAGGGGGCGGGTTTGCGCAATCCCACGTCTGCAACCTCGGGCAGACATGGGGCACCCAAAGGTCGCGGTGAACATGGGAATTCATGTGAGTGAGACACCCGAGGGTACAAGGTTTGCGGTGCGAGTGGCTCCACGGGCGAGCCGAACGGCGGTCGTTGGGGTGATAGGTGAAGGCGACGATGCCGCAGTGAAGATCGCTTTGCAGGCTCCGGCGGTGGAGGGGCGTGCGAATGCGGCACTGGTGGAGTTTGTGGCGGAGTGGCTGCGCGTGCGTCGCGCGGATGTGACGATCGCTGCGGGTGAACACGGGCGGAGCAAGGTGATACTGGTGCGCGGGCGGACGGCGGCGGAAGTGGCGGCGGCGATCGAGAATACTCTCGGCTAGCTGGCTTTCTTTCGTTTGTGCGCGGCTGCGGCGGCTCGTTGCGGCGGCTTTTTCTGCGGAGCGGATTCGGCGCGGGTGGCGACGCGGGATTCTTCGTGGCCATGCTCGGCCATGCTCTTCTTCAGGGCTTCCATTAGATCGATAACCGGGGCGAGCTTGCGCTTGCTTTGCTTGGCGGGGGCGGGTGCTTCGCCCTGTTTGCTCTCGATGAGCTGCTCCACGCGGGCTTCGTATTCATCCTTCAATTTTTCGGGGTGAAACGTGTCGGTGAGCTGCTTCATGAATTGCTCAGCCAGCTCGACTTCGGATTTCTGAACGGAGACTTCGGGCTGATTCTCGAACTCGGCGACGGCGCGAATTTCTTCCGGGTAGTAGAGGGTGTGCAGGACCAGGCCATTCTCCCAGGGACGGATCATGACGATCTGCTCGCGCTGGTGGAGGGTGATTTTGGCGATGGCGCCGACGTTGAGGTCTTCCATTCCCTTGCGGATGAGCGAGTAGGCGCGGCGGCCCGGATCTTCGGCAACGCTGAAATAGGAAGTCTGGAAGTAGAGCGGGTCGACGTCGGGGAGCTTGACGAACTGGACGATCTCCATGGTCTCGGAGGACTGGGCTTCGAGGGCGCGGAGTTCTTCGTTGGTGACCTGGACGTAGTTCTCCTTGTCGACGGGATAGCCCTTGACGATTTCATCGCGCTCGACGACGCGCTCGCAGTGCGGGCAGTAGAGCTGCTGCCGGATGCGGGTGCCGCAGACGGAGTGGAGCTGGTTGAAGCTGATGTGGTGCTCGCGAGCGGCGACGTAAAGACGGATCGGCACAGAGATGAGGCCGAAGGAGATGTAGCCCTTCCAGACGGTGGACGCCATAACGGTTGTGGGATGCAGTCAGGAGGCGAAGCGGTTCGTTCGGGGCGGGTGTTTACGCTTGTTTCGCCTTTACTTTGCTCGCGGGTGAGTGCGGTCGTAGACTTCGGCGACCTGGCCGACGGTGAGCTGGGTGTAGCGCTGGGTGGTGGAGAGGCGCTCATGGCCGAGGAGTTCCTGAATGGCGCGGAGGTCGGCGCCTTCCTCGAGCATGTGGGTGCCGAAGGCGTGGCGCAGGGTGTGAGGGTGCACGTCGGCGGGAAGTCCGTGAGCGAGGGCAATTGTTTTTACGATGCGGCCGACGGAGCGAGTGGTGAGGCGTGCGTTGCCGCGCAGGCGGAGGTTGAGGAGCAGCGCGTCGGCTTGCTTCCCCGCTCCGTGATTCGCGGCGGCAAGGCGGGCTTCGCGCAACGGCAAGTAGGCGCGGATGGCTTCGGCGGCGGCATCACCGAGGGGGACGTAGCGTTCTTTGCGGCCTTTGCCGCGAACGAGGATGGCGTCGTTGGCCCAGTGGATGTCGCGGAGATCGATGCCGACCAGCTCGGCGTTGCGGATGCCGCAGCCGTAAAGCAGCTCGAAGATGACGCGGTCGCGCTCAGGCCACGCAGCGGATTCCTCGTCGTCGGCGCCTTCGACGGCGCGGTTCATCTCTTCGATGGTGGGGACGCGTGGGAGGTGCTTCGGTAATTTGGGCGTGGCGACGAGGGCGGCGGGACTTTGCTCGACGAGTCCACGGCGGGCGAGCCATTTGAACCAGGAGCGGATGGCGGCGAGGGCGCGGGCGACGGAGGCTTTGGAGAGTCCGTGGGTGTAGAGCTCGCCGAGGAAGGCGCGGATGTGCTGATGCTCGATGCGGGCGATCTGCATTTTGACGCCGTGCTTCCGGTCGATAAATCCTGCGAAGTTGTGCAGCTCGCGCTGGTAGGCGCGGACGGTGTGCGGACTCGCGTTGCGCTCGACGGCGAGCATGACGAGGAATTCCTCGACGCGACGGGAAACCTCGGATTGCGGCTTCTGAGCTGGCTTTTGTGCCGTCATGGGGCGACTCGTTTGGCGCGCGGGTGGTGCTCGCGGTGGACGGCTTTGAGACGGCCGAGGGCGAGGTGGGTGTAGACCTGCGTGGTGGCGATGTCGGCGTGGCCGAGGAGGGTCTGCACGGTGCGAAGATCGGCTCCGCGCTCGACCATGTGGGTGGCGCAGCTGTGGCGCAGCATGTGGGGGCTGGCAGCGTGGTCGGATTGCTTGACAAGATGCCAGACCCATCCGCGGCTGAGCGACTTGCCCTGCACGGAGAGGAAGAGGCGCGGAGATGGTTTGCGCGCGAGAAGTGGGCGGCCGCGTTCGATGTATTGCTGGAGGGCTGCAATGGAGGCGCGCCCGAGAGGGACGATGCGTTCCTTATCGCCTTTGCCGCGGACCAGGGCGCGACCAGCTTCGAGGGAGAGATCGGCGACGTTGAGGCCGGTGAGTTCGGAGACGCGGAGTCCAGCGGCGTAGAGAAGTTCGAGGATGGCGTGATCGCGCAGAGCGATGCCGTCGGCCTGGGGATGGTCGGCGGTGATGGAAGCGCGGTCGAGCATCGAGTCGACTTCGGAGACAGCGAGGGATTTGGGGAGAACCTTCCAGGTGGACGGGGATTCGAGATTCAGCGTGGGGTCGCGGCGAATGCGCTTGTCGAGCAGGAGCCAGCGATAGAAGCCGCGAAGGCAGGAGAGCTTGCGCGCAGAGGACCGGGATTCAACGCCGTGCCTGGCAAGGTGCTCGAGGAAGCCGGCGACATTGCCCTGCGTGGCGGCGAGGAGCGGGGCGGGCTCGAGGAATTCGGTGAACTGGAGGAGGTCGCGCTGGTAAGCCTCGCAGGAAAGCGGGCGCAGGCCCTTCTCGACGCGGAGATACGCGAGGTATTCGCGCAGCAGAGCGGCATTGAGAAGCTCGGGATCGCGCGATGCGGGCACGGTTTGATTATCGGAGATAGGGGAGGGGGGAGGCAGTATCGAGGCGGATTCGCTCAGAAGAAGTGGCGCGAATTTGGGGCGGAGTTGCGGTATCCCATGTCTGCGAACACCAGGTAGATATGGGGCACCTGAGATTCTTAGCGGTGATTGGTATCCCATGTCTGCGAATTACGCGCAGACATGGGATACCCGGGTATTTTTACTGGGTTAAGGCTTATTGGCCGGCGATCCATTGCTGGAGTTTGGGGCCCTGGTTGGAGCGGAGCTCGATGCAGTCGTCGATCGCGTCCTTTGCGCGCTGGAGGTACTGTCGGGAGGCCGGGACCGGGTGGGCGTTGAAGAAGTCGACGGCTTCCTGCTTCTTGTCCTCGCTGCAGAAGGCGCCGGCGCCGCTGACGAGATAGCCGCCCATGGCGGTGGTGGTCTGTGCCTGGACTTTATCCCAGTTCTTGCGGATGTATTCCCACGCGACTTCGCGAGTCTCGGCGTCGCGCAGGGGAAGCAGGAGCTGGAAGACCGTGTCCTGATTGCGGACCTTGCCTGAGAGGGCGTAGTCGAGGGAACGGCGTTCGAGGTCGGGGTTGCGGAAGAGCGCGAGCAGGCGCAGCGCGTATTCCTGGATCTGCGGGTTGTTGGCGGTTTCGTAGAGGTGCTGCAACTGATCGAAGAAGGCGGCGTCACCGTTTTCCGCTGCGATGGCGGCGGCGGTTTGCGCGAGGTTGGGATCGACGGAGCCGGGATTGGCCATGTACTGCTCGGAGATTTTTCTGGACTCGGCGATGATGTCAGGATCTTTGCCGATGCCGCCGAGGATGCCGAAGAGCGCGGAGCGGAGCTGTTTCTTATCCGGCGAATCGTCCGGTGAAGGAGCGCCGATACGGGTGTAGGCAGGCTTAAAAGTGCGAACGACCCAGGCGGCGAGCGCCTGATGCTCTTCGGGGGTGTTGGCAATGCGGCCGTCGATGGTATTGATGGGGCCGACGGCGGTATCGATGACAGCAGGGCTTGCGTCGTCTTTTACAGCGGCAACGAGGTTGAGGTAATCGCCGGCGGAGTCGTGGTTGGAGCGGACGCCGGCCCACTCGTCGCCGAGCAGGCTGATGCGTTCTTCCGGCGTCAGGCTGGTTTCCACGCCGGCCAGGACTTTGGCATAAATGTCGTCAGGCAGAGCGAAGCGGTAGTAGCCGCGGCCTCCGGCATCGGGATAGAAGACCGATGCGGCGGGCACCTTTAGCGACCGCTGCGCCGCATCGAGAACCTCGCAGTGGCTCTTTTCTCCAACGGCTCCGAAGCAGACGGGGATGGTCCAGGTCTGCTGGTTTTCGGCGTTGATTTGGGGGTTGAGGTAGAAGCGGGACTGGCTCACCTGAACCGAACCATTGGACGGCTGAGAGAAAACGAGCACCGGAGCGCCGGGTTGGGCTACGTAACTCGAAAGGATTTTGTCGACGGGGAGGTGGCTGACTTCGGCCTGGGCGCTCCAGAAGTCCTCGGCCGTGGAGTTTCCGAACATGTGGGCTTCGAGGTAATTGTGGACGCCCTTGCGGAACGTCTCCGGGCCTTCGTATTGCTCGGTCATGAGCAGGACGGCGGCTGCTTTGCCGTAGCTGATGCCGTCGAACATCTGGTTAATCTCGTCGGGTGTGTCGGCTTTGGCGCGGATGGCGCGGGTGATCTTCTGCGAGTCGTAATCGAGGGTTCCATTGAGGCCGGCGGCGACGTCCTGCGGGATGTGCCACTCAGGGTGCCATGCGGCGACGGGCTTGTTCTCCATCCAGGTGGCGAAGCCCTCGTTGAGCCAGATGTTGTCCCACCACTTCATGGTGACCATGTCGCCGTGCCACTGGTGAGCCATCTCGTGCGCGACAACTTCGGCGACGTTCTTCTTTTCGCTGACGGAGGCATTCTTGTCATCGATGAAGAGGTCGGTTTCGCGATAGGTAATGGCGCCGAAGTTCTCCATGGCTCCGGCCTCGAAGTCGGGTAAGCCGATGAGGTCGAGCTTGGGCATGGGGTAACGGATGCCGAAGTAGTCGTTGTAGTAGTGGAGGATGAATTCGGCCGCGGAGAGCGCGAAGGTGCCGTACTGCTGCTTGCCGGGGGTTCCGCAGACGCGGATGGGAATTCCGTCGCTCTGGCCGGAGATGCACTGGAAGTCGCCGACGAGGAAGGCAACAAGGTAGGTGGACATCTTCGGCGTGACGGCGAAGTGGAGCGTGTGTTTGCCGTCGCCGGGGCCGGGCGTATCCGAAGCAATGTTGGTGTTGGAGATGGCGGTGTCACGCTTGTCGATGACGAGGCTGACGTCAAAGGTAGCCTTGAAGGCCGGCTCGTCGAAGCTGGGGAAGGCGCGGCGCGCGTCGGTGGGTTCAAACTGGGTGACAGCGTAGTTGCGCTTCTCGGTTTTGGAGAGATAAAAGCCGCGCAGCTCGTTGTTGAGGATGCCGGTGTACTCGATGGAGAGGGTGAGCGGTCCGGCGGGGAGTTGCTGCGGGAACTTGAAAGTGGCCTGCTGCTTCTGATCGTCGAGCGTGACGGTGGCGGTGACGGCCTGGCCGGCGACCTGCGCGGTGACGCTCGAGAATTTGATCTCGGCGGCGTTCAGCGTGATGGAATCGGTGGGCTGCTGCACCTGAACGTCAATTTTTTCACTGCCGGAGAAGGTGGCGGCTTTGAGATCGGGGGTGAGTGTGAGGGCGTAGTGCGCGGGGATGACAGTATCGGGGAGGCGCTGGGCGTGCGCGGAGGCGGCGACGGTGAGTAAAAGGCAGGCGCCGGCC
>Ga0206809_1083_pt1 | contig 17091 bp, 17 predicted proteins | sample Alteio_BWOrgCont_55_FD_152903 | JGI IMG/M metagenome (GOLD analysis project Ga0206809, IMG submission 152903) | Enriched cells from forest soil in Barre Woods Harvard Forest LTER site, Petersham, Massachusetts, United States -... | ecosystem: Environmental > Terrestrial > Soil > Temperate forest >... | reverse complement strand
TTTGTGCAGTGGCTGAAGAGCTATATTTGTCGTAAGGGTAAATATAATGCGTAGCTAAACGTTGATTCTTGCTATTGATCGTACTATCCACTGCCAATTGCCCCATTGTGTTATAAGCATAATACTCATTAGTGGCTAAAGGTGTCGCGCCATCATAATGCGTAGTGATCTTGTTGCTAAGCATGTACCAATGAGAAATGATTGGATATTCGAAAATATTAAAATATGTCCATTCATATAACGGTACATACAGCCCGCCATCACAACCAGGTGCATTGGTTAACAAATTATAATAATTTTTGAACCCCGTACATATAGTATCACTTAGGCTTGTATAGGAATAGGAAGTATTTAATAACAAACCACCGCTATTATTATAAATTTGGTCTTGGCTAATTTTTCCGTTTAGCAAATTGGGATTGTCCGGCGTTAGCGGGCCGGTTTCACTCGGAAGATTGTTGTAATTATAAATGTGTGTACCATTGGTAGCGCTATTATTAAGCTCGGTTTCTACAACTCTTGAATAACCAACGAGATTGCCGCCCGCTGCGGTAGAGAAAGGGATGCTGCTTTCAGAAGACAAGTACCATACGTCCCCATTTGCCCATATGATATTAGGGCCTGCCCCCGTTTGGACCTCGTCTGAAAAGGCCATATAGCGATAATAGGTTAGTAACATCGGCGACATAAGCAACCCGCTGCAGGTACCATCCGCGTTAATGTATTTCAGGGATTTATTACTTAACAATGCACCTGTATTGTCATAATTCTTGATGGAAGCTATACGAACCCCACCGCCATAACTTTGATACGGCCCACTATTCGGTACATTATAATAACTTATGCTTGCACTTACATTACCATTGGTAGTTGAATTTCCTGTTTGGTCAGGTATCGTATTTGGCAGGTTAGCCACCATTTGATAAGTGGCATTTGGGTCATATGGGATCTGAACCGTGTCAGTAGGCACCTGGACGTTGCCTGTAAAGCTTTGTGCGGTGGCATATGAAGACATTTGCCAGGTTTTGATGGCCGTTGTCGTCCCGTTTTCGATTTTGTTGACTGTTACAGTAGACGGCGCTAACTGAGCATAAGTAATATTATTTGTCGGATAACCAACACTAAATAAAATATTTATAGAAAAGGTTAAAGGCCGTGTCGTTGTGAAAGTAACGGTATTATGATCGTTTGGTCCATTCTGATCCATTACATTAAGATTGACCAGTCTGCTATTTTCTTTATTAACATCTGGATAATCATAATTGGTAAAAGCATTTGATTCGTAGCTGAATTTTGTAACGCCACCTGTAGGATATATTACCTGAGTTAACATCCCTAAAGAAAGTTTCGATGTATCAACTGACCTGTCAGCTCCCGGAAGAGAAGTTACATAAGAGTAAGGAAACCCGGTGCCAAGCATACCTGCATAGTAGGGATATTTCAGACTAGTAAGGAGATTTGTATTGTTGACGCCATTATAATAACCCCAAAAGTCTTTTGCAAAAGAACCCTTCTGTGGAAGTGGGGAAGATTCGTTATAGGTAAACTGATACGGAGGGTTGGACTGTGCTTGTCCGGCCTGGTTGTAACCAGTTTCCTGAACTGCGGTTAATTTTAATCGCTGACCTTGCAACGGATCTGTTCCACCATTAGGACTCCCAACTTGTGAAAAACCAAAATAGCCGTAGGTAAAAGTAAAAGCCTTTATCTTGTTACCGGTCACAGCATCTAATATATCTACTGATTGAATACAAGGAGCTTGCATATCTGTCCTTGTACCCAGGTTAAAATTTATGATCACGTCTGCCGTTTTAATTTGCATGATGGTTTTAATATAGTGATTCTCATTGCTTGAGGTCGACTGTATTTGTCCTTCAGCGGTAGATTGCAATGCAGGAACCGGGTAGCTCGTATGGAAAAATTCACTATATCCGGCTGTCCAGTTGTAGGTGTTGTTTGCATAACTAAAGTTTATCGTCTTGCCGTTATGCAATGTGATTTGACTTAATTTAAATGTATAACCCTGATGACTTGCGGCCCCTCCGTCTGTCGATGTTTCCTCATCATTAAAATAATATCTGTCTCCGTTAAGCGTCGTTATCTTCCAAGCTGAATTTGCCCCCTGTTGAATGAAAATTTGCTTTTTGCTTGTCTATTAATACCGGTTGATGTGTTGAAGGATTAAGATAAAATTTACCGGAATAACCTCCTGGAAAATTATATTGGTAAATGTCGGGTTGAAGGTCACCTCTTAATAACCCCAGCATAGAATTTTCCGTATCGCCATAGCTAGGTGTCGGCGAGCATGGACCTGCAGCATCTCCAATACTTCCACGCGAAGAATGAAAACCTATCGGCGACACGTTAGCGAGAAGATAATTATAATCCGAAGGCATCGTTTGAAAATCATCAGTTTGATCAGATGCTCCATTGACAACCTGTATAACAGCTCCGCCAGGTTCTAAAAGCCAGCCCAAGCCCACATTAGTTGCCTGATCCTCTACTTTGAACCCAGAACTGTGGTAACTTAATACAATTGGAATTTCCAGTCCGTCTTCTTTTATGGTATATAAGGGGATAGATATATCCGCTGTGCCAGTATAATAACCTATTGGAACATCCCCAAATCGTCCAAGCATCGCAGCTTCAGGTGAAGTTGCCATCATGCTTTTTAAATTGTAAGTTACTTGTGTACTGGGAGTAGTTTGCGCCCTTATAGTTGATACAAGGCAAAATGGCAGTAATGCTGCAAAAAGTAATTTCCTAAAGGGTATAGACTTCATGGTCAAGGTTAATAGATGTCTTAATGTTGGCGAATCGAGTCTATTTATTGATTTTTTATTGTTGATCCAGTTAACTTCATTACTGTAACTTCCAACTTTTCAAGTCGCTCTTGCTGCGCTTTCAGCTGTTCTTTTTGAGCATCAATCTGTAGTTGCTGTTTGTTGTTGATTTCCCTTTCATCACTTAACTGTTTGTCCTTATCGATCAAATACAATGTAAGTTCTTCTACCTTTTGCAATAGCTTAATCTGATTGTCGCCTAAATCTAATCCATCAGCCTGCATTTTCCTTGCTGGGATTATTCCTGGGAGATGATGATTTGCGTTGATGTACTTCGAAACATCTGAAAGTGGCAGCAATTTATAAGCTGGTTCAAAAACAAAATCGGCTCCTGTAGTATTAACAACGATTTGATTAGCCCTGGCGCTACCAAATACATTTAATCTATATGTTTGGCTTGTCTGAGTTGCCGCTGTACCAATGACAACCTCCCCGGTACCTTTTACCCACATTAATTGCGTTTCATTATTACTATTATCATGATTGTAGAAGGCAAAGCCACCCGTATTTCCATACGCTTGATTAGCTATAAAATCAGTCTCCCCGCCGTCGGAACTACGATCCCAGCCGATGAGCATCTGCCCGGTATTTGCTAAACAATTGGATAGCGAGCCAAATGCATTCCCGGGACTTATGTCTCCGGTATTAATACCACTGCAAATAAAGCTCCCATTTACATGCAAATAACTTTGAGGATTTGCATTGCCTATCCCCACATAACCGGCATTGGTAATTCGCATTCGTTCAGCGGATCCAACACCAAATGCTAGATTTGTTGGTGTTCCGGGCGCAATTAGCGTAAATTTGTCGGTTGCCCCTGCTGCTGACAAAGTAATCCTTACGTCCTGATCAACCAAATTTGAAATATTTACTATTTCTCCTGACCCTGCTACCGTAAGTCTGTCGCCAATACTCCACGTACCGATTGATACGTTACCGGAATTTAAATAGTAATCTCCTGTTCCGCTTAGCGTCCATTGCGCTTGTGAAAGTTTAAAAATTAAAAGAAGGAATGTGGTTAGGTAAATTTTTTTCATTGTGTTGAGAGGTGATAAATAGTAGTATTAGATTTTGTTTGTTGTCAACCATGTGACTTCTAGTAAATCAAATATTTATGGCATAGGATCCTATGCAAAACAGGGTTATTGTTGCGATAATTTGACCAACATCATCAAACAGAAATATCTTGATTAGTAATTGGATAAATTATATTCCGTGATATATCGTGACTTGATATAAATCCGGCAATGGGAATGATGTGGTTGTTCATTGTGAGTAAGGTTAACGACGTATAAGATTCTGATTTAAAAGTATAAAGAATCTGCCTATTTCCAATTAATTTAATAAAATCAATTGAACATCACTTCTCTATATGAAATTTCAGTTCGATTCTGATTAGGAATAATTATTAATACAGACACATCATATCACCGGATGCTTCAGGTAAAACAATAGGTAATATTTAATAGTTAATCCCCGATTGATGTTGTCTTACCGAACAACCGAACATCTAAAAAGAATTATTTTATTATTTTATCTAAGATAAAAATATAATCGAGATGTTACTTTGAAAAACAGACTAATTCTTTACATTAGTCACAATGAAATTTAAGACCTTTCTTTATCTATTATTAAGTCTTTTTACCGTTCAAGCGTTAACATCCTGTACCGATATTATTGAACCGTCGATATCAAAATATACTGTTAAACTGGAAGCACCTACCGACCAGTATATCAGCCCGAGCTACACGATCAATTTTTGGTGGGACCAGGTCGCCAATGCGCTCACTTATCATTTACAAGTAGTAACGCCAACATTTGCTTCACCTGGCAGCCTGGTGTTGGACACTGTTATTACAGGGAATAAGTTTTCCTTCAGCCTGAGCCCCGGGAACTATCAGTGGCGGGTGATGGCGGAAAACGGCAGTTCCCAAACACCATACGCTGGGCCACGGAGCTTTACTGTCGGGGCTTCATCTATTAAACAGCAGACGGTGCAATTGTCAACCCCGGCTAATAATTATCTAACCAATTCTGATGCGATTGTATTGACATGGGCTACCTTATACGGCGCTACAAAATACCAATTGCAAATTGACACCAATAGTTTTGCCGATACAACCCATTTAGTCTACAATAACGTCCTTTCGGGCCAGCAGTTCAATTTTAATTTCCCGAAAGACCAGGTCTACCAATGGCGTGTCCGGGGAGAAAATGATACGGCCTATTCGCTGTGGTCCTCCACTAATATGATGACTTATGATCATACGCCGCCTGGCCAGGTAAGTGTCTTACTGCCTGCCAACAATCAAACCGTAGCATTACCAGTTAATTTACAATGGAGCAGTACGGCAACCGCTAATAAATACAAGCTATACGTTTTTCAAAGCGACTCTACCACCAATTACAGCTCCGTATTTCCTATGATCATCAATACGACAGATTATAATTTCAACTTCGGTTCATCAGGCGACCGCGTTTACTGGAAAGTATCAGCAATAGATGCGGCCGGTAACGAAGGCCAGGCCAGTGTATTGAGAAGCTTTGTTTTGCAATAGTGACCATGAAAAATAAGAAGTTCACCTATTTCTTAGGGTTTGCGGTTTTGATTGTCTGGGGCCTGATTATTTACAGAATTGTCGGCACTATTGATACTGGTGATGACACGGCAATCATCGCTCCTGTTTTAACAAAAAAGGAACCTTTTAATGATTACGCAGTACCTAAAGACACAACCCGACTAACGCTGAACTATCGTGACCCATTTGGCCTTATTCAATTCAGAGACACAGTCAAAGCAGTCTCTCATGAACGAACGATGCATAATATTACATTGGCCGCGGCATCGGCCATAAACTGGGGATTCATCAAATACTCAGGATATATCCGTAACCCCGGATCTAAACAATTGATCGCCCTGGTTCAAATCAATGGCAAAAGCGCTGATATGAGAGAAGGCGACGTGGTTGACAAGGTCAAATTGATTAAAAATATGCAGGATTCCGTTAAGGTGTTCTTTAACGGCAAAACTAAATTTATAACCATTCAGCACGGATGATCTCATGAAAAAAATATTATTACTGATCTGTTTATTTCCTTTATTCACTTATGCCCAAAAGCTACCAGATTTCGGGCTTGACAAGGTACATATTGTTAATAACGATCAAAATATACAGGCGGAGACCATTCCCGTAAATTCGGAGCCCGAGCTGTATAATGACCGGTTTTACTTTTGGTACAGTTCAAACCGTATTCATTCCACCCAAGGCGGCTATAGCGGCCGGTTATTAAATGGTAGTTATAAGGAATTTTATCCTAATAAAGCGCTTAAGGAGGAAGGCAACTTTAAAGAGGGGTTAAAAGACGGAATATGGAAAACCTGGAACGAAGACGGTAATCTTGCGCAGCAATATACCTGGAAGAAAGGGCTGCTCTCCGGTAAGTTTATCATCTGTGATGAAAAGGGGTATATTAAACAATCCGGCAAATACAAAAATGGCATTTTGTCGGTCAGGGACTCTGTTTCATTATGGCAAAAATTGGATTTCTTAAAAAAGAATAAAGCCACTAATCAGAATACCAAATCTTAACGCAGCCATGCTGAAGGCTTCTGCACTGTATATGGTAATTATTATTGCTTTAGTGATCGGTATTCTTTGTTCATCTTTAATTGTGACGGCATATTTTTACCGGCTGCAATACCAAAAAACATTCCGGCACGAACAGCTGCAAAACAATGTGGCTTCCGCAGTAAATATTTTATTAGGAGGGACTGATACCAGTTATGCGGCTCCGAAAACATTTAGCCTGTTTAATCAGGATGCCGACTCGGTTTCTACCCAAAGATTTTTTTGGGGAACCATTGACATTGGTGTCGCTAAAGCAATGATTCAACAGGATACGATCTATAGGACCTTCGCCATAGCTAACACGATTGACTCCAGCAAATGGGCCGCGGTTTACCTGGATGACAATAGCCGCCCCTTATCTTTGAGTGGTAATACGTCCATCGTTGGCGATGCCTATCTCTCCCCTGCCGGAGTGGCTCAGGCTTATGTTAATAACCAGGCCTACACGGGTGATAAAAGGCTAATTATTGGCGTGAAACATAATAGTGAGAAAACATTACCACCGCTTAATGTCGGCCGTTTACAGAAATTGCAGCAATTGATCCAGCAAAGCCGAAAAGATGAACCAGGCTTACCCAGCACCGATTCCCTTATCAACTCCTTTTTATTACCTACTAAAATCATCAACCTTGGCAAAAGCGTTAACACGTTAAAACACATCAAACTCTCCGGCAATATTATCCTGTTTTCAGATACAGCCTTAACCCTGGACAGCACAACACAATTAAACAATGTGATCGTTGTCGCTCAATCCATTACGGTGAATAGCGGCTTTCACGGGGTTTGCCAGCTATTCGCTCATGATACCATCGGGGTTCAACAGCGATGTAGTTTCGACTATCCTTCAGTTTTGGCTATTATGCGGTTTGATCCCGCATCCATCCTGAAAAAGGGCGCGAAGATTTCTCTATATAACAACGTGGTATTCAATGGCTGTATCTTTACCTACGAGCAGCAAGCTAGCACCCTCCCTCCTCTTATACATATTGGTAAAAAAGTAACTGTAAAAGGACTGGTATATTCCCAGGGCTATGTAGAATTTCAGGATCAAGCGGAAATCGATGGTTCGGTATTTACCGATCGCTTTTTATACCAGACTTCTTTTACACGCTATGAAAACTACGTGGTCAATACAACTATAAACGAAAAGTTACTCTCGCCTTATTATTTAACCAGTGTACTTTTTCCTGTCACCACTAAAAAGAAAAGAATATTACAATGGTTAGAGTCAAATTAAGTATAAAATCTAAATTAGCGGCATCATCAATCATTGAAGTATTGATTTCGATGGTGGTGATCATGGTCGTATTCGGTATCGCCATGATGATCTATGCCAATATAGTACAGTCCTCCCTGTCGGTCACAAAGATTAGGGCGCAGGCCATTTTAAACCAAACGCTACAAGCTGACGAAACTTCAGCAAATAGTAGCTCAACAACTTTTACAGTCGACAATCTCAATATTGAACAGACTGTTAAAAATTACAATAATGAGCCCAATCTGACCGAAATTGACCTGGCTGCCTACGATACCAACGGGAAACAACTGATCACCCTGCACAAGGTAATTATCAATAAAAATGAATAAACAGGTAAAAGCATTTACGATTATGGAGATCAGCATCGTCATGCTCATCTCGGCTATTGTGATCGGCATTGCGTATACCGCATTCAATATTATCAACCAGTCTTATCGTTCTTTTCAACATAAAAACGAGAATATCGCGGTACTAATCCGTCTGGATGAATTATTAAAGAAAGACTTCTCACGAGCGAATACCATCAGCAAAACCACAAACGGCATCTTTGTTAAAACCGGCCCCGACAGCGTTATTTACGAATTCGAACGCGATTTTACGGTAAGAACCAGTACCATCATCGATACTTTTAAATTGAACGTGCAGGATGTCGTCACCACCTTTGAGACGAGTCCGATAACAGCAATTAGCCCGGTAACAGAACAGAACCGTATTGATGAGCTGAATTTCAGCATCCTTTTTGAGAACGAAAAAATTCCGTACTATTACCATAAACAATACAGTTCAGCAAACCTGATAGAAAGAAACCCGAATGCCATCAATTGATTTAAGCAGGTACGAAAAGAAGAAAATCACCAAAGCGTCATCTACCAAAGATGGGGAGGGCTTGTTGGCTTTGCTCAATAAGGATATTTCTTTCGGCAGCAAGGAACTGAGTGATAAGAAAAAGGAGTCGCTATACCTAGAGCTGAGTTCACTTTTGCAGGCGGGCATTAATTTAAAAAATAGTTTTGAGTTAATCACCGCAGACCTAAAAAGCGATAAGGATAAAGATCTATACAACCAGATACAAAACGACGTATTAAAAGGTGTAACTTTTTCCCAGGCATTGCGGCAGTCTGGTAAATTTTCGCTTTATGAAGTATTCAGCTTACAGATCGGTGAAGAAACCGGTAAACTAATCGAGGTATTACAGGATATGGCCAAGTTTTATCAGAATAAGATCAAGCAGCGCCGTAAAATCGTTTCCGCGTTAACTTATCCCTGCGTAGTGATGGCTACATCTTTTGGTGCCGTATTTTTCATGCTAAAGTTTGTGGTGCCAATGTTTGGTGATATCTTCAAACGTTTTGGCGGTCACCTACCCTGGGTGACCGAAAAGATCATCGCCATTTCTGATTCCATGCAAAACAATCTATTGCCTTTTTTCATTGTCATCGTCATCATCTTCGCGGCTATTTTCAGTGTGCGTAAAACAGAGCAATACCGGAAAATAGCTTCACGAATTTTATTACGTATCCCTGTCGTGGGTAGCCTGGTGCAAAAGATCTACCTGGCCAGATTCTGTAATTCCATGCGTTTACTCATCAATGCGCAGTTGCCGCTATTACGATCCATCGCGCTAATTCGGCAGATGATCAGTTACTATCCCATTGAATCATCCCTTCAAAAAGTAGAGGATGATATCATGAATGGAAACACGCTTCACCAAAGCTTACAAAAATTCAGTATCTATCCGCCTAAAATGATTCAATTAGTGAAAGTAGGTGAGGAGACCAATCAACTGGATTATTTCTTTGAAAAAATATCCGAACAATATATAGATGAAGTGGAATACAAAACTTCTGCCTTAAGTAGCATGATGGAACCCCTTATTATCATTTTTTTAGGTCTGATTGTAGGGGTTATTTTGATCTCGATGTATTTGCCATTGTTTCAGATGAGTAATAGTTTTCAATAGGACTGATTATCCGGGATCTGTGCACCGATAGTTAAATCGAGCTTTACAGGCAGGCGCGTATTGTTTATTTGACCATTTCAAGCATAACTTCCAAACCGAGCTTTTTGACTTTGCTGCTACTCGTATTGACCTCGGTCACTTTCAAACTTTCAGACCTAATCATTCCGATATCATTTTCCTGTTGTAGCCGGTCACTTAGTTTCATCAGGGAAAAATAGTCACCTTCAAATTGCAAACGTTCTATAATATAATGATCTGAAATATTGGCGATATCTTGCATTGGGACTTCTGATAGTTTCACATTCTCTTTATCAGCAAGTAAGGAAACAACATTAATCAGGTTATTTCGTAAAGCAGTTGTATCGGCTTTATAAAGCCCGATCAGCTTATCCAGGTTTTTGTTTTTGCGTTCAAGGTAGTCAGGTTGAATTGCGATATCATTGGATTGTGATAGCTTTTTTTCCAGGCTGCTGTTTAATTTCCAGGCTTCTATGGTCTTTTTAAAAGCCAGTTGATAACTGACAAATAACAGCAAAATTGTTGCTGCAATTAATAAATATTCATTTTTTACCGGTATCTTTTTTAACATGATCAATACTTAATAGTAATAAGGAACTCGCCGGTATTTTTTTCGTTATTGAAGGTGTAATTTGCTAATTGGATATCCTTCACCCAAGCTTTTGTTTTGATCCTGGCAATCCATTCGTTAACCGGAATGATGTTCTGAGCGAAACCACGAATTTCGATCTGCCGGTTGCTAAACGATAGAATTTTCTGCACCCGGCTTTTCGCTACATCTACTGGATTCACCGTCATCTCATCCAGCGTAATTTCTCTGGGCATAAGGGAAGCGACCTGATCAATTAACGCTATCTTGTTCACTCCTCCGTCCCAACCCAGCAGGTCGAGTAAAGTTTCTTTTTGGGTGACCTCTTCATTTACACTTTGGAAATCCACCGAACTTTGCACCGTCCGGCTTACTCGGGCAGTCAATTGATCATTCGATTGCTTCAGTCCGGAGAAAACCACAAAATTGATCAGCAATAAAATAAAAAACATAGCCAATATTAACCCGCCGTATACCCGTAGCCGTTTCCCGATTATCACTTCATTCCAACCCTGTTGCAATTCCGGAACGTCAGCGACAACTGAGTCTACTTTATCGGATAAAATCAATTGAAAAGCGGCGGCATAGGCCAGTATCAATTGCTCATCGATCTTTTCTGATTCGACCTTGATCGGAAAGGGTGCTTTTACTTGTCCGTCATAATTCCAGGAAAGCCAGTCACCGTCCTCATGTCGTTCTATGGTATTTCCGTCAAAAACGAGCCGGTTATCATAGCTGTTTAACTGGGGAATAATATTTTGCACAGGAAAGGGGCCCAAGCTTAAAGACAAGGGAATATAGCCATTTTCCTTTAAAGCCTGTAGCCACTTGTTGGCCTCGTTTTTCCTGATGATGGAGATAAACGAACGCTTACCCGACCGGAAATTCTGCACATAAAAATCATCGATGTTGGCATTAGGAAAAATACTGTTAAAACTATGCTGATCAATGGCTTGAATCAGCTCGGTTTGTTTTTGCAGAATGCCCTTCCCTGTTAGATTTAACGCGACCAATTTAACATCGAAATGCTTTTGTAGCACTTCGATGCTTGCTATATCGGTGATTTTTTGATCAAAAGTAAGCTTGTTTTTTTCGACAGAAAGCCCACAAGCATTGATTTTTAAATCGCCACTGGTGCCAATTTGAATACTTATACCCGTAGCCTGATTTATCCTATAATATTGTTCCAACATAAACGAAAAATCAACGCATAATGACAGGCCTGATAAAGACTACCGTCACAACCTTTTTTAATGATTTGGATTTATTGCTAAAGATATATTTCAATATAGGTATCCGGGATAATATCGGGAAACCGGAAACCGTATCGTCTTTTTCCGTCCGTTCAATCCCGCCCAGTAAAATCATATCCTCATTATTAATACGCATGCTCGTTTCATAACTACTGGTGGATTTAGGTGGTGGCGATCCGTCGGTAGGGATGGATGTGAAATCAGAGATGTCTATTTTGATCCCCATCGTAATCTGATCATCCCCCGAAATTACCGGTTTGATAGATATTTTCATATTCGCGTCACTTTCCACATAGGCATTAGTTAAAACCGTAGAAGAGGAGGATGCATTGGTAGGTATGAAACTTTGTGTAGAATTTTTATAGTAAAGCGAGCTTCCGATACTGATGGTCGCTGTGTGCCCGTTCAAGGCTGTTAACTTTGGAACAGATCGAACATCTACATCGCCAACCGATTCCAACGCGTTCAGGCTAACATAAAAATTGGGAACAACATGCCCCAGGTTTATACCAACTACTTTTCCAACGCCATTTAATAAATTATTGACTGAACCTGCGCTAAAGGTAAAGTTCATACCTGGCAATATGGTGCCGCCTGTCTTTACACTGTCGGAAACCCCTGCTGCAATCCCGGTTGATACAGTCCTGCTTTTGTTAATATCGATCATCGTAACTTCGATCATCACCGAAGGTACCAGTACATCCAACTGCTTAATAAAAGCCGTCATCTCCGCGATATTTGCGCCGGAGCCGGATAACAACAGGGTATTTTGTTCCTTAAACTCCTTGATCTCCACGTTTTTTTTCCATTCACTTGGGATCATCGCGACAACTGTATCAATGGAACGGTATTGTAATTGAATGGCTTTGAACGTCCGTAAACCCTCCAGTTTGCTATCCCCGATTAAATAGACATCGTTATCCACATGAAAAGTATAATCTGTTCCCTTTAGTAACAGGCTTAAAAAGTCGTCATAACTTACATCATTAATATGTATGGTAATGGTTCCTTTCAGCTCTGAATACAAGGAATAGTTTTTGTTTAATTCCTGCGAAGCTTGTTTTACCAGGTCGGCAATAGGTGTATTGGTTGCATCGGCAGAGATCAGGTTTTGACCATTGATCATTCTGGTAAAAATACCTGCCGATGAATGGCCTCCCGGATTGGCTGCTTTAAACGTTTTACGGACAGCGGTGTTCTTATCCCCGTTCACATATAATTCCTCATTTTCCTCCAAAGGCTGGAAAAGAAAGAAATTATCATTGGTCTTAATCATTTTTAAATCGTTCCCATAAGCGAGCTTTTCCAGCGCAGTTTCGAACGGGGCATTTTGGATAAAAGCGGATACCAGCTTATTTTGCAACGCGTTTGGCACGATAATGTTCTTTCCGCTTAAGCGAGTGATCTTCCTGGCTACAGCAGGCAGGCTATCGTTAGTTAATATTAACGACAGTGTATTATCTGAGGTATTATAACTGGCGTTGACCTCTTTTTGAGGAGGCTTAATGAATTGAGCTGGATCCTGAAATGGAGTAATATAAATAATAGAACCCACGGTGGAAATATCCAGATTGTATTTCTGAGCCAATAGCACCAGGATATTGGTGGCTGTAACGCCGTTAAAAGTATCATAAACTGTAAAATTGAGCTTAGGATCAATACTGATGCTTAGCTTATTTGATTTGGCCAATGCGTTGAGGTAATCAACAATAGAAATACCGGTTACCATTAACTGAACTTTTTGATCAAGTCCAGGAACATCAACCGCTATTGCATCGAGCCTTTGCTGAATGATTTGTGTTCGGTCCCTGGTCTGCGCCCAGAGCTTATTATAAGGCAATAGTGTAGTTAAAAGAAGGATAATTAACGTAAATTTTTTATACATATCAATAGTTAAGTAATAAGGGATAGATCTCTTCTATAGAGGTTTGGCCGGCGCTGAAAAGATTAAAAGCATTCTCAGCAAGGGTGTGAATTCCACGTTCTTTGAGAAGCTCATTAATATTCATATTGCCACCTTTAATCTCGGCGGATAATTCCTGATCAATCGGGATTACCTCATAAACGGCTTTTCTGCCTTTGTAACCGGTAAAATAACAATGTTCGCATCCATTGGCTACATAATGTTCTACGACTTCAAGATAAGGTTTAAATTGTTTAGGGTACAAGCCCGAATCAAAGTCTTTAACCTGTTTACATTCCGGGCACAGCAACCGGATCAGGCGCTGGGCAACCGTCGTATTCAGGGTGTTGGCAACTAAAAAGGGATGGACGCCCATATCGATCAGTCTTGACACCGTCCCCCAGGCGGAGTTAGTGTGTATCGTAGATAAAACCAGGTGCCCCGTAAGCGCAGCCCTGATGGCCATGTTAGCAGTTTCCGTATCCCTGATTTCTCCGACCATAATCACATCCGGGTCCTGTCTTAAGAAAGTTCGCAAGGCTTCCGCGAATCCCAGCCCGATCGATTCCTTTAGCTGTACCTGGTTGATGCCCTCCAGCGTGTATTCCACCGGGTCTTCAATGGTTAATATATTGCGGGTTTCCTTGTTTAACAGCTTGAGCGTGGCATATAAAGTAGTTGTTTTACCAGAACCTGTGGGGCCGCTGATCAGCAAAATACCATTGGGCCGTTTAGCTCCCTGCAAATAATTATCAAGATCAAATGCCGAAAATCCCAGACTGTTCAAGTCGATCTCCGTAGCATCATTATTCAGGAGGCGGAGCACAACCTTTTCTCCGTGCAGTGTGGGCAGCACAGAAGCCCGTATATCAAATTGTTCGCCCTGATGCTTAAAGTTGATGCGACCATCCTGCGGCAAACGCTTTTCTGCAATATCCAGGTTAGCGTATATCTTTATTTTATTGATCAGCGCGGGATAATCTTCTCGTTTTAATAAATAACGTTCTACCATCATTCCATCTATCCTGATTCTTACCCTGCACTTATTTTCATAACTTTCAATATGGATGTCGCTACTTTTTAATGCTTTTGCTTCCTGTATCAGGTTATTCAAAAAATCATCCGGATTGTTACTCAAGGCAAATTGTTTCAAACCTTGCGGAGTATTATCCTTCAAGTAATATTTTGACAACAAGCGGGCTATCTGCGCTACAGGTATAGGATCAAGATCAATTTCTAAACCAAACATGATCTCCAATTCCGCCTGTAGCTCATTCCGGTTTGCCGAGTCTTCGCAGTATAACTGTAACCTTTCATTGGTGCGTTTTTTAGGCAATATGCGATAATGCCACGCCTGATCTGTTGTCAGCCAATGAATGTTCTCTGTTAGTAAAGTAATATTCTCGTTCATTTAATCAAAATATGTAACAACCAGGTATCATTAGTCGTGTCAAAATGTAAAAGCCACCAGTCGCTACTTAAAAAAACGGCAAATACTAAAGCTTGCATACCCGCCAGCGGAACGTGCTTACTTTTTTGATTTGCAAAAAACTGCCAGATTAACCAGCTTGTTAATACAAGGAGTAGACTGACGATATGAAAGAACAAAAAATTAGCAAAAGACAGGTAAAAACTTATACTCACCAGGAACAGGATATCTCCCCATCCTAATAAGTTCGCTGAGATATTAACCCATCGTTTCTCTTTTAAGGAGAACCAGCAAGTTATGATCAGCAATTGCAACACAAGAAATCCCAGGTTGAACAATACAGGCAGCCACAGATCACCAATGGATCTTTGGCTAACTAAATCTGAAACTATAAATAGAACTACGATCAGTGGAAATAATATCCAGTAAACAGACCTGCTTTTAATATCCTGTACAAAAATGACCAGCAGCACCAATAGGATTAAAATTCTCGTCAGTAACATTTAATCCGGGGTCACTTCCTTCAGCGTTTTATCCTGGTTAATTTGCCAAACGTTAAACGTGCCATTACCATTAAAATCAACCACAGCCGTAGCCGTAGCGGTAAAGGTAGTATTGGTAGCATCTGTTATATCAATGCGGTAATTGGCGCGGCCGTCTTTATTGTCTGTACTTAATGGTTCCTGGACAAAACCTATTTCCGTCAGGTCCTTTGAATATTTAGAATGTTCGTAGAAATAGTTTTTTTCCAATTCCTGCACATGTGCTAACTGTAATTTAGCTTCTGTGCTTTTTGCTTTAGTAATTAACGGCAGCAAATTGGGCAATGCCAACAGTACCAATATCCCGATGATACAAAGTACAACGAGTATTTCTGTTAGGGTGTAGGCTTTAAGTTTTTTACTTAACAAGGGTGCGTTGGGCTTCATCTTTAAAATCAACCTAAACTAAGGATTATTAAATAATCTGCAAGAAAAAGTTTTCAATATTAATTATGGAGATCGTTAAGCTATCTGGTCCTAAGCTCTGTTAGATAAAGTATTAAGCATCCAACAACTCCCAGATGAAGATAGAGAACGCATACCATACTCCATAGATGGCTTAATTCAACATGCTAAAACAAGATTGGCTTATAAGAAGCAAACTGAAAAGCCCGGCGCTCAACGGCCGGGCCCAGTTTATTCAATACCTGCCTGTTTGCCACCAGCGGGACGCTGGCGGTAGCTCTAAAACCCTTGCGGCAGCGGGGGAAATCGCCAGTTAAAACTGTAATCATGCAGCTACAAGCTCGCGGGAGCGAGTTTATTATTTATTTTTCAATGCCTTTGAATATGCTATTCTACATAAATTGAAACCTAAGTAAAGTCCCAAGCTCAGCCAAAATAGGTAACCAATTATCTCAGGTGAAATAAGTGGCTTTTTTTTTATTTTATTTAAGACAGAAAAAACCACATTTAATGTAAAAAAGATTTCTATTGCTCTTCTATAAATGTTAAACCATTTCCAATTGCTATACATTGCGTTTTCTTTTTATTATTAATTTCATCAATAGCGAAAGGAAACCCAAAAATATAAATAGAAAATAAAAACTCAATATCATATGATTTATAGGTACATATTTCTTAAAAAATAAAAAAATTATTATTCCAATTATAGCTATAGCGGACGAACAATTCGATACCGTGTGCCAAAATTTTAAATTATTCATATTATTTTATTATTTTTTTGGTGCCCATTGTATAGTTGTTGGTTGTTGATATGGTAAGAGATTAGACGGATTAATATACTGAACAGGCTGTGGATACAGAAATGGTGTAGGAAGATTAGTTGGTCTTGAAGGCGTAGTATAATTTGGAGGTGTATTATTATCGAGAATATCGTTCCAAGCACTAACACCCGCGACTGCTCCTACTCCGAACCAAATAAACTTCATAATATCTGTAGCAGGTCCACCACCAGGGTTACCTTTCCCATCCGGATCTCCTTGCGGGGTAGGCCATGCATATGGAACTTCAGTAGCGGTTGTCCATAGATCTGGATCTCCAAAAGGGCCAAAAAGGTTGCCTTTATAATCTTCATATAGCATATATCCAGTTGCGGCAAGCAAACCTACTCCTAAGACAACTTTTGAAATAGGTTCCGGGTCAAGTGCATCTACTTCCCAGGCAAGTGCTAATGCACCAGCATTGATAAGTGTTTTTTGTCCTCC
>Ga0206809_1081_pt1 | contig 17430 bp, 16 predicted proteins | sample Alteio_BWOrgCont_55_FD_152903 | JGI IMG/M metagenome (GOLD analysis project Ga0206809, IMG submission 152903) | Enriched cells from forest soil in Barre Woods Harvard Forest LTER site, Petersham, Massachusetts, United States -... | ecosystem: Environmental > Terrestrial > Soil > Temperate forest >... | reverse complement strand
TAACACTTATGGAATTGTTACCATCACCAAAACTCCATCCATTGTTAGTTATTGTGTTTCCTGGTAATGCTACCGATGCATTTGTATAAGTTACCGTTACAGGCATTTGCCCTACTAAAGGGCTCGCCGTAAAGTTTGCCATAACCGAATCTGCCACAAGCGTATAAGGTGCCGATGGGGCATTTCCACAACTATTAGTTGTAAGTAAAGTATAAACTCCACCATGTGTTACGCTTATTGAAGTTGAATTAGCACTAATTGTTGCTGTTGATGGTGCAGGTCCAATCCAAGTTCCGGGGTTTGGTACCGATAAAACCACAGGCGGGTTTATTGCCCCTATACAAACAATTGGGCTGCTGGCTGTAATAGTTTGTGCTATTGGTAAAGGGTTTATACTAATGGTTATTGTATCCTTGTTCGAGCAGTTATTTACATCCGTACCAACTACGGTATAGGTGGTTTTAATAGTTGGACTTACACTAATAGGGTTAGCTTGCGAGCCCGAATTCCAAGTATATGTTTGTGCACCTAACGCTGTTAAAGTTGCGGTAGAGCCTGCACAAATAGCCGCGCTCGTTGGATTTGAAGCAATAGTAATATTAGGTAATTGATTTACAGTTGCCGTTGCAATGGCAGGTACTGTAGGGCAACTATTTGCATCGGTACCAACTACTGTATATGTTTGATTATTAGTAGCTAATACACTTATATTTGAAGTTAAATCTGAAGTACTCCAAGTATATGTGTTAGCACCCATAGCTGTAAAAGTTGAATTGCTTCCTGAACAAACCGGAGCTCCGGTAACTGTAAGTGTTGTTATCGGATTTACAGTTACATCGGCCGTTTGCGGATTAACATTCGTACAACCATTTGCATCTGTACCAAATACCGAATAGGTTTGTGTAGCAGTAGGGGTAAATGCAGTTCCGTTTGTTATGGTTGGTGGTGTTGGTGTAGAGTATCTTTTTAGAAAAACATTTACCGATTATATTGATGGTGTTAGCGGCACTTATTACGATAAAGCCAAATTGCTGCAATACAAAGGGCCAACGGCTGTAGCTTTAGCCGACCCAAGTTTAGGCATTATACCAAATGCTACATCGCCTAACGGAGATGGTAGTGGAGCACAACGTGGCGATAGAAAAGATAAAGATTCCTACTTTACTTTACAAGTAAAAATAGGTTATGTTTTAAAGAGCAAAAAACACCGCCATACAACCAAAGCCAAGTTTTAATTTTAGTTTGCTAATACTGGTTTAAAACCGTTTAACGTTATTTAATTTCTTTCTTACCAATTTTGTAATAACACAGCTAAGTTTTCGTTAACTTTATAGTCCAACTATTTATTATGCGCAACAAACTTTTAAAACCCGTAGCAGTAACCGTAAGCCTTGCCTTGCTGTCTTTTTCAATTATTAAATTTGCGTTCGATAAAAATCAACTGATACTTGATATTGTAATGAGTGGTTTAGATAACGCGCATTACAGTCCGCAAACAATTGACGATAAATTTTCGGCTAATTTTTTTGATTTGTACATGAAACGTTTAGATAACGGAAAAATGTTTTTAATGCAAGCCGATGTAGATAACATGGCTAAATATAAAACTAAAGTTGACGATGAAATTAAAGCAGAAACATTTGAGTTATTTAATTTATCGAACGATTTAAAAAGCAGAAGAATATTAGAAAAAGAAGCCTGGTATAAAGAAATACTTTCGAAGCCGTTTGATTATAAGGTTAATGAAGAATATGAAACCGACGGAGAAAAAGTAAGCTTTGCGAAAAACGAAACTGAGTTAAAAAATAAATGGAGACAATCGCTACAATACCAAACCCTTGCCAGATTGAATGAATTGTTGCTTGCGCAAGAAAAAATAAAAGAAGTAAAAGCTAAAAGGGATACCGATGCTGTTATTAAACCTTTTGATACGTTAGAAGTAGAAGCCCGTGCAAAAGTTTTAAAAGCAAATAACGATTGGTTTAAACGCTTAAAAAAATTAAATAAAAAAGATAGATATGCCGATTATGTAAACACTATTACGGCTATGTACGACCCACATACGGAGTTTTTTCCGCCAAAAGAAAAAAAGATGTTTGACCAAAGCATGACTGGTCAGCTAGAAGGAATAGGAGCGCGTTTACAACAAAAAGATGATTATATAAAAATAAGCGAACTTGTTGTTGGAGGACCTGCCTACAAACAGGGTGATTTAAAAGCGGGCGACCTTATTTTGAAAGTTGCTCAGGGTGATAAAGAAGCTGTTGACATTGTTGGGATGGAAATTGATGATGCCATAGAATTAATTAAAGGTAAAAAAGGTACCGAGGTAAAACTTACCGTAAAAAAAATAGATGGTTCTACAAAAGTTATTTCAATTATTAGAGATATAATTGAGTTAGATGAAACCTTTGCACACTCTGCCATTATGCAGAACGATAAAAACAAAGTAGGCTACATTAGACTTCCATCTTTTTATACTACTAATTTTACTCGTAGTGGTGGCGATGCACATCGTTGTTCACAGGATATAAAAAATGAAGTACTAAAACTTAAAGCTGAGGGGGTAAGTGGCATTATATTAGACTTGCGCGATAATGGAGGAGGGTCGTTACCGGAGGTAGTTGATATGGCAGGTTTATTTATTAAATCGGGACCTATTGTACAGGTGCGTAAAAAAGGTGGAGATACTGAACAACTTAGCGATAGAAGCCCTGACCAAATATATGATGGTCCGTTGGTGGTAATGATTAACAGAAACAGTGCCTCAGCTTCAGAAATTATGGCTGCCGCTATGCAGGATTACAAACGCGCGGTTATTATGGGGACACAAAGTTTTGGTAAAGGCACCGTACAATCATTTTTAGATTTAGATAATTATGTAATACAAGGGCTTGATTCTTTAAAGCCACTTGGCTCGGTAAAAGTTACCATGCAAAAATTTTATCGCATTAATGGTGGATCGACACAATTACGTGGCGTTACACCTGATATAAACTTGCCGGACCCTTATTTTTATATTGAAACAGGTGAAAAAGAAATGGATAACCCAATGCCTTGGGATGAAATGCCTAAAGCAGTTTATGTGCCGTTTGATAATATTAAGTATGATAAACTGAAACAAAAAAGCGAAGCTCGTATTAAAAAAGACAAAGAGTTCACATTAGTTAGCGAAGAAGCCAAAGATTATAAAGCTAAAAAAGACGATAGCAAGTACAGCTTAAACTTAGATAAGTATATGGCTGAAGCTAAAAAATATAAAGACGATAGCAAAAAATACGACGACCTAAAAAAAGATGTTAAAGGTGTTGATGTATCGCTTATGAAAGTTGATGTACAAAAACTTTCGGCAGATACTATTAAGTTAAACCGCGAGAAAAAATGGGCTGCTAACCTTAAAAAAGATTTTTATTTGAATGAAGCAAGTAATGTAATTAGCGATATGAAGTAAACTACTTCTTTACGTTAATTAAGTATTCTGCAATACATTCTCCGTTGAGGTAAATTGTAAAATCTGATTTTACAGCTTTAGGAAAAACATAAGCGAAACAATATTGCTTTAACTTTTCGTTGTATTTTAAATCAACAGGTGTTACAAATTTATCGTCGTTTATAAGTATAGCGGCATTTTTCAATGTAGTATTTGCTGCTATATAAACCTTTAACGTATCGTTTAAGTGCCATTTAAAAGCACCCTTTTGCAGCGATAGGTTATTTATGCCAAAGTGAAAATAATCGGTATAATAAACAGGCCATTTTATGAAGGTGGATTTTTTGATAGGTTTATCTAAGTACAGAAACTTTTTGTTTTCAGGAAAATGGTCGAGGATAAATTTTTGTGGTGAGGTTAAAAAATAATGTTCGTCAAACTCCTTCATATATTTATGTGTAACCACATTGTATTTGCTGGTAGCCCAAGTAACATCAACCAAATACCAATTGCCATAAAGTTGCACGCTATTCCAGGCATGGTCGGTTTTTTTTAGGGGTTTATTTATATCCTTTACTTCGGTTTTGGTGTAGCCCGCAATTACATCGCAGGGTATATTTACTGTGTTGCACATTTCTTTTAACAGGTTTGAAAAACCCTGACAAACCGTTTTGTTTTTGCGTACAACAGTAGCGGCATCCGTAATGTTTGAAGCACTCTTATTATACTCTATGTTATCAGTTATCCACCTAAAAATGGCTCTGAATTTTTCATGTTCGGTTTTTAAATTTTCGGTAAGTACAGCGGCAATTTCATTTACGGTTTTAAACTTTCTCTTCGGAAAGTTAATAGCAATGCTATCGGCTTGCCTATAATCAAAGCCTTTTAACTCAGCTAAATTCTGAGAAAAAATGCTGATAGGAAATAAGAGAAATAAGATGAACCTAATCATTTGTTCTAAAGTAAAAATAAAAAAGCAAAACAATAGCGCATCTTAAAATATATTATCAACTTTGAGAAAAAATAATACATGCTGGCAGAAATTATAACCATTGGTGATGAGATTTTAATTGGACAAATTGTTGATACAAACTCGGCTTGGTTAGGCACAGAGTTAAGTAAAATTGGGATTTCGGTAAAGCAAATAACATCGGTTAGCGATGATAAACAACATATTTTAGAGGCGCTTGCCCTTGCTGAAAAACGTGCCGATATTATTATTATGACAGGTGGGTTAGGACCTACAAAAGATGATATAACCAAACATACTTTGTGCGAGTATTTTAAAACCTCATTAATTGTAAACGATGCAGTTTTACAAAACATAACCAGTTTTTTTGCCAAACGCAACCGCCCTATGCTTGAGGTAAATAATAAACAAGCTGAAGTGTTGGCTAACTGCGAAATTTTATTTAATAACCATGGTACCGCGCCCGGTATGTGGATTAAGCATAACAATAAAGTGTTTATTAGCATGCCTGGTGTGCCTTTTGAAATGAAGGGCATTATGATGGATTTTGGTTTAGATAAATTGAAAAGAACGTTTAAGCTACCTTTTATATATCACCGTACTATTTTAACTCAAGGACTTGGCGAGAGTTTTTTAGCTGATAAAATAAAAGACTGGGAAGATGGTTTAATAGCCAAAGAAATTAAATTGGCTTACCTACCATCGCCGGGGATGGTTAAGTTACGCTTAACTGCGAAAGGAAGTGATAAGCAAAAAATAAAAACAACAGTTGACGCCGAGGCTGATGAACTCTATAAATTAATTAACGAATATATTTATGGTGAGGAAGAATTAGGTAAAACGCCACCAACTTTTCAAAGCATTGTGGGTGAGGCTTTAACCAAACATAATAAAACTATTTCGGTGGCAGAGAGTTGCACGGGTGGTTATATATCTCATTTAATAACATCTATTGCAGGAAGCTCGGCTTATTACAAAGGCAGCGTGGTGGCGTATGAAAACGAAATTAAAATTGCCGAATTAAATGTAAACCCCGAAACGCTTAAAACTTACGGAGCTGTATCAGTAGAATGTGCTAAGGAAATGGCAAGCGGTATTTTAAAAAAGTTTGATACAGATTATGCCATTGCTACAACAGGCATTGCCGGACCAACAGGAGAAACACCCGATAAACCCATTGGTACCGTTTGCATTGCTGTTGCAACCAAAATTGAAGTGACTGCGCAAAAATTTATTTTTGGAACTAACAGAGTACGCAACATACAAATGGCCGCAGATATGGCTTTAAATATGCTTAATAAAGCAATTAAGTAGTATGCAAAAGCATTTGCTTATTATATGTGGATCTACGGCAGTTGGTAAAACAGCTTTGAGTGTGCAGCTGGCTAAACATTATAGCACCGAAGTTATTTCGGCAGATAGCAGGCAGCTTTATAAAGAAATGAGCATTGGTACGGCAAAGCCTACTGTGCAGGAAATGGAAGGTGTGCCGCATCATTTTATTGATTGTATATCTATACAACAAAACTATACGGCAGGAGATTATGAAAAGGAAGTCATAAAAAAACTGGATGAATTATTTGCACAGCACGATATAGTAGTTATGTGCGGTGGTACAGGTTTATACATTGATGCTGTTTGCAAAGGTTTTGATGAGGGAATAGAAAGTAATGCAGGGATTAAACAACAGATTACCGAGCAGTATAATTTATTGGGTTTAGATTGGCTGCAAAGCCAGGTAAAAGAAAAGGATATAGATTTTTACAACAAAGCCGATACACATAACCCCCAACGCTTAATGCGTGCTTTAGAGGTTTGTTTGGTTACAGGTAAGCCTTATTCATCACTCAGAAAAAATAATGTGGCAGTGCGTAATTTTAATGTCATTAAAATTTTTATAAACGAGGATAGGGAAGTGTTGTACGAAAAAATAAACAGGCGTGTAGATGCTATGATGCAACATGGTTTATTGAAAGAAGCAGAGGGTTTATATAAACATAAAAACCTGAATGCATTAAACACGGTAGGGTATAAGGAGTTGTTTGATTACTTTGATAACAAAACAAGTTTAGATAAGGCAGTAGATTTAATTAAGCAACACACACGTAACTACGCCAAACGACAAGTTACCTGGTTTAAAAACGATGAAGATTGCATTACGTTTGCACCTAATGAAATTGAGAAGATAAAAGCCTTTGTAGAAATTGTTTTACAGCACAGTTAAGCTGTAAAAACTAAAACCTTCCTTTTTTTCTTGTAATACAAAACCCAATTTTTTGTATAGACTAATGGCAGACGAATTATTATTATCTACTGATAATTTTATGGTAGTTATATGATTTTCTTTAGCAAAGTCTATTAGTTTTTTCATTACCAAAACACCTAGTCCTAAACCTAAATAGGCTTCTATAACAGCAACACCAAGCCAAATGGTATCGTCTTCTTTGTCTAAATGTCCGTAAGCAACGGGTTCTTCATCATCTACTAATAAAAAGGTGCAAGCATGATTTTTTATCACCTCTAATGGTCGTTTTTGAAAGTAGCGGAACGATTTAAGCGAAGCACCCGCCTCATCAATAAATTGTTGTAACAACTTTACATCCGGATATTTTACTTGTACAAATTCCACAATTATAAATCAACACTATTTAGGGTAAAAGGCTCGTCTTGCTGTAAATCGGTTTTTATTTTTTTACCTAACACACGTTCTAAATAATTAGGCGATAAGCCATTCATTGGGCGTTTAAAGGCAATATGTTCTTGTGTAATTACGGTACCGGCTTTTATATTTGTTTTTGCCACCAAGCTTCTGCGCATGCCGTAGGTGTTTTTTTGTTCAGATTCGCTGGGGGTTTTAACACCCGTACCTAAACATTTTTCTACGTTTCTAATGCCTTCAATAAGTTCTTTAAACTCTTGTGGTTCTAATGAACAAGAGTGGTCTGGTCCAGGAAGGGTTTTATCTAAGGTGAAATGTTTTTCAATCATTTCGGCACCCAAAGCAACGGCTGCGAAACAAGCGTAGTTATTTGGTACGTGACAGCTATAACCTACGTGTACATGTAATTTATCGCGCATGGTTAGCATAGCTAATAAATTGGTGTCTTCAATTTTTGATGGATAATCTGTATTACATTGAAGTATAACCACATTGTTATTGCCTGTTTCGTGCATGGCGTGTACGGCATCTTCAACCTCTTGCATGGTTGCCATGCCTGTGCTAACAATCATTCTCTTTTTAAAAGAGGCTACGTATTTTAAAAATGGAATTTCAGCAATTTGCCCTGAGGCTATTTTAAAAGTATCAACTCCAATATCATTCAGTAAATCGGCATCTTCAAAATTATAGGGGGTTGACATAAAGTCTATTTGCTTCTCTTGGCAATAATCTTTTAGTTTTTTAAAATCTTCTTTTTGCAGCTCCAGTTTTTTAAGCATATCAAACTGACTCTCTTTAGCATCGGTTACTTTTAACTGATACGATGCCTTTGGCGATGAAGCCGTAACAATTTGCGCTGCCTTAAAGGTTTGAAATTTTACACAATCTGCACCAATTTCTTTGGCTTTATCAATTAACTGAAAAGCCATTTGTAAACTGCCGTTGTGGTTAACGCCTGCCTCGGCTATTATATATACTTTTTTTGCTTGCATAATTAGGAAGCAAAAATACTAAAAAGCGGGCATTTATTAGTTTTAACTACAAACCCAAAACCGATTTTAATTTGGTATAGCCTGTTTTGCTAAGTGGTACTTTAACCCCTGTTTTAAGCAAAGCAATATGGCTATCTTTCTCCAATGCCTCAATTTTAGTTATTTGCTGCACCTGCACAATATAGGAGCGATGTACACGCACAAATTGGTCGGCATTAAGCGATTGTTCAAAATAATTCATGGTTTTCTTTTTAAGCGAGTAACCATCTTTGGTAAATATTTTTACGTAATCGTCATACGCCTCTAAGTAATGTATATCATGTACGGGTATAATTTTAATGTTGTTACCGTTTTTAACCACCACACGGTTTTGTTCTTCAGGTTGTTTGTGCGTGTTTTCAAGTAGGGCAGTAGTGTTTTGTTTTGGCTCGGTATTAGCATGTTGTTCTTTCCATTTTTTAAGGGCTTTATCAAAACGCTCCTTACTAAATGGTTTCAATAAATAATCAATGGCATGTGCTTCAAAAGCTTTAATGGCATACTCATCAAATGCGGTAGTAAAAATTACCGATACGGGAGAATCAATTAATTCCAGCATTTCGAAGCCCGTAATTTTTGGCATTTGTATATCCAAAAATATAATATCAGGCTTATGCTGCATAATGGCTTTAACGCCCTCAAAGCCATCGCCGCATTCTTGCATTACTTCAATGTCTTTATCGTCTTGTAAATATTCTTTTACAATGGAGCGAGCCAATGGCTCATCGTCTATGATAACAGTTTTAATCATATTGTTTGAGGGATTATGACAGTTGTTGTGTATAGATTTTTATTAAATTCTGTTTTTAATAAATCGTTTCTAAAAAATAAAAGGTGCAAACGGCGTTGTACCGATTTTAAACCAAAACCCGTACCCTGATTAGGTTGTGCCGTCTCCGCATCAAAAGGGTTGGTAATAGTTATGCGTAAATTTTTACCTTCAACACTTGAGTTTATTTGTATGGTAACATCGCCAATGGTATCGTACAAACCAAATTTAATGGCATTTTCTACCAAGGGTTGTAACAATAGGGGCGGAATTAATAATGCTAAACTTTGTTCATCGGCATTTATCTCTGTATTTAAACGATGACCAAATCGTACTTTTTCAATATCGAGATATAGTTGCAGGTGTTTTAATTCTTCTTGCAGGCTTGATAATTGCTTATCGTCTTTCTTCAACGTGCCACGTAAAAAATCAGATAATTGCTGAATCATTTTACGAGCCTCTTCGGGTTTAGAACCTGCTAAAGCACTTATAGAATTAAGACTATTAAATAAAAAATGTGGTTGCAGTTGTTGACGTAAACCTTCAAGCTCAGCATCGCGTAATAGTTTTTCTACATTGGCTTTGCGGGCATCAATTTCCTGACGGGCTCTCATTCGGTTTAAAATCCAACTGAATAAAACTACCCACTCAATAATTAAAAACGAAACGCAAAAACGAATTAAAAATGCTTTATGAAGCAAGGCAACATAATCAGCATCTGACGTAAAAATTAGTAAAAGAAGAAAGTTAGAAAGCCAGGCACACGTTATAGCTAACGTAATGCTCCAACCAATAAGCATTAATACATTTCGTTTGCTGGGGCTAAAATACCGAAGCGACATTGCCATAGTAAAACTTAGTGCAAGTAGCAAGCTGTTATTTATAGCGCTATCTACTACCGCAATTTGCCAGCTAAAACCCAGCCTGTGAAAAACAAACACATGCAGCACCGCCCACAATAATATGTAGGCGATGTAAGCAAAGCTCATTTTTTTATAAGATAGGTCTTTCACTAAAAACTAAAATATATATACAAAGTTACTTAGTGTTTCAATAGTACGTTCTTTTTGTTTTACAATATTTATGTAACTGGTAGCATCTTCAGCCTCTTCTGTGTTTGAATATATTTGCGCGCCATCTTCCATGTCTTTTAACTCAATAAGGTCGAGCACACCAATATATTTCCAGCTAACGTTTTCTTTGCTTTCGTTTAAAAAAGATGTTTCTTCTTCTTTACCCTTAGCGCGTGCTTTTGCTAATGCTTCGTTTTCTGACTTTGCTTCAAAAATTCTAAACTGTTCATCAAATTGTGGGGTGTGTTTACCATCGCCACTAACTATTTGAAAGGCTAATTTTGCTATATATTTATTCATAGAGTTTGTTTTTTTAGGTTTGTTGTTATCATTACATATTTTAAATAAGTTTCTTCTTTTTTCTGCCAGTTGTGTCATATACTTTTTTGTTACACTAATTAATAATTCTGAATTTCTATTCCGCCAAATGTTACACTGCCTTTTATAACCAAAATTTTATCGGGGTTAGTAATTATGGTTTGGTGCGGGCGTTTATCTTCAACACCACCAAACACGGTGTTTACATCGGTTTGAATTTCCCAGTTAGCAGGTACAATAATTTTCATGCCACTAAAAACATTCCCTATTTCTATAACAGCTTTTCCGTTTATATCAGCTTGACTAAGGTTTAAGTTACCGCCGCCAAACACACATGATATGTTACCGCCTTTAAAATCTTTTGATAGGATGTTTTTTTTAAAACCACTAAACACTATATCCATATTTAAAACATCATCTGATGAGCTTGATTCATCATTAGCACATGCTGAAAAGCGATTGCCGGTATAATTATGATGACCGAATTTATGGTGAAATCTTCTTTCCCATCTTTGGCGATAGCGATCGTGATTAAAACGACGGTTTGGTCTAAAAATCATGGCTAAACCAACCAGCATAATTAATATGGGCCAGAAATAAACTTTATACTGCAAGGTGGGCATAAAATCTTCAGCCATATAAATGCCTCCTATAGCTATTAGTATAAGCCAGCTTATATTTCTAAATGAACTTTTTACGCCTACAAACACCCCAATTACAATTAAAAGCATTTGCCAGGTAAATAACCAAGCAGGAAAAATTACACCCATCTCACGTGCTAAAAAAGCGGCACCAATAATAAAAAGAATAATGCCCCCCATTATTTTACCACGACGATGACGAATTTGGTGTTCTTTAAATTTCTCGTCCCAATTTATATTCGAAAATTGGTTGTTGTCTTTATATTGATTTTGTGTTTCCATTTTGTTTTTTGATTACGATACAAATGTACGCGCATCGCCATCGCATATACAACAGCTATTAGGTTAGCCAAGGTAGGGGGTAGGTAAACGAAGGAGTTTTATCGGTGAAAGAAGTTGAAAAAACTTACTTAAAAATTATTTCCCGTCGGAAAAAAGAGAATCTATAAACTCGGTGCGATTAAAAACATGAAGGTCTTCCATTTTTTCGCCTACACCAATGTATTTTACAGGTATTTTAAATTGGTCGGATATGCCAATAACAACGCCGCCCTTAGCCGTACCATCTAATTTAGTGAGGGCTAAAGCAGTTACTTCGGTAGCGGCAGTAAATTGCTTGCATTGTTCAATAGCGTTTTGTCCGGTGCTGGCATCAAGTACTAATAAAACTTCGTGCGGGGCATCAGGTATAACTTTACTCATTACCTTTTTTATTTTGCCCAACTCGTTCATTAAATTTACTTTGTTGTGCAAACGCCCTGCTGTATCAATAATAACTACATCACTATTTTTTGCAACCCCGCTGCTAACAGCATCAAACGCAACTGAGGCAGGGTCGGCATTCATGCCTTGCGATACTATGGGCACACCCACACGCTCGCTCCAAATGGTAAGTTGGTCAACGGCGGCGGCTCTAAATGTATCGGCAGCACCAAGCAACACGTTTTTGCCTTTTTGTTTAAACTGATAGGATAGTTTACCAATTGTAGTAGTTTTACCCACGCCATTAACGCCTACAACCATTATTACATACGGTTTTTTATCGGCAGGGGTAGAGAAGTCGCTAACATCTTCCGAATTGTTTTCGGTAAGTAAAGAGGCAACTTCTTCTTTTAAAATAGAGTTTAGTTGTGCTGTACCAACATATTTATCTTTAGCCACACGGGCTTCAATGCGTTCAATAATTTTTAGGGTGGTGTTAACGCCTACATCGCTGGTAAGTAAAACTTCTTCTAAATTATCTAAAACTTCGGCATCTACTTCGGTTTTACCTGCAATGGCTTTGGCAATTTTACTAAAAAAGTTCTCTTTGGTTTTGTTTAAACCTTTATCAAGTGCCTCTTTTTTATCTTTAGAAAAAAAACTGAAAATGCCCATGTTACTTTTAATCCTCCTTATTTAATTTCAAACTCTAACTTTACTGTAACAGCTGCTGTTTTATTTTTTGCTTTGGTGTTAAACGCACCATCCCACGAATAATCTTCGGTTGAATTTTGCCCAGTTATTTGTATAACACCCATGCTGGCATTTTTCATTTTACCAACCGAGCCTTCTGCATTTTCGGCAATTTTATCTGCACGGTTGTAACCATCTTTTGTGGCTTCCGATAGTAATTCTATTTTTAAATCAGCCAGTTTCGAATAAAAATAATCAGGTTCGCCTGATATAAACTCAATGCTTTGGTCAATTAAACTACCTGCATTTTTGTAAGCATTTTCAACAGTTGGCAGGTTTTTCGATTCTACCGAAATTTGCTGACTAAGGTTAAAACCCGAAAAAACTTGTCCGGTTGTTTTGCCTTCATTATCATATTTAGAATCAAACTCACGGTTTATTTGCAGGGCAGAGAAAACAATTTCGCTTTCCTGTATGCCATGACTTATTAAATATTGTTTAACCGCTATAATGTCTTTTTTTATTTGACTATTAGCCTCGGCAAGTGTATAAGCCTTTCTACTGAAAGATGAAGACCAAATAATCCTATCTGATGTAAAATCGCGCTGCGCCAAGCCCGTAACTTTTATTGATTGGTAAGAGAGGTGGGTTTTTTCCCAAGCGCGCGAAAATATACGAACCGATATGCAAAGGCAAACGCCAATAATTAGGTAACTAAGTGCTTTTATCATAGTGGTAAAAATAAAAAACTTCTTTCCATAAAAATGAAAAGAAGTTTAGTTTCTTTAATAACGTTTAGGTTATTTATTTTTCAAAAAATCTTGTACGTGGTCGTTATGTACAATCTCTTCTCTAAATGCGTAAGCACCTGTTTTAGGTGACTTTACCATTTTAATAACGCGCGTAAAATCTTTTCCTTTACCGCTTTTTAGTGTTGCTACTACCTTTTTTGCCATAACTTATATTATTTAATTTCTTTATGAACTGTGTATTTACCTAACACCGAATTGTATTTTTTTAATTCAATTCTTTCTGAAGTGTTTTTTTTGTTTTTTGTTGTAATGTAACGAGATGTACCCGGTTTACCAGTTGCAGCATGCTCGGTGCATTCTAAAATAACTTGTATTCTGTTTTGTTTCTTTGCCATGACTAATTAATTATAATAAGGGGTGCAAATATACACTCAATTATTTAAAATTCAAAAAAATAATTAGTAAAACTTCACATTTAATTCTTCGTTTTTAATTCTTATACTATATTTGCAGCCTTAAAAAATTAAAAATAATTAGATAATTTATGCAAAATAGAGGTGCCATTACAACATTTGCTGTGCTTTTAGGCTTGGCTTGTCTTTTTTACTTATCGTTTACTTGGGTTACGCGTGGCGTAGAAAAAGATGCGATAGCCTTTGCTGATACTTATATATCGAGCGCGGCTGTTAAAAAAGCTGCAACAGATTTCGCTCAGGGCGACGCATCTAAGGAGCGTTCTTTTTTAGACGATGCAAAAAATGTGAAAGCAGATGCTTACTTAGATTCTATGAAAACCGTTACGGTTTACGACATTTTAATCACAAAATACACCTACGATGAGTGTAAACAAAAAGAGATAAACTTAGGTTTGGACTTACGTGGTGGGATGAACGTTACGCTTGAAGTATCGCAGGCAGACATTATTAAAAACCTTGCCAACAATAACCAAGACCCTGATTTTAACAAGGCAATTGCTCAAACACAAAAAAACTTAGGTGTAAACAACAATAAAGATTTTGTTGCCCTGTTTGCTGAAACCTACAAGCAAATTGCACCAAATGGTCGTTTAGCACCATTATTTCAAACTATTGAAAACAAAGGTAAAGTTGAGTACAATGATAACAACGATAAAGTACTTGCTTTTATACGCGAATCGGTTGATGAGGCGGTAAACAGCTCAGAAACTACTTTCCGTAGCCGTATCGATCGTTTTGGTGTATCGCAACCAAACATTCAAAAATTAGAAGCAAGCGGGCGTATTCTAATAGAATTACCGGGTGTTAAAGATAAAGACCGTGTACGTAAACTATTACAAGGAACTGCAAACCTTGAGTTTTGGGAAACATACGAAAACGCTGAACTTGGTCAGTATTGGGCTGAAGCTAATAAAAAAGTTAAAGCACTTTTAAACCCCGATTTAGCTAAAGCCGATAGCTTAAAAGGTGATACAACACTTGCTGCTGCAAAAGCAGATTCACTTAAAAAAGTAGCTAACAAAAAATTAACGCCTGCTGAAATTGAAAAAGCAAAAGCCGAAGCAGTTGCTAAAGCTAAAACTGATAGCACTGGCAAAGCAAAAGAATCGTTAGCACAAAAATTAAAAGACGGTAGCAAAGCGAGCACCGATACTTCTAAAAACAAAGCAGCTAATGATACAGCAGTAGCAAAATACAAAGAAAACAACCCACTTTACTCAATGGCTGGTCCGTTAGTGCCAAACGTATCGCAAGATGGTAAATATTTTGGTTTAGGTTCGGTAGTTGGTTATGCTCGCACAAAAGATACTGCGCAAATTAACACTTGGTTAAACAACCCTAAAGTACGTTCGGTGTTTCCATCAAAAGTACGTTTTATGTGGGATGCTAAACCGGGTAAAGGCGGCGAAGTAATTACGTTATATGCTATTAAAGTTACCAGTCGTAATGGTAAAGCTGCCATGTTTGGCGACATTATTGACGGGGCTCGTAAAGATTTTCAACAACAAACAGGCGAAATTGCTATTAGCATGACCATGAAAGGTGATGCAGCACAAAAATGGGCTGCTTTAACCAAAGCAAACTCACCTAAAGATAGCAAAAGCCGTGGGCGTTGCATTGCCATTGTAATGGATAACGCAGTTTATTCGGCTCCAACCGTAAACGGCGAAATTCCTAACGGAAGCTCTCAAATTACAGGAAACTTTGATAACCGCGAGGCAGATGCCCTTGTAGCTATTTTAGGTGCCGGTAAATTACCTGCTCCGGCTCGTATTGTTGAAGAAACAGTAGTGGGTGCTACATTGGGTCAGGAGTCTATCTCTAACGGTTTAATATCGTTTGTTATAGCCTTTATCGTTATTTTATTATTTATGGCTATGTATTATAACAAAGCAGGTTGGGTTGCCAACTTAGCCTTACTTATAAACTTATTCTTTATAATGGGTATCCTAACCTCATTAGGGGCTACTTTAACACTTCCCGGTATAGCCGGTATCGTTTTAACCATTGGTTTATCGGTAGATGCCAACATCTTAATTTTTGAGCGTATACGCGAAGAATTATCACTGGGTAAATCAACCGGGCAAGCCATTAAAGAAGGTTTTAAACACGCTATGCCAACTATTATAGATAGTAACGTAACGCTTTTAATACTTGGTATCATTCTTTATGTATTTGGTAATGGTCCGGTACAAGGGTTTGCAACTACATTGTGTATTGGTATTTTATCATCGTTATTTGCTGCGGTAATTTTATCGCGTGTGGTATTCGATTGGATGAGTGATCGCAAAATGGAAATCACGTTTGATAACAATATGACTCGTAATGCGTTTAAAAACCTGCATTTCGATTTTGTTGGTCGTCGTAAAATTTATTACAGCATTTCTACTGCCATCATCGTTTTAGGAATTGTGTTTTACTTTAAAAACGGTGGCTTTAACTTAGGCGTTGATTTTAAAGGTGGACGTACTTACATGGTTGGCTTTGAAAAAGGCATGAACACCGAAGATGTTAAAAAAGCACTTACAGCATCATTTGGTGGCGAAACTCCTGAAGTTAAAACTGCGGGAAGCACCAGTAAATTAAAAATTACTACTTCGTACCGCATTAAAGAAAACGATGCAAACGTTGACGAAGAAATGGAAAAAGGCTTAGAAAAAGGCTTGGGTGGTTTAAACACACAGTTTAAAGTTTTAAGCTCACAAAAAGTAGGACCAACCATTGCAACCGATATTTTGTATAACGCTTATGGTGCTATCCTATTCTCGTGTGTGGTGATGTTCTTCTACATTGTTGTACGCTTTAAAAAATGGCAATATGGTATGGGGGCAGTTGTGGCTTTATTCCATGACGTGTTAATTGTACTATCGTTCTACACCATTTTAGATAAAGTGTTGCCTTTCTCTTTAGAAATTGGGCAAGATTTCATCGCAGCTATTTTAACCGTTATGGGTTACACCATGACAGAAACAGTTGTTGTGTTCGATCGTATCCGCGAGCGTTTAGCTGATTCGGGTAAAACCGATGCACATGGCGAAGAGCGTAACAAGCTTATTAACTTTGCATTAAACAGCACATTAAGCCGTACTATTTTAACCTCGTTAACTGTATTCTTTGTGTTATTGGTTATCTTTATATTTGGTGGCGATGCAATACGTGGGTTTATATTTGCCTTGTTAATTGGGCGTGTAATTGGTACCTACTCTTCATTATGTATATCAACACCAATAGTTGTTGATTTAGATAGAAATACAGTTACTAAAGATTTAGATAGAAAAGAAGCTAACAGAGCTGTAAAAGCATAATTAGTAGATAGTTATAAAAAACAAAAAAGGAGGTCGATCGACCTCCTTTTTTGTTTTTTATAACACCTTATATTTTAACTTAGTTGATATTTATAACCTATAACTCATGGCTAGCAAACATTTACCAAACAGAGAAATTGAATTAACTACTGATACAGATGCATTCGGTTATATAAATAAAGGAGATGCAATAGCAGCCTTTTTTACTGATAATAAAGAGCATTTAAAGGATACAAAGATGTTTGCCTTATATGGAGAGTGGGGAAGCGGTAAAAGTTCTTTAATGCAATACGTGGCAAAACAACTTGAAGGGACAAACTCTTATAAAGCACTATTCTTTCCAGCTTGGGAGTACGAAAGAGATAATAATTTACCTCTTTCTTTAATTCATTTCATTTTAGATGAATCAAAACTATCGGCAAAAAAATTAGGAAAAGATATATTAAAAATCGCTGGCTCTACTTTTTTGGCGGTAACAAAAAGCCTTTCAATTTCAACTCCGGTTGTAAAAATAGATTTGGGAAGAGTTACCGAAGCATCTGAAAAATTTGTTGATGATGAAAAAAAAGAAAAGGAATCACATTATACCACCCTAAAAGAGTTTAAAAGAA
>Ga0206809_1080_pt1 | contig 17737 bp, 10 predicted proteins | sample Alteio_BWOrgCont_55_FD_152903 | JGI IMG/M metagenome (GOLD analysis project Ga0206809, IMG submission 152903) | Enriched cells from forest soil in Barre Woods Harvard Forest LTER site, Petersham, Massachusetts, United States -... | ecosystem: Environmental > Terrestrial > Soil > Temperate forest >... | reverse complement strand
ATCGATTTCGGGCACGCCGAGATTAAGAAGATTGTCGCGGGGATTGAGGATCTGGTTGCGCGCGCGGGGAAACCGAAGCGGGCGGTGACGGCTCCGGAGTTCGACAACGCGTACTTCGAGGCTCTGCATGCCAAGGTGGGCGCGCGGCTGAAGGACGCGCTGGACACCAAGGCGCATCCGAAGCTCGAGAGCCAGGTGCTGGTGAAGCAGATTAACGATGAGCTGAAGGCGGAGATTCCGGACGACGCGAATGCGGCGGCTGCGAAGAAGAAGCTGGCGCATTACTACGAAGCATTGCGCGAGAAGCTGTTCCGTGAGCAGGTGACGAAGGAGCGGGTGCGGCCGGACCATCGCGCGTTCGACGAGATTCGCGCCATCACGATTGAAGTGGGAGTACTGCCGCGCACGCACGGCTCGGCGCTGTTTACGCGCGGCGAGACGCAGGCGCTGGTGACGGCGACGCTGGGCACGACGGACGACTCGCAGCGGCTGGAGACGTTCGAAGGCGAGCAGCGGAAGCGGTTCATGCTGCATTACAACTTCCCGCCATTCTCGGTGGGTGAGACGGGACGCATGACCGGCGTCGGCCGTCGCGAAATTGGGCACGGCGCTCTGGCAGAACGCGCGATCAGCGCGGTTCTGCCAACGGAAGCCGAATCACCTTACTCGCTGCGCATCGTGTCGGACATTCTGGAGTCGAACGGATCCTCTTCGATGGCTTCGGTGTGCGGCGCGAGTCTTGCGCTCATGGATGCGGGCATTCCCCTCAAGGCCTCGGTCGCCGGCATTGCGATGGGCCTGGTGAAGGAAGGCGACGACTACGCCATCCTGACGGACATTGCGGGCGCGGAAGACCATTACGGCGACATGGACTTTAAGGTGGCCGGAACGCGGAACGGGATTACCGCTCTGCAGATGGACATCAAGATCGGCGGGATCACCGGCCAGATTATGCGCGAGGCGCTGGCACAGGCGAAGCGCGGGCGGCTCTTCCTGCTGGACACCATGGACGCGATTCTGAACGGGCCGCGGACGGAGAAGTCGAAGTTCGCGCCGCAGATTCGGACCATTCAGATTCCGACGGACAAGATTCGCGATCTGATCGGGCCGGGCGGCAAGACGATTCGCGGCATCATCGAAGCGACGCAGGTCAAGATCGACGTGGACGACACAGGCAAAGTAAACGTGGCGTCGAGCGACGAGGAAGGCCTGAAGAAAGCGCTGGCGATGATCAACGACCTGACCGCGGTGCCGGAGGTGGGCAAGGTTTACCTCGGCAAAGTGGTACGGCTGGCAGAGTTCGGCGCGTTCGTCGAGTTGTTCCCGGGAACGGATGGCCTGCTGCACATCAGCGAAATTGCCGAGCATCGCGTGCGCGAAGTGAAGGACGAGCTGCGCGAAGGCGATCAGGTGATGGTGAAGGTGCTGGGCGTGGAAGGCAACCGCATCAAGCTGTCGCGCAAGGCGGTTCTGAAGGAGCAGCGTCAGAAGCTGGGCTTGCCGGATCCGAACGCCGGAGCGCCGGCGGGCGATATGGCGGCTGCGGGCGGTGATCGTCCGGAGGGATCCGAACGCTCGGAGCGGCCGGAACGTCCGGCACGAGCAGAGCGGGGAGACCGCAGCGACCGGGGCGACCGCGGCGACCGGGGCGATCGCGGACCACGTCCGCCGCGTCCGGCCACACCGCCGGAAGAGCGGCAGCCGACTTCAAATGCGAGCACGATCATGATCGAAGGCGGCGACGACTTCGATGAAGACGGGCCGGAAGTCGAAGAGGGCGAGGAGATTAATTACAACCGCGCGGATGGTGTTCCGGTTCCAGCGAGCGGCGAGCGCCGTCCCAGTGGGCCGGCGGGCGGAGCAGGCGGACCGGGCGGACAGCAACGCCGGCGGCGGCGGCGGGGACGGCGTCCGGGTGGTCCGGGCGGCGGTTCTGGCGGCGGACGCGGGCCGCAGTAACTGCGGCGAACATTCATCAACGAACTGCAGTCAGAAACATCGATCGGGAAACGGGCTGGGTGGCTTTGCCATCCGGCCCGTTTTCACAGGGAACAGGGAACACAAAAAAGAAAAAGCAGAAAACAGGAATCAGGAATTAAGGATTTGTAATCAGGCGTTGGGAAATTGGCGTGTGCTATTACGGGACAGGACTTTACGGCGGGCCAGCCGGAAAACTGCCCGGTTCCGTCGGGCGTTTACTGTTCTGGCAACAACGCATCCTCAGAGGCGGTACCAGCATCCTCAAATCAGGTAGACTGACCGCAAATGAGCGCTTCGATGTACATCGTCGTGGAGGGGGAGGATCCGGGGTACGACATCTTCGTGAACGGCCATGCGCTGGCACGGAACGAAGATGCCCTGGAAAAACTGGCTCTCCGTTTGGGAGTGAAACCGCTGCTCGAGTTCTTTTCGGCTGACGAGAATTCGATGGCGCTGCTGCTGGAGGAAGGCGCGGGCGACCCGGAGTGGGCGCGGACGCTGCCGCCGCCGCAGTGGTTCTCGCCGGAAGATGGCCTGATCACCATCTGCACGCTGCACGATTTTCTGCGCGAGGCACCGACGGGCTTGGGCGCGGACACAACCGCGGTGGTGGCCGAACTGGAGGAGTACGAGCGCGTGCTGCGCAAGACGGCGGTGCGGAATTTGCGCTGGCAACTGGCGGTTAGCTGGAAGTGAGAAAAGCAGGGTTTAGGGTGTAGGGTACAGGGTATAGATAAGAAGAGCGGCCGATTCGGCCGCTCTTCTTATTTGCCACCACAATTCGCCGAAGTGTCCGGCCCTACCACTGCACGCCAGGGTAGAGGCTGGGGAGGCGCTGGACGCGGTACTGGTCCGCACCGGCGGTAGTTCCCTGCCAGATGAGCCGGGTCCCGGTGGGATCGAACTCCTGCACAATGGCGCCGGTGAGCGGTGCGCAGAAATCCGCGAGGATGTCGTCGTTGGAGAGCTGCTGCGTCGATCCACCGAAGAAGGAGAAGTAGCTCGGCGGCGGCACGTAGTGCGTGACCAGCGTCGCGGTCAGGTTCGTTTCGTTCAATTCGAGGACATCGGTGGCGGAGTAGCACTGTGCGGAGGCGGGAGCGTCGACCTTGCAGGTGACTTGGCCGGTGGGCGCCGGGAAGATGCGGTCGTTGCCGTTGTCGATCAATCCAATTTTGAAATCACCCGTGGTGTTCGGGGTGAAGTACGACATCCCGTGCTGCGCGTAGAACCAGTCTGCGGGGTCGGCACCGCCGATGAGTTTGAAATCGCCACCCTCTCCGAGACGCCAGAGGACGTTTCCGGAACCCTGGCCGTTGTTGAAGTCGATCTTGATGACCCAGTTCTGGTGGCGCATGGAGAGCAGCAGGTTATTGTCATCGGCGGAGTAGAGCATGCCGTTGGCGTGCGTCCAGTCGGGGAAATTCATGGGATGGCGGTTGATGTCGAGGTGGTCGAAGCTGTCCCAGACCCAGTCAGGATTGAGGTTCTGATCGACATCGACGAGGATGTCGCCGAGAACCGCGGTGGTCCCAGGCGAACCGGGCAGGTTGGTGAACTTTTTGGGGTAGGCGGTGAGCAGGACCCAGTGGCCGTTGGGCAGCGCGAGCGCGTCGTGGTGAAAACTCTTGAGCTGGTAAGCGTTGCCGTCGGAGTCTTTGAATCCTGCGGAAGCGAGCTTTTGATTCAGCGAATCCATGCTGATTTCGCGGACCGTGTTGCCGGCAAGGTCGACCTCACGCACGTCGTTGATGATGCTGGACGAATCCTTCGCGAGCCCGACTGTGAGCGACGAGAGATAGGAGATGGTCATGAGGAAATCTCCATCGGGCAGCAGTTGGATACCCTGAATGAGATCTAAGGAGGAACCCTTGTAGGTGTAGGTCCAGATTGGATTACCCTCGAGATCGCTGGCGAAGGCCTCGGTATCGTTGGCCGGGAGAATGGTGTTCCACAACTGAATACCGGGGGCGGGATTGCCAGTCTGCGAGACGGTGATCGGGCTGGTGGCAGGGGGCGACCCGGTCGTGAGGGGCAGGCCAGATGCAAAGGTGGCGTGATCGATGTCGGTGTACGCGGCACCGTCGTCGAGGGTGACCTGGGCCTGCATGTGGTAGAGCGTCTGGGCGCGCATGCCGGCGACGTAAATGTTGACCTGGCCGCCATAAGGCGTGGGCGTAGCAACCTGCCAGGTATTGAGTCCGTAGGATGTGGTGGGGCCGAACTGAATGGAGACGTTGCCGGGCGCAGGCAGGTAGATGGAGTAGGTATCGACTTGGGAATTCGCGGTGGGATAGATCAGGCCGTAGTTGATGACGGAGGCGACGGCAATGGCATAGTTCTGCTGAGGCGACGAGGCGAGCGCTGCGGTGATGCTGAAGTTGGCGCTCTGCGGCAGATTGCCGGGGGCGGTGTAATTGCCGTTTGCGTCGACTGTGCCAATGTTGAGGGCTCCGCCGGCGATGCCTTCCACGAGCCACTGGAGCGTGCCTCCCGTGGATGAGGAGGCGGTGAAGTGAATTTTCTCACCCGGCGCGAGCGCCACATACTGTGGGGAGATGGAAACCGAACCGTGACTGGATGCGACGGGCGGGGGTTGCGTAGGCGCAGATGGGGGCGGAAGTGGTTCTGTCCCCAGGGTGACGCCGCAACCGGTGAGGAGGACAGACGTGGAGAGGGAGATCGCGAGGAAGACGACGCTCTCGCGGAGGTGGTTCACGGGGATCCCTCCAAATGCTGCGGCTGCAGGCACCTGAGGCCCGGAAAACATAGCTGGCCGTCAAAAGGGCGTTCGACGGCCAGCGGGACTACACGTGTTAGAAGCGGATACCGAAGCTGACGGGAATCAGCTCTTCGGTGCCGGAGCCTTGATCGAAGTTCGATGTGTTGGCTTTTGGCGAGTTCACCCACACGTAGCGCACTTCAGCAAAGAACTTTGCGTTGCTGTCTTCGCCGAGGAACTTGCGATAAAAGCCAATGCCGAAATTCGCGCCGCCCTGGTTTGAGGAAAAGTGATCGACGGTTTCCGCTTCCGAAATGCAGTAGTAGTAGCAACTCTCCACCGGCTCGGTGAAATTGGTGACCTTGCGATAGAAGCCGCCGCCGCCGGTAACGTACGCCCCCGACTTGTGGGAGAAGGGTTGATAGATGATGGGCTCGAGAGCGAGATCCCAGGTATTGATGTTGCCGCCGAGAGAACCGGCCCCGAGTCCGTTCGCCGTCGCCAGGGCGTTCAGGTAATCGCCGGGGATGCCCTGCTTGTCGAAGGTGTACTCGATGAGGACGCCGATTCGCTTATTAAACATCCAGCCGCCGCCAGCATTGATATTGAATCCGACGCCCTCGCTGGGGCTCAGGTCGCCGTTGTTCAAATTTGTCTGAGAAAAGCTCGTATCGGGGCCGACCGGGATGGTGAAGCCGACGCCGCCCTCAATGGCGATGTGGCTCCAGCGGCTCTCATAGCCAGGGTACTGTTGGGTGTGTTGTCCGCCGTACTGTGGCGACGGGCTGGCGCTAGGCGAGGCGCTGGCGCCCGACGTCAGCAGGCCGTCGGAGCCAAGATACGCCTGGAGACTGGGGCTGGAAGAACTGGAAAAATTGGAGAAACCGGTTGCAGCATTGGCCGAAGTGTCAGAAGAAGAAGATGTCTGGGCTGCCGCGGTGAGCGAGAGTCCGAGGGCAAGAGCGGAAGCGGCAATCAGCATGCGCCGCGGGAGCGGGCAGGTACGATCACAATTCGCGACCATTTCAGAACCCCTTTGAGGTTGTTTTAAATTTAGGAAACCAGACGGAACGGGCTGAGGGCCTGCTTCCGCAATTATTAGGACACCGGATAGACGTGTAAGTTGCAGGTTTGGATGCATTTTGGCGTTGTTTGACCGTTCAGTCTAGTTGGACGGATGAACGAACGGAAGGTGGCGCGGCGGGCACCCGGCTTCCACACCCAGCGAGCGAACTTTGCAGCTCGCCGGGCACTCCGCAGGCAACATTGATAGCAACCCTATCCCTGAATATCAAACTGTTCCGGGGGAAGGGTTGGATCACTCTTCACGATGATGGTCTTCTCCGACATCTCCTCGAGTTCGTTCAGCCATTTGGCATTGTTGGCTTTGAGGACCTTAACGACTTCGGGATGAACGCGGAGAAGAACGTCGTTGCGCTCGAGGTGGCTTAGCATCTTCCGCATCTCGACCCAGATCTCGTTGGCGACGGTGACCGGACTCTTGACCATGCCGGTGCCGGTGCAGACTGGGCAGGGCACGCTGAGGGTCCGCTCCAGGGACTGCTTGACGCGTTTTCGGGTAATGGCGACGAGGCCGAAGTCGTTAAACTGCAGGACCTTGGAGGGAGCGCGATCGGCTTTGAGGGCGTCTTCGAGAGCCTGAGTGACCTTTTGCCGGTTGCGGCGCTCGTCCATGTCAATGAAGTCGATGACGATGATGCCGCCGAGGTCGCGCAGGCGCACCTGGCGGACGATTTCGGGGATGGCATCGAGGTTGGTCTTGAGGATGGTGTCCTCGAGACGGGCGGTTTTGCCGACGTACTTGCCGGTGTTGATGTCGATGGCGACGAGGGCCTCGGTCTGGTTGATGACGATGGAGCCGCCGGACTTGAGCCAGACTTTGGACTTGAGGGCCTTGCTGATCTCTTCCTGGATGCCGAATTGCTCGAAGAGCGGCGTCTCTTTGGTGTACAGCTTGACGCGGCGAACGAGGGAAGGCTGGAAGCGATTCAGGAACCGCACGATGCGCTCGTATTCCGATTCGCTGTCGACCCAGATGGTGGAGAAACTGTCGCTGACCTGATCGCGCAGGATGCGCTCGATGAGGTTGAGGTCGTGGTAGATGAGGGCTGGGGCCTTGGCGTTGTCGGAACGCTGCTTGATCTCAGCCCAGAGATTGATCAGGAAGCGAATGTCGGCGCGGAGATCGTCTTCGCTGGCGGTTTCGGCGGCAGTGCGGACGATGAAGCCGCCAGTAGCGGTTCCCTTCTCGCTGATGAGGATGCGCTTGAGGCGCTGGCGCTCTTCGTCGGAGGAGATTTTGCGGGAGACGCCGACGTGATTGACGGTGGGCATGAAGACCAGGAAGCGGCCGGGGAGCGCGATGTGGCTGGTGATGCGCGCGCCTTTGCGGGCGATGGGCTCCTTGGCGATCTGCACAAGGATTTCCTGACCCTGCTTCAGCAGTTCGCTGATGATGGGCAGGTCAGAGGTCTGCATGTTGGGACGGCGGCCACCGTGGCGACGGCCTCCCTGCTGGCGTCCGCGGCCTCCACGACGGTCGAAACGGCCGGGGCGGCGGTCGCCTTCGCGGCGGGGCTGAGGCTGGCTTTCGCTGGCGACGGCCGTCGTTTCCTCGCCGGATTCGGAAGAGGGCTCTTCGGATTCGTCGTCTTCGCCGGATTCAGAGTCGTCGAATTCAGATTCGTCTTCGCCTTCGGTGAAACCGGTTTCGGCGTCGTCGGTTTCCTCATCTTCGTCGGCTTCAGCAGGTGAGCCGTAGCCGAGGTTTTTCTCGATCTGGACATCGCGCATGGTGTCGCCGAGGGCTGAAGCCTGATCGAGGGTCTCCTCTTCCATTTCTTCGGGGCCGTGCTCATCGGCTTCGCCGGCGATGGGCTCGAATTCGTATTCGTCCTCGTCGATGGTTTCTTCTTCGAGGACGCCCATGCCCGGCGCGTACCCGAAGAGCTGACGGACGACTTCGGCTTCCGGCGAGGAGGGCTGAGTTTCTGCGTGGGTGTGCTCGGTGTGGTGATAGTCGTGCTCCGCGTGCTCGGGGACGTGTTCGCTGGATTCGGGTTCGTGATGGGCGGGTGCGGCTTCCGGCGCATCTTCGACGACCTCTTCGATCACTTCTTCCTCGAAGGGCGTACTGAAGCGGAATTCGCTGCGCGGGGTCTCGACGCGGTGCGAGGCGGAAGCTTCTTCCGGCTCGTATTCGTGAACCTCTTCGACGACTTCGGGTTCGGAGGCAGTCACTTCTGACGCGACGGAAGCCTGGGATTCGGCAACGTGTGCGTCGACGGGCGTGGGAATTTCGGGAACGGCGGCAGCGAGGTCCGCAACAGAGGGAGCTTCAGCTTTCGGCGACTCCTGCGGCTCGGCCGATGCCAAAGGCGCGGCGGACCATGCGGTCTCCGGCTGCACGACGGGCTCGGGAGCCTCGGCGGTGACGCTGGCCTGGGGCTCGGTGGGAGGGGCCACGGTCAGGGATTCGGAGACCGGCGATTCCGCGGGCGATTCAACCGGAGCGGGAGCAGCCTGCGACTGCTGGCCTCGCGATTCCGAGCGGCGATGACGGGAGAGCGATTCACCGGGGAGGGTCAGGCCTCCATCCCAACTGGTGGGGACTTCGATCAGTGTGGACGGACGCGCGGTGCTGACCGGCGCGGCGGGGCGAACGGGAGCCGTGGATGCCGCCGGCGCTGGCTTCGATTCGGGACGGCCGCCGTACTTGGAGAGCGACTCGCCGGGAAGGACGATGGGAAGGTTCTGCGAGGCGATGCCGCCCGGTGCTCCGCGCTCGGGAAGAGCGACGGGCTCGGCGGAGATGGCCTCTTCGACCATCGCGGCGGAATCGAGCTGGTGATCGGACTGCGGACGGTCGTTGCGCTGACCGCGTCCACCGCGCATGCGGCGTCCGCGACGGCCCTGCCAGCGGCGCGTGCCGGCTTCCGAGTCGCCGTCTGCGTGGCGAGGCTCGCGGTCGCCTCCACGGTCCTGAGCCCGGTCCGGGGTGCGGTCCTGAACGCGCTCGGGAGCACGATCGGAACGGCGCGGTGCGGCTTCGGAGGCCTGGAGTTCAATTTCGGACTCTTCGGAACGAGGGCGCTGATCGCGGGCTTCGCGTGGCTCGCGATTCTCACGCGGGCGGCGGCCGCCGCCATTGCCGCTGGTGTCGACACGGTCGAAGTCAGCGGAGTCTTCCTCCTGCTCCTCGAGAAAATCGGTGACGTAGAGGAAAGCGTCGCGCTCAAGTCCGACGTCGACGAAGGCGGACTGCATGCCGGGGAGGACGCGGGTGACACGGCCCTTGTAGATGGAGCCGGCTAGTGTGTATTCATTTTCGCGCTCGTAGTAGATTTCCGCGAGCTGATCATCTTCAAGAATTGCAAGCCGCGTTTCGTGCGGCGTGCAGGAGATACAAATCTCTTTCGCCATTGTGCCTCGATGTGCCGAGGCAGACCGAACCGGATTACCGGAAAGAACCGGGTGTGGCCGAGGAACGACTTTGATGGTTCGCACGCGGACCGGGGCCGGTGTTCTCGCGGGCTGCGCTTGGGCGCGGCGGGGAGACAATCGGCATGGGTTTGCGGAGTGGAAGCCTTCGTTTTGGGGAGTCGTTCGCGCGCAAAGAGTTTGTGACCGCTTCAGCCAACACTGTTGGCGGGGTCGTTACCCGTCGATGCACGCCCATTCCTGATCCTGCCCGGCCTGTTCGATCCACCTGGCCGGTTATTCAACTTCGTTAACTTCAAAAACCTGCGCCCGCAACGGCGGGACCTGCTGGTCGGAAACAACAAAAACTTTTGCGCCCAAGTCAGTTCACGAATCGGCTCATGCGGACATTCATTACCATGCCCAGAGCGAGGAACGTGAACAGAACCGAAGAACCTCCGTAACTCATAAGAGGCAGAGGGATTCCGGTGACCGGCATCAGCCCGAGAACCATCCCGACGTTAACGGCGATTTGAAAGATGAGGACCGCCGCCACGCCCATAACCAGGAAAGCGCCTGGAAGGTCCGCGGCTGTCTGAGCGTTTTGAATCAAACGCATCAGTATGAGGAAGTATATCAGGAGGACGAGGATCGCGCCCACGAAGCCGTGCTCTTCGCTGAAGGCGGCGAAGATGAAGTCGGTGTAAGGGATGGGGAGGAAGTCGCCCTGCGTCTGGGTGCCGCGATTGGCGCCGCGGCCGAAGACGCCCCCGTCACCGACGGCGATTTTCGACTGCAGGATCTGGTAGCCGCTGCCGCGCGGATCGGCGTCGGGGTTGGTGAAGGCGGTGAGGCGGGCCTTCTGATAGGGCTTGAGGAGCTTGCCGCTCTTCCACACGATCCCGGCGCCGAGGACGAGAATGAACAGCATGATGGCGCTCTTTTTCCAGTCGAGGCCGCCGAGAAACAAACCGACGAGCAGGACGGGCGTGTAGGTGAGGGCGGTGCCGAGATCGGGCTGCTTGAGGACGAGCAGCATGGGAACGGCGACGAAGGCGATGGCTTTGAAGACGTCGCTCCAGGTGAGTTCGCGGCCGGCAAGATTCGAGAAGTAGCGGGCGACGAGGACGATGAGGACGAGCTTGACCCATTCGGAGGGCTGGAAGTGCGCACCGCCGGGGAGCTTGATCCATCGCTTACCGCCATTGACGCGGGTACCGACAGCGAGAACGGCGACGAGGGCGACGAGGCAAAACGCGTAGATCCAGTAAATGACGCTGAGGAGTTTGTGGTAGTCGATGACGGACATGACGAACATGGCCGTGAGTCCGCCGAGAATCCAGAGGATCTGCATGCGCTGGAAGCCGTGGAATTTGGTGTGGAGGGTCGCCGAATAGATCTCGAGCACGCTGATGACGGAGAGGATCATCACGAAGCCGAGGAGGGTCCAGTCGAAATCGCGTAAGGAGAGAAAGCGGCGCATATCAGACCAGTTCGACTTCGATTTTCTTTGCTTCGGAATCGATGTTGACGATCTTAAAGGTGCGGATTTGGCCGATGCGGGGTGGTTCGGATGCGGTTGCCGCCGATTTCCCTGCCGTTGCCGCAGTCGAAGCGCCCTTCCAGCGGGCCTGGAGCATCGAGGTGAGGGACGAGAGATCGGCTTTGGGAGAGCTGGCTTCGTTCGCGGGGACGGCGGCGGCGGCGATGCGGCACGGGACGCGGATGCCTTCGCCCAACTCGACGGTCAGATGGGCTTTCGACTCGTCGACGATGCGGCCGGAGACTGTGTCGCCCACATGATGCTCGGCGAGGTATTCGTCCAGGCTGGTGGGGATGAGCTGCTTCATGCTCAGTTTGAGCTGGCGCTTCTCGGCATCGACCGCAAGAACCTGGGCGCGAACGATTTGGCCGGGTTTGAGAACGTCCTGCGGATGATGAAGATGGCGGTCGGCGACGATTTCGCTGATGTGGACGAGGCCTTCCACGCCTTCGGTAATCTGCACGAAGGCGCCGAACTTCATGAGACGTGTGACGGGGCCTTCGATGGCGGCGCCGGCGGGATATTTCTGCGGGACGTCGGCCCAGGGATCGCCGAGGGCCTGCTTGAGACCGAGGCCGATGCGGCGTTCGGCGGGGCTGATGGAGAGAATGACGGCGTCGACGGTGTCGCCTTCTTTCAGCAGGTCGCTGGGCTTGCGGACCTTTTTCACCCAGGACATTTCCGATACGTGGATGAGGCCTTCGATGCCAGGCTCGATTTCGACGAAGGCGCCGAAATCCATGAGGCGCGTGACGGTGCCGGTGATCCGCTCGCCGACTTTGTATTTCTCCGGGACTGCGTCCCATGGCTCAGGCAGGAGTTGCTTGAGGCCGAGCGAAATGCGGCGGCTGTCGGGATCGATTTTGAGGACCTTGACCTGAAGCTGCTGGCCGACGGTAAGAACGTCTTCGGGAGACTTGACGCGGGTCCAGGCGATGTCGCCGATGTGGAGGAGGCCGTCGATGCCGCCAAGGTCGATGAAAGCACCGTAGGTGGTGAGGCTGCGGACTTCGCCGGTGAGGATGTCGCCGGCAGCGAGGCCGGCGGCGCGGCTCTGCTGGGCTGCGAGGGCCTGCTCCTCGGCGACGGCGCGGCGGTCGACGACAACGTCTTCGTCCGCGACGTCGAGCTTGATGATGCGGCAGGTGATTTCCTGACCGACGAGCTTTTCCATTTCGGCGGCGTCGCGGGCGCCGCTGCGCGAGGCGGGCATGAAGGCGCGGACGCCGACGTCAACGCTGAGTCCGCCTTTGACGACAGCGGTGACAGTGCCGACGATGGCGGATTTCTGCGCGAAGGCTTCTTCGAGCGCGGTCCAGTCGCGGGGCTGGGCGACTTTGAATAAGGAGAGGGCGTAGTAGCCCTCTTCGTTGCGTCCTTTCACCGAGACGGGGAACTTGTCGCCGGGTTTGACGTCTTCGGCATTCTTGGCGAAGGCGGTGCGGGGCAGAGCGCCCTCGATTTTGAAGCCGATGTCGAGGAAGACCGAGTCGACCGACAGAGAGATGACGGTGCCTTCGAGCTGCTTCGCACCGGACTCTCGCTTGTGAGCCTGCTCGAACTGGGAGAGCAGTTCGCCGAAGGATTCGGCGGGCGCCAGGGAGGATTCCGCGACCGGTTCGGGGGCGGGTTCGGGGGTTGGCTCAGCGGAAGTGGGTTCGGCGGGGGTGTGCTGGATTGCTTCGTTTTCCATGCGGCTCTTCGGGTCGGCGCGGGATCTTCGCGAGGGATTGGTGGGCAGTGCAGGGCTCGAACCTGCGACCTCCTGCTTGTAAGGCAGGCGCTCTAACCAGCTGAGCTAACCGCCCGAAACCGCCCGAAGCAGCAAAAACAGCAATGCGGCTGCGAGGCGGGTCGTCGCTTTGATTCTATCAGCGCGAATTGCGGCGGCTTCGGCATTGCTGTCGGGCGGGTGGGGCGATGGCCCTGGAGCCGGTCGTTAACAGGCTCTGGCGCGACTGGTGATGCAGATAACGGGAGCGAGGCGAGCGGTGCGGAGATGGCGGCGGCGGCGAACGAGGGACCAGGCCTGGTCGACATAGAAGAGTGCGGTGAGGAATGCGATGGCGCCGAGATTGATGAGGAGCCAGGCGAAGCCGATCGCGAGCGCGACGTGAGCGAAGCTGAACCGCATTGCACTTCTCCGGATGCAGAGTGAAGGCTTATCGATGAGAGTAAGGACATGAGGTGACACCGTGCATCGCCCGTCCGTGGGATATGGCCGAACCGTGGAGTCAGGGCCTGTTAACACTATTGGAATGGCGGCGACGGGAGCCCATTTTGCTCAGTTCGAGAAGCGAGGAGCGACAGATACCGGGGCCCCCGGCGCACTCGTGCGCTGGGGTGGAGATACCGGGTGTATCTTAGCGACGAGTGACGAAGAAATGGGGAAAATGGGTCCCGTCCCTTCGGGCTGCGGCGCAAATTCGGCCATACTTCGTTGTCGCCCATGGCAGTGGGGTCGCCACAGCCTTCGGACTCCGCCTCGTCTGGCCGAATTTTCGCTCGCAACGCCATCCATCCCAATAGTGTTAACAGGCCCTATTGAGAAGTAACACCTGCGGCGGAGAACCAGAAACAGGAGTAATGCCGGGGTTCACCGAAGGCCGGAGGATTGTGCCTGGGCGAGCAAATTGCGAACCTCGTCGTCCGAGGTGGGGTCGAAGTTGCGGTAGTATTCGCCGACGGCAAGAAAGGATGCGGGAGCTTCAAGGCAGAGAAAGTCGTCGACTTCGCGAAGGATGGCGTCGCGGGCATTGGCAGGCGCCACGGGGACAGCGGCGAGGATACGGAGCGCAATCGGGCGCAGAGCGCGGGCTGCGGCTTTCATGGTGGCTCCGGTAGCGAGGCCATCGTCGATGAGGAGGACTGTGCGACCGGCGCAATCGAGCGGCGGACGGCTGGCGCGCCAGGCGGATTCGCGGCGCTGAATTTCCTGTTGCTCCTGGGCCAGGACTGCATCGATAGTGGCCTGAGAGATGGCGAAATCGCGAATGACGGGCTCGTTGAGAACGACGAGGCCGCCGCTGGCGACTGCGCCCATGGCCAGCTCTTCCTCGCCGGGAACGCCGAGTTTGCGGACGACGAAGATATCGAGCGGTAGATGCAAGGCGTGGGCGACTTCAAAGGCAACGGGAACGCCGCCGCGTGGAAGGGCGAGGACGATGGCGCTCGCCGGGTCGCGTGTGAGCGCGGGGTGATTTCGCAGAGCGCGGGCGAGGGCGCGGCCTGCGTCGCGACGGTCGTGAAAGAGCGCCGGAAAGAGAAACGGAAAGCTCACGAAGCGCCTCCGCCGAATGCGGCGAGGAACTTTTCCGGGACCACCGCGTATTCTATGCCAGTTGCCCATCCGCAACTTCTCCTGCTTATGACGACGACTGCGATGCAAACTGAAGCCCCGGCTATCGAGCGTGCGAGTTTTCGCCGATTCGTGGGGATTTGCCTGGCAATGGCGGGTTTAAAGCTGGCAATCCAGGTGATTGGGAACGTGCTGGCGCAGCACGCGGGGTATGGGATCTTCCGCGACGAGATGTATTACCTGATGTGCGGGCGGCATCTCGCGTTTGGGTATGTGGATCAGCCGCCGATGGTGGCGCTGCAGGCGCGGCTGACGGAGATTCTTTTTGGCTTCGATCGCATGGCGACGCTACGGCTGATTTCCGGGATTGCCGGGGCGGCGAAGGTGTTTCTGACCGGCGCGCTGGTGTGGGCAATGGGGTTGGCCGTTGGGACGGGGAGCCGCCGGACCGCAGCGGCATTGGCGATGCTGGGCGTGGTTGCGGGCGGCGTTTATCTGGGAATCGACAGCTATCTTTCGATGAACTCGTTCGATCCAGTGTTCTGGATGACATGCACGTTGGCTCTGATTCGCATCGCGACGGTTTACGAGACGCCGGGAGCGGAGCGGGTGGTGCGATTCTGGTGGATCGTGCTGGGCGTAAGCGCGGGGCTGGGACTGGAGAACAAGGCGAGCGAGCTGTTCTTCCTGGTGGCGGTGCTGATCGCGCTGCTGCTTTCGCCGCAGAGAAAGATGCTGGCGAACCGGTGGTTCGGCGGCTGCGTGGCGATTATTGTGGCGCTGGCGCTGCCGAATCTGCTGTGGCAGATCCACTATCACTTCCCTACCCTGGAGTGGCTCGTCGACGTTTCAAAGAGCGACAAGGATGTGAAACTGCCACCTGTGCAATTTCTAATCGCGCAGGTGATGATGCTGACGCCATGGACGATCTTCCTGTGGCTGGCCGGCGTGGTATGGCTGCTGACGAGCAAAGCGGCGAAGCCGTTGCGATTTCTCGGAATTCTCTATTTGATTTTTCTGCCCATGATGATGGCGCTGCACGCCAAAGACTATTATCTGGCTCCTATCTACCCCGTTTATTTTGCGGCGGGCGCGATGTGGCGGCTGCCTGTGAACCGGAGAAGCGGGCTGCGCAATGGGCTGGCGGTAGCGTATGCCGCGTTGCTGGTGGTGGGAACGGCGCTGATCCTTCCTCTCTCGATGCCGGTGTTGTCGCCGCAAAGGTTCCTGGCGTATACAAAGGCGCTGCACTTCCAGCCGAAGGACTCTGAGAATCACGACGCAACGATTCTGCCGCAGTTCTATGCGGACCGCTTTGGCTGGCAGGAGATGGTGGAGAAGGTGGGGCGCATCTACAATTCCCTGCCGCCGGAGGAGCGGGCGGTGACCGGGATCTTCACGGGAAATTACGGACAGGCGAGCGCGATCAATGTGCTTGGGCCAAAGTACGGATTGCCGGTGGCGATCAGCGGGCACCAGAACTACTGGCTGTGGGGATGGCATGGCTACACGGGGCAGGAGATGATCATCGTCACCGAGGCGACGCCTGAGGAGATGCAGGAATACTACGCATCGTGCACAGTGGTGGACGTGCGGGACAATCCGCTGGCCATGCCGTGGGAAAAAGGGCCGATCTATCTTTGCCATGGCAGAAAAGCCGGTTATGCGGCAGACTGGAAGGACCAAAAGTACTACCACTGATCCGGAGGTCAGCCGCTGCAGGAGAACGCTACGGATGGGCAAGGCGTGAACCGCAGACCTGATCTGCCGCGGGTGCTGAATACTTCGCACGCCACAGCGATTGTGGTGGGGACGATTATCGGCAGCGGGATTTTTCTGGTTCCGCAGGAGATGATGCGGGCGACCGGCTCGTCAGGGCTGGTGTATCTGGCGTGGATTGCGGGCGGGCTGCTGTCGCTGTTCGGAGCGATGACGTACGCGGAGCTGAGCACGCTGCTGCCCTACGCTGGCGGCGAGTACGTGTACATCCGTGGGGCCTACGGCGATCTGCCGGCGTTTCTCTACATGTGGACCTGGTTCGCGGTGGCGAAGCCTGCGTCGATTGCGAGCGTGACCACGGGATTGGCGCGGACGCTCGCGATCTTCCCTGCCCTGCGCTGGCTGGATGCGCCGGCGTTTCACGTGGGGTTCACGGTGGCGTGGTCGCAGATTTTTGCCATCGCGGCGACGTGGCTGATGACGGGACTCAATTACCTGGGAATCCGGAAGGCGGGCGAATTTCAGCTGGTGTTCACGTGGCTGAAGGGCGTGCTGATTGTCGTGATCGCGGGGATCTGTTTCGGGTCGGCCGCGGGGCACTGGGGGAATTTTGCGACGAAATTTGCGGGCGCGCATGGCGGATTTGGCGGGTTCATGATCGCGCTGATCGCGGCGCTGTGGGCATACGACGGCTGGAACGATCTGACGATGGTGGCGGGCGAGGTGCGGAATCCGCAGCGAAGCCTGCCGATCGCCTTGCTGGCCGGTTTGGGGATTGTGGGCGTGCTGTACATGGCGACGAACGCGGCGATCCAGTACATCTTGCCGGCGGCGCAGATTGCGGCGGCTCCGCGGCCCGCGGTGACAGCGCTGGAGGCAATTACGGGACCGTGGGGCGCGGCGCTGGTTTCGGTCGCGATGGCGGTGAGCATTTTTGTCACGCTGAACGGGACGATTATGTCGGGCGCGCGGGTGCCGTATGCGGCGGCGCGGGACGGCTTGTTCTTCCGGCGGATGGCGGATGTGCATCCGCGATTTGCCAGCCCGTCGACGTCGCTGATTGTGCAGGCTCTGCTGACGACGGGATTACTGCTGGCGGTAGGGCGATTCCAGCAACTGTTTGAGCTGGCGATTTTTGCGGAGTGGCTCTTCTACATGATCACGGCGACGACGATCTTCTATTACCGCCGGCGCGAGGGCGAGAAGGCAATCTATCATGTGTGGGGCTATCCGGTGATCCCAGCACTTTTTGTAGCAGCGGCGGCGGTGCTGCTGGTGTATTCGTATGCGGAGAACCTGAAGAATTCGCTGCTGGGAACGGCGCTGATTTTGCTGGGCGTGCCGCTGTTCCTGCTGTTTCGCAAGGGCGCTCGGGGTGTTGCTTCATGAAGCCGCCGATGAAACGCGCCGTTTGATCGAGACGGCCCGTGGTGCAGCATGATCGGCGCCGGGCTTCCGGAAAGCGGCTATCTCGTTTCCACAATTCCCTCGCGCTGGCGAGGTCCATTCTGTGCGGCCGATCTTCGATGGGGCGGCCGCCGTGGATATAGCGATTGTGGAAACGGGCCAGGGTGTATCGACATATAGGAATGGCCGGCGACGGGAGCCATTTTTGCTCAGATCGAGGAGTGAGGAGAGACAGATACCGGGTGTATCTTAGCGACGAGCGACGAAGAACTGGGGAAAAATGGCCCCGTCCCTCCGGGCTGCGGGAAAAATCCGGCCATACTTCATTGTCGGCCTTGAAAGTGGGGACGCCACATTCTTCGGCCTCCGCTTCGTCTGGCCGAATTTTTCCTGCGCAACGCCGACTATCCCTATATGTCGATACACCCTATGCGATCAAGGCGCCCGTTCGGGAAGCATAGAGGAACATGGAGTGGTTGACATCGCGCGGCGTGCCGGCCTGATCGACGCTGAGAAAGCGGAAGCCAAACGACTGGAGCGCCTGGGGAATGTGGGACAAGTCGCCGACCATGTGCGGATGAAGTTCCATCGCGATGTTGTCAACACGGGCCAGCCACTCTGATTCCCG
>Ga0206809_1079_pt1 | contig 17779 bp, 17 predicted proteins | sample Alteio_BWOrgCont_55_FD_152903 | JGI IMG/M metagenome (GOLD analysis project Ga0206809, IMG submission 152903) | Enriched cells from forest soil in Barre Woods Harvard Forest LTER site, Petersham, Massachusetts, United States -... | ecosystem: Environmental > Terrestrial > Soil > Temperate forest >... | reverse complement strand
AAATGGTACTTGTGCACACTGTCATAGTGGCGGTTCAGCAACGCCTACTTTGTCAATAACATCTTCCCCTGCTTTTGGAGGTACTGGCAATACCAGAACGTATGCTGCAAGTACAAATTACACCATTACTGTAACGCCAACAGGTAGCAGTTATAGCCGATTTGGCTTTAATACTGAAATTATAAACTCGCAAGGTGCAACGGCAGGTACATCTGTTGCTGATTTTGGTACTTGGGGAGCTGTTGTTGGAAACAACTCACAAATAACTACTGCCGCAAGTAATAGTCCATATCCATCTTGTGCAACCCATACAAGCCGCTCTACAACCACCCCGTTTGTATTTACATGGAAATCTCCTGCTACTGGCACTGGTTATATATATGCCGATGTACTTGGCGCTAATGGCGATGGTAACACAAGCGGAGATAAAGTATCTGCTGTAACCAGCATGACTTTAACATTGGCATCTACTGTCGGCATAGATACACATGCCACTAACGAAAACGACCTTAATTTGTTTCCTAACCCTGCAACCGATAATGTACGTATAACCTATACATTAAGAGAGCGTGGAGCAGTTTCGGTTAAACTTTATAACCTAAACGGCGATGTAGTAGCCGATTTAGTAAACGAAACACAAGATGTGGGCATACAAAGCAATTCGGCACATTTACCTATCGGTTTAGCAAAAGGCTTATATATGGTAAAACTTATGGTAAACGGGCAACAAAGCACACAAAAACTAATGGTTTATTAAGCAATAAAGCATCTATTTGGTTAAAAAAGCGTCTTATGTAAAGTAAGACGCTTTTAGTTTGTACTTTTGCGAACATTAAAAAACGAAAAACAAACTATTTCTGTTATCTTAATCTAAAACACTAAAAATAGCGTAAGTATATCTGCCAGCTAACAGTAAAACCAACATAAAAATTCATGAAAACAAAGCAGAAAATTTTAATCCTAATTGCCTCGCTTGGCTTAACGCTTTCATCGTGCTATTGGCATAATTGGGATACTATACACCCGGTTGTTGCAACACCACCCTGCATGGTAGTAGATACAAGTACCGCTATTTCTTATAGTCTTGATATAGCTCCTATAGTAGCCTCTAAATGTTCTGCTAATAGCGCATGCCATGCTGCAGGTAACACATCCAGTCCGGTCGATTTTACATTTTATGGAAGTGCAGGCTCTCACGGTACCGGTATAGCTTCTGTTTGCGCAGGTGGTTTATCAGGATCTACAGCTTGGAATGATATAAATGGAACAGGAGCTCATATAATGCCCGTATCAGGTTCGCCTCCGCTTACAGCTTGCGAAATGCTTATTTTAAGAAACTGGATTCTTCACGGCGCGCGCAATAATTAAATTTTAAAATTTATCTTTTATAATTAATATGAAATCAATCATCTTTAATTTCAATAAAAAATTAGTACGCTTATCGTTTTTTGTTTTTTGTTTTATTGGTATAGGTGGTGTTTATGCCCAAAGCCCTGCCTCTGCAAAAAGCAAAAACATTACTACGGTTAACGATAAAAAATATTACTTGCATAAAGTAGCTCATGCACAAAGCTTATATGGTATTGCTAAAATTTATGGGGTAGATGTAAATACAATTTTAAAAGAAAACCCTGCCGCAAGTAAGGGCATTATAGTGGGGCAAGATTTAAGAATTCCGTTTGATAACACAATTGCCACTACTACAACACCTGTTGAACAAAAAAAGCCTGAAGAAGTAAAACCACCGGTAGAAGAACCTAAAAAAACAGAACAACCTGTTGTGGTAAACAATAGTTCAGGAGAACCTGATTTATTGAGCCTTGTAGATGAGAAGCCACAAAAAGAGTATGTTGCATCTACGTTTAAATCTACCCGCAACATTAATTTTCATACGTCAGAAATATTAGGTAAACGCTGTTTAGATTTTCGTATTTCGCATAGGTTTGGTCCGCTTAACTCAGGTGCTAACAATGCTTGGGGAATTGATGGACCTGCTAACTTAATGCTTAGTTTAGAGTATAGCCACGATGGGCGTTGGATGGTTGGCTTATCGCGCTGTATTGAAAATAAAACAGCCGAAGCTTTTTTTAAATGGAAAATTATACGTCAGGTAAAACATGGCTTTCCTTTTTCTGTTACATATTTTGGCGGCATGTACCATACTTTTAATAAGCAAGCTACCGGAGAACCTATTGAATTTTATAATACCGTAGCAGATAGGTTATCGTTTGTGCATGAAATAATTATTGCTTGTAAAGTTACCCCTTGGTTGTCTTTACAAGTGGCACCTGCTTACGTACACTACAATTTAGCTGGAGAAACTAACGGACTTTCAAAAAACGATTGTGTGGCTTTAACTGGTGTTGTTAGGGTTAAATACAATAAACGTCAAGCCATTATTTTCGAATATGCGTATCGTTTAAATACAAATTATGGCGCTGCCGGAACTAAATACTATAACTCAATGGGCATTGGTTGGGAAGTTGAAACAGGTGGGCACGTATTTCAAATTTTTGCCACCAACTCGTATGGCATTATGGAAAACAGTTACTTAATGATGACCTCTACCAGCTGGAGTGGGGCAGGTGTGCGCATTGGCTTTAACATTACCCGTGTATTTGCTTTATCTAAAAAAAAAGTGATATTTAAAGGTGCTATTGTAGGGCAGTAGGCAATAGGTTTTCATTATCGCTTGTTATTTCAGGCAAAAGTGTGTTGTCATCCCTATCGCAGGGAGAAAACTATTAGAGCGTTCCGTTTGGTTACAAGTGTCGGGCTTTTTACTATAATCTTTTCCCTATTACAGTAAAAAGATTTTCGTTACAATCCCCCAACGCATAGGCACTAAACATTTTTATATATTTAGATAAGTTTAACTTTTATTTTAGAGTAGTAGCTTTAATTTATGAAATGGATAATAATAATATTTCTTTTAATTAGCCGAATCTCGCTATCACAAATTGATTCAAATAAAGCACAAATCCCTAAAGTATCTTATTAAAAGGCAGTGGTGGAATAATTGTAGGCACATATTTTATTGGCAAAACCCTAATAGGTGAAATTGGATATATAAAATCTAATGTAACTAAAGTAAAAGATTATAGACAAGATATAAGAGACTCAGTTGCAAAATACCCTTTTTATTTAACGGCTCCATATTCTGCCGTTATAGTAGCAAGCGAATTTTTTCTTAATGGAAATAACAAATTTTGTGTCGGACCAAAAATTGGATTTGACTATAACTTCCTTTTTGTATTTCAAGCAAGAATTAACATGACTTATTATACGGATTTTACTAATTCAAAAGATCTACGTATATCTCCGGCTATTGGGTTGTCTTTAGCTTTTGTAAATATTATGTATAATTTCAATTACCCAATTTTAAAAACACATTTTGATAATATTGCTATAAACAGAATTTCATTAATATTTTATTTAGCTAAAAAGCAATAAAGAAATTGCAGCCAGATGGTGTAATGCACTAATTTTAAAGTGGTATTTAAAAAACAAAAAAGCCTCGCATGTTTAGCGAGGCTTCACTGTTATTATTTTATATAGATTTTTACTTAACTATAATCAAGCGTTTATTTGCAACACCTGCGTTACTTGTTACACTAAGGTTGTAAATGCCTTGTGCTAATGTACTTGCATCAATAGTTGTTTTGCCGTTTATGGTTTGGGTTAAAACTATTTTGCCTGTTACATCAATTACGTGCAGGATTTGTTTTTCGTTACCTGAAACTTCAATCGTAAAATTATTTTGTGCAGGGTTTGGATAAACTGAAATGTTATTTTGCGCAACATTTGTTTTTATACCTGAGGTGGCCATGTAATTATTTAGCGATGTGTTAGTAACAACGGGTGCATTATAATCAAAATAAATATAAGCGGTATTTTTTATTTGCGTGCCTGCAGGTAAGTTTGCTTTTGGTTTTACGCGGTACTGTACAAAACCTGTTGAACCCGTAGGGTTGCTTACGCTATCGGGTAGATTAATGTTAGGGAAGTTAAAGGTAAGTACATTGTGGTTTAACGATGCGGTATTTTTATGGCTGTAATTCAGTACTTGGAAAGTTCGTACATCAAGCTTAGCATCAAGTGTATCAGCTAAACGAATGTTAATGGCTGCTGCCGTGCCTGTGTTTTGAAAAATGTATAGTATAGGTAAACCAACCGTTATAATCAGGTAAAACATCAGTAGGGTAAGTTTCTTTATGGTTAGGGTCGTGTGAGTTTACTACGCCATAGCAAAACGAATAATTGTTGTTATTTACATTGTTATCTCCGGTAGTGGGTGTAACATTTACATGCACGCAAATAGTATCACTTGCAATGGCAGTTGTGTTGGTTGCTAAAATTAAATTAAAAGCGGTGGCAATGTTTAGGGTTCCAAAATCGGCAATGGTATAGGTGTACACGTTGCCTGCAATGGTTGGTGCTAATGCACCTGCAGCAGGAGATACATAAGTAACCGGACCATTTATAGAAATTTGTACCTGACCACTTGTTCCCGCTGCACAGTTAAGATTGTACCAGTTACTTAAATCGCCGGCAAGAACAGATAAACTATGTTGTTGACCCGGAAAAACTAAACCATTAACTACGGCTGATTGTACGCCAACATCAAAACCGGATTTGCAGATAAGCGAAAAATTAACGTTGGTATCTAATGTAGCAACCGTAACACTTGTATCATAACCGGGCGATGTACATTGTATTTTAAATGGCAAGCCTACGGCTGTATCAATAGCAATAGTATAGGAACCACTTGTTTGCGGAAAATCGTACACGCCGTTTTGTGCCGAGTAGGTTAAACCTAATAAACTATCATTGCTGCCGCCATATATTTGAAGGGGAACATTTTTTATACCCGAATCGCCGATGTTTTTCATGCAATTGGCATTCATGTCTTTATACGTAAAACCTACAATGCCTTGTGCGCTTGCACAACCGTTTGCATTATCTGCAGTACAAAGTGGTATAGCAAGGGTAGCCGCATCCATGCCGGTTATGTAATTTGGTACACAAGTAAAAGGGTTGTTAGAAATAGTTAGGTTGTTTTGATAAATGGTGTTTGGGAATACAGGGAAACAAGTTATTTGATTGCTTTGACATAATAAAGATTTTAGGTTGCTGGGTAAAGTGGGTAAGCTTGTTAGCTGATTGCTTTGGCAAAGTAAAGTTTGAAGTCCGGCTGGTAGTTCGGGTAAACTGGTTAGCGAGTTACCATCGCAAGATAATGTGGTTAATGAGCTCGGTAAAGCAGGAAGGCTTGTTAGTGCGCAAAATTCGCAAGTTAAATTTTGAAGCGTGGCAGGTAAAGCAGGCAAGGTACCTAATGAGTTGCCATTGCAATCAATGGCTTGTAATGAGCTCGGTAACGTAGGCAGGCTTGTTAGCTGAGAAACACTACAGTCTAAACTTAATAACGAAGCAGGCAATGAGGGAAGGGTTGTTAGCGTATTGCTACCACAAGTTAATGTTGTTAGCGTATTTGGTAAAGTAGGAAGGCTGGTTATGACATTGTAGCTACAATCTAAATAGACTAAGGATGTAGGCAGGGGTTGTAAACTTGTTATAGCGTTTGAGTTACAATCTAAATATTGAAGCGTGCTTGGTAAAGCCGGTAGCGTGGTTAAAGAATTGCTATAGCAAGCCAGATGAGTAACTGTATTTGGTATCTGTGGCAGACTTGTTATTTTATTGCGACCACAAATCACACTATCAACTGTGATGGGTAACCTGGGTAGGGTATTTAAATAATTTGCGGTAGGTGAATTGTAACCATTACCACAATCTATAGTTACAAGTGCATCAAAATATTGCAGACCGGTTAAATCGCCAATGGAATCGTTTTCTACATATATTCTACTAAGTGTTGTAACGGCGGTGCTGGTGGTATCCATTTGGTTGCCACTCATGGCTGAGGGTATAATACTATTTAGGTAGGCTGCAAATTTTGCATCGGGGATTGTTACTGTTTGTGCTTTTATTTTAGGTAATACAAAAAGCAATAATGTAAAAAGGCTTAGTAGTGTTTTTTTCATGTTTTTTAAATTTACATGTAAATATAATAAAATTGTAATAAGTTATAGTTTACTAAATTGTTATGACAATTATTTACTTGTGGGCGATAACACCCAATAAGGGCTGAGTAGTTATTTTATATTTACATTTGATACGATGAAAAATTTATTGCTTTTATTTATATGTATAACAAGTTTTACTTTTTATGGACAAGCTACCGACTCTGCTAAAAAAACGGCAAGCTTATTACCTATGGTAAGTGTAGATGCATCATACGGGTTTGCCAATTTGCAACAACTAAATTTTTGGAATAAAAGCCCTGCTAATTATAGCACAAAATGGTTTGGTCCTTGCATTGCTAAGGTTAACGTTAGGCTAAATAAAGACGCGACACTTAGTATTATGTATGGTTACACAACCATTAACACTACTATTATACAAAACGGACAAAACAATGTATCAGTCCAAAAAAGAAATAGCATTGGTTTACGATACACGCTTTACATTATACAAAAACCCCGATTTAATTTTTACATGGGCATTGGCGGAGGTGCTGTTTTTCAGCATACCGATGATTCTAAAATGCACATTGGTTATGAAAACACATTGCATTTTTCTCCGTATTATTTTGATTTAATTGCCGGTGTGAGTTATAAAATTTTAAACCCCATTAGTTTGTTTGTCGATGTGGGCTTGAGTAGCTACTCGCTTTTACAAGCAGGCATTAAAGTTGCGGTAAAACGGTAAAATTAATTAGCTTATTTTTTCCACAAGGCTATATTTTTTTCAATTTCCTCAACCTGCATGCCCTCTGCTTTTGGCGCACCTGCTTTAGTTAGCTGCAAAACTTTTTCTTCTACTTGTACAGCTTCTTGTTTTTTGCCTGTTAAAAATAGCAGGTTAGCATAGGTTTCTAAATAATACGGATTGTCTTTATCTAATTCGTTACTGGCTTTGCTCCATGTAACTGCTTTTGTTAACATGGCCTTATCTTTTACTACTTGTGTAAAATAGTAACATATCAGGTTAGTGTTTTCAGCATCATCTTTAATTAAATAGGTGTTTACATAATGTTCGCACATGGTAGCGTAATTTACGTAATCGTGTTTGCTTACATAAAATTCAAGCTTAATTTTAGTTAGCAACTTATCAGTATTTTTTATGCCGCTGCTTTTTACCTGTGCTAACAAATCGGTATATTTTTTATTAGTTTTATCGGTAGTATCGTATACCACCGACCAGCGGGCTTCGTAAAAAACATCTTCAATTTTACGCTCTACCGAATCGCTTGTGTACTTCTGGGCATATAGCGCTTTGTGAGTTACCAAATATTTAAAAGCGGGTGCATTTGTATTAGTAACATAGTTTTCAATCACCTTCCAGTTGTTGCGGTTGCTTAAATCATTTTCTTTTTGAGTGGCAAAATAATCTGTTACAATATCATCTGTATTTAAACCTGCAGATCGTGTAACACGTAAGTAGTTCATAATAAAATCAACATTGCGGTTACCGCTGCTATATTTACTAAGCATGCTGCTATATGTTTTATCAGGTGTTTCGGCATCTTTAGCAAGTGCCATAAGCGAAGTTACGTCGTAAGCACTGGCAGCACGGTGCATTAATTTGCCTTGTGCATCAATAAATAATAAATTGGGATACCTATGAATGTTATATTGTGTTCGCAAAGTTAAACCTTCGCCTTTTTCCATATCAAACTTGGTGCATACAAAATGCTGGTTAAAATAATCGGCAACGGTATCGTTTGTAAAAGTGGTTGTTTCCATCCATTTACAGGGACCACACCAGGTGGTGTAACAATCTATAAAAATTAATTTTTTTTCGGCAGTAGCTTTATCTTTAATTTGTTGCCAGGTACCGTTTTCAAATTGTATACTTTGGTTTTGTGCGTTTGCAACAAAGCAAAAAAGTAAGACAATGGCTACTACTATTTTTTTCATAAAGTAATTTTTTTAGTCGCTAAAACTAATAAATACATTTTAGTAATGATGATTTAAATTGTTTTATTGCTGCGGGTTGTTTACACGACCTTCACCACGCATTGTTAAAATGGTAGGAAAGCCAAAAAACATTTTGTAAATTTAGTACAGTTAAAACAACCTAATATGGTACGTATACTTTTAGCTATACTAACATTAGTAATGTTAGCCTGCAGCAACAACAGTAACCAAAAAATAAACGCCAACGTTGTAGATGATTATAATGTGCCCAACGCACCCAGCAACACCCCTACACCAACTCACACGCAAATTAGTACTAAACATGCATTAATAATGTTTAAACAAAGTGATTGCAAACCGAACACCCAAGCATCCGAAAAATTTTTGCATAAAGAACTTAGGTCGGATACGTTGCTGGTAAAAGTACGCAGCACTCAAAATTGCGATACACAGTATAAAGGCGATTTTAATTTTTCGGATAATCATTTAAACCTAACGCTGACTCAACTACCCAAAATAATTAAACGTAAAAATGGTGAAACGGATACCGTTTATACATCGCACGAGTGCAATTGCGTGTACGAGTTTACTTATTCTATAAATAACACCTACACCACACCACAAACAATTACCCTTAACGATAAAGTAATAAATTAAATCGTAACAGGCGTAGAGCTTTATAGTTAACACACATCGTTTAAAATTCAATATTTTTTAGGGTAAAGGTGTTGCAGCTTATAACTCAAAAAAAGCAGCTGAAAAAGTTTTGTATATTTAAAAACTATTTTAGCAAACGTCCTAAAAATGAAATACAAAAACCGACACGAAATTATTACCGATGGCAGCCAAACGCTTGCCACTTTACGCAGGCGTGCCTGTGCCATTTCTATTGATTTTGTGGTACTATTACTTATTTTTGTTGTAGTTGAACTTATTATTCAGGCAATAGGTTTTAATATAAAACATGTTAGGATTGATGGTTTTACTGAAATAGAAATTGAATTTGAAGAAGCCGGCGAAATCAGCAAATACATTATAGAATTTTTATTTGTTTCTATTCCAACCATATATTTTACCCTAACTACCTATTTTTTAAAAGGACAAACCATTGGCAAAAAATTACTTCACATTAAAACAGTTTCATTATATCACCATAACATTAGTTTGTGGCATTGCTTGGAGCGTAGCTTGGGTTATGTGGCCTCATCGTTAGAGTTTGGACTTGGGTTTCTTCAGGCATTTTGGAATCCAAATAAAATGACCTTGCACGATAAAATTGGCGAAACTATTGTAATTAAGTGTCCTAAAAAAACTAAGCACCTGGTTGAGCCACACAAAGCCGCATAAGCAAACCTTAAAAATGCGACTGATATTATATAGCCTGTTATCGTTAACAATAATTTCTTCGCTTAAGGCACAACAAGATACTTCTGGTTGGCGATTAGTACGCTACAAAATACAAGACGCAGATTTTTTTGTCGCCCACAATCCCACTGCCGAAGCCTACCGCAAGCGTGCCGATTTAAAATACCAAATACAAGATTACAATGGAGCCATAGAAGATTACAACCAAGCCTTGCAACTAAACCCCGAATATGCCTGGGCTTATTTTAGTCGCGCTTGTGCCGAAGATGAGTTAAAAGATTATTACCAAGCCCTTGTAGATTATAATACAGCAATTAGCCTAAAGCCTGCCTACAAACAAGCTTACGATAATAGAGGCATAACCAAATCGCATTTAAAAGATTACCAAGGAGCTATAGAAGATTATACCAAATCAATCGAAGTATATGCTAAAGACCCAACGGCTTATTATAATCGCGGTATAGCTAAAGAAAAAATGAACAATTACAAAGATGCCATCGATGATTTTACAAAAGCACTCCAACTAGATTCTACAAATGCCGAATCTTATTTTGAACGAGGTGCATCAAAAGCGATTATAGAAGATTATATAGGAGCTATAGAAGATCTTACCAAAACAATTAAACTATACCCTGATTATGCTGATGCTTATAACAACCGAGGCATTGCAAAATATAATTTTAAAGATTATAAAGGTGCTATTCCCGATTTTACAAAAACTATTCAACTGAGTCCAGCTTACCATAATGCGTATTATTATAGAGGAAACTGTAAAGATAAAACAGGTGATAGCGACGGTGCCTGTGCCGATTTTATAAAAGCTATTCAGCTGGGCAATCAAGATGCTAAAAAAGTCATCAACAAAAATTGTAAACTAAAATAATTACGGCGTTACGATGGGTTATCACCACGGGCTTTCCACTGCAATCCCTAACGCGTGCAAACCACTCTTGTCATTTCCACTACAGGGAGAAATCTAATTTATAAGTCAACATTCTTATTAAAAAATCAAAAAATTAAAACACATACTAATTAAGTTGTTTTACCTTATGTTTGTTTAATGATTGGTAATAATAAACGAATAACCCACTTAGATGGTCTGCGTGGCATTTTGGCTTTGGTTGTTTTTGTTTATCATTTTTTTTACTGCCTTGCTCCGCAATTTATTTTAGGAGGCACATATAATGAGGTTATTTCAAAAAACTACACACTTCTTAAAACAATTGCCTACACCCCGCTTAATTTATTTTACAATGGCGGTATGGCAGTTAATTTCTTTTTTGTACTAAGTGCTTATGTATTATCTTATAATTACTTTAGTAACAATAAACTAAACCCTATCCGTAAAAATCTTCTTAAACGATATTTTAGACTTGCTATTCCGGTTTTAGCAAGTTGCGTGTTTATTTATTTGTTACATATATGTAATCTTTTTTATAAAAGTCCTTTCCCTGTTATAGATGTAAATAAAAATTGGTTAAATGGGCTGTTTCCTGATAAGTTCGATTTTTTAGAGTTAATAAAATATGCTTTAGTGAATGTTTTTTTTGATGATAATGCAAGCTACAACTCTGTTTTATGGACTATGAGTATCGAGCTTACAGGTTCCATTTTAGTTTTTGTTTCTTTATTAGCCACACACAAATTAAAATCAAAAGCCAGAGTTTTTGTTGCCATCATATTAATTGAATTTGCGGTTAAAAAATATTATTCAGTAGCTTTTTCGTCAGGCTTGCTAATTTGCTACTTACAACACAACAACATTATTTTCAAAAACTTAACAGCCAATAATTATTTTAAAGTGCTTATGTTATTGTGCGGACTTTATTTTACCTCTTTCCCACTTCTATCGTATCAAAATGGGTTAACCTACACCATTTATGCGCCAATTGATTTTATGCAAGAGCATGGTTTTCATAAATTAGCTCACATCTTTGGTTGTTCAGCACTTATGGTAGTTTTTATAAACAGCCAAAAACTTAAAAGCATCTTTTCAATAAAACCTATACAATTTTTTGGCAAAGTGTCTTTTTCATTTTATTTATTGCACTTGTGCCTATTGCTTGTGTTTGCATCTCGTATATATGAACTGCTATTTCCTTATCTTATTAATTCAATAAACATTTCCATCACTTTTATAATAAGTCTTTCATGCATTCTTACAGTATCTTTTCTTTTTTATAGATATGTAGATTTTTATGCCATAAAATACGCTTCAAAAATAAGCAACTTTTTTTTCGGCGAAAGTGTTAGTAAATAAACTCCATCTTCTTCCGCATTTAGTGAAGCACCGGTATGTGGAATGAGCCTAATAAATCTAATGTATCATTTAAAATTTAGCATTCAACATTTCTCTACTCCCCAACAACTAACACTACAAAACTATTAGGTTTAATTTTAGCACGCGGCTTAGGGTTTTCGGTAGTTGGTGCAGGGCGTTCGCCATATTCGGCAGTTGGCACATACAATTGGTGTGTGGTACTATTTAAAGCAATAGTGCGCGCACCTTTTTGTGTGGCAACCGTTTCAAGCACTTTAAATGTATTTTCATTCTCTTCTTTCACAACGGTAATTGTTCCTTCTCCGTTGGCTGAGTAAGCGCATTTTTTTTGTTCATCAAAAGCTACTCCATCTGTGCCTTCTCCAATAGGCAGCGTAGTTATTACTTTTCCGTTTTCGGCATTAACAATCACCATTAATTTATTGGCACACACCGAAAACAATCTATCTGTTTTAGCATCTATAGCCAAGCCGGTTGGTTCTTCACCGGGTGCTAAACTCCAGGTGTTTTTTATTTTTAAGGTTTTTGCATCAATTACAACTATCGTACTTTTCTCTTCTATGTTTACGTAAATGGCGCCTTTACCATTGGTAACGGCAACTTCGGGGTTACCATCAAATTTAATGGTTTCAATAATTTTATTTGTTTTTGCATCAATAACGGTAGCATCGTTGCTCTTGGCATTAAAGCTAAACACATGGTGCGTAAAGGCATCGTACAAAATGGCATCGGGGTTTAAACCTTTTATTTTTATTTTATCCAGCGCAGTAAAAGTTTTTAAATCGAATACGGTTATCGATGTATCTTTTCCGTTGGTGATAAACCCTTTATTTACATCGTTAGCAATGGCAATGCCATGCACGCCTCTTGTATCCTCGATAGTAGCAATGGTTTTATCAGTTTTTAAATCGACCACGTTTACCACATTACCATGTGATAAAAATAAATGCTGCCCTACCTCATCTACCGTTAAAAAATCCCAACCGGCATCGCCTGCTACACTAATTTTTTTTATTACTTTATAAGTAGGGTTTGTTTGCGCTTGTACACTTGCCGTTAAAATAATAGCAGCTAAAACTAAGATTGCTTTTTTCATGTTTAAAATTTTGAATGACCGATTACTTGCCTAATCGCAAGCAATAGTATAAACAAACTCTGTATTAATTTTGGAGTAAATACAAACTACGCCGTTTGTAATTTTGCATTGCCGGGTTGCGGCGTAGTGTAACCGCTTACATCAATGCGTTGCACACGCTCTTTAAAAAAGGCTATGGCTTGCTCCTGCGTAGTAATGTTAGGATTTACAATTACCATGTGCTTAGCAAGGGCTTTGTAATTTTTTGTCATTAAAAAAAACCACACCATAAAAAAATCTATGCCTTCAAAAATTATGGAATTTTCGGTGGTGTACTTATCTAAATTTTTTAAAAACTCATCAGGCAACTCCAACCAATGCATGGCAGGTTTTAAATGATGTATAATGTGGTAACCATCGTTAAAGCATTTGTGGTTATAGCCCACATTAATGCAGTTAATGGAGTTTACGTAACTGTTTTTTGGTTTGCTTTTGTCAATAAACGCGTGCTGACCCCAGTTGCCTGCCAGCATTAAAAAACGAACCACAAACACAGGTACAACAAACACAAACAAACTGGCTTTCCAATTAAAAAATAATAATGCAATGGCAATTATCCAAAACGAAATTTCGCCCGCCAAAAAATCCTTCCTGATTTTCATGCGGTTTTTTCTTTTTAAATAAGCAGCTAAATCGTAAATGCCACTTACAATAAATACATAATAGTAATGCATAAAACCGCTAAAGCTATCGCGCTGATATTTCATGGTGCTGCTTAAATCGGTCGGCATATTTTCTTCGGCGTGGTGCATGCCCAAGTGGTGTGCAAAATACGACTCAGGTGTTTCGCCAAAAAACGGACCAATTACCCAGGGTATAATGTTGTTCATCCATTTATATTCTTTTTTAAATAGCGGGCGGTGCGATGTTAAGTGTAGCATTAGAATAAATGAACCTGTTAGCACACCAAAGTTAAACGCATAGTAAATAAGTACCAGCCACCAGTTTAAGTTACCCGGTATAAAAAGATAAACGGCAAAGGGTACGGTAGTACAAAAAATTAAACCACACAATTTAATAAACGCCATATCGCGCTTATCGTTAAGGAGTTTTATAAAAAAACGTTCAATAAAATTGTAGCTTGTTTTTTCTTTATAAACCGGGTCGGTTATGGTAATGTTTTTAATATCGGTCATTAAACGGTAGGCTTGTTGTTTTGCTTTTTAAAATCGGTTCTAAAAATAATATCCCAAAATTTAGAACTTACCCCATACCCGTTTTCATCATCTTTGTAATGATGCACCATGTGGTGCATTTTAATTTTTTGCCACAAACCGTTTTTAAACTGAAAGTGGTGAATGGCATAATGTGTCATATCATAAAAAAGATACCCGCATACAAACCCGCTAAAAAAAGGCGCTACGTTTTCTACACCCAAAATAGCGCAAAATAAATAATAGTATAAAAACGCAAGTGGTATACTAACTGCCGGTGCCATAACTAAACGCTTGGCGTCGTTAGGATAATCGTGATGCACGCCATGAAATATAAAGTGTACCCTTTTACCAAAGTTGGATGTTGGGTGGTAATGAAACAAAAAACGGTGCATTATATATTCGGTTAACGACCAAGCAAATATGCCCAATGCAAATAAGGCAATAGCCAATAGCACCGCTACATGAAAAACAAAAAAGGTTTTATAAATAAAATAGCCTACCACAGGCACAAAAAGAATTAAAGGGGTTATAAAATGTATTTTAGAAAACATTTCTAAAAAATCACTTTTAAACATCCTCGTCGATTCCTGACTATTAGATACGAAGGTTTGTTTCATGTTGTTTGAATTCAATTAGGCAGCAAAAGTACAAAAAAGTGGCGAATATGAGTTATCACTTACCTCAGCCATATTTAAAGGAAAATCCTTTATTAATAATCACTTGGACATTCTGCTTGGTTACAAGCCTCAGGCTTTATGTTACACATCTTTGCTGATTACAGCTGTGGGTTTTCCCCTCTAATCCCTAAATCTTAGGGCAAAAAAACATATATTTCTTTTTATTCTTGTTTAAATAATGTATAAAACATCTTATTTTTTTAAGCAAAACCACCATGTTTTTCGTACTTTTGCGCCCATGATTTTAAATGGCAAAAAAGTAGCTTTTCACACCCTTGGCTGCAAATTAAATTTTGCCGAAACATCTACCATTGCCCGTAAGTTCGAAAACACAGGCTACACCAAAGTAGATTTTGAAACCGAGGCAGATGTGTATGTGCTAAACACCTGTTCTGTTACCGAAAATGCCGATAAAGAATGTAAACAACTTATACGCAACGTAAAAAAACTTTCGCCACAGGCAATTGTGGCTGTTATTGGTTGTTACGCTCAATTAAAAGCCAACGAAATTGGTCAAATTCCCGGTGTTGATTTAGTGCTTGGTGCTAAAGAAAAATTTAACCTGCCGCACTATGTAGAGCATCTTTCTAAAACCGAAAATGCTGAGGTGCACAGTTGCGAAATCGATGAAACTAACGAATTTATTTCGTCTTATTCTGCCGGCGACCGTACTCGCTCGTTTTTAAAAGTGCAGGATGGTTGCGATTATACGTGTTCATACTGCACCATTCCCTTAGCGCGTGGCAAAAGCCGTAGCGATAGCATTAGCAATGTGCTTGCACAGGCTACCGAAATTGCCGCACAAGGCATTAAAGAAATTGTACTTACGGGTGTAAACATTGGCGACTTTGGTTTTACGCAAACATCGGATACCGAAAAAAGACAAGAAACTTTTTTAGACCTCATAAAAGAATTAGATAAAGTAGCAGGCGTTGAGCGTTTCCGTATTTCATCCATCGAACCTAATTTGTTGAAAGATGAGATTATTGATTTCGTTGCGCAATCAAATAAATTTGTTCCGCATTTTCATGTGCCTTTGCAAAGTGGCAGCAACACCATGCTAAAATTAATGCGCCGTCGTTACATGCGCGAGCTTTATATTGAGCGTGTAGCTCGTATAAAACAAACCATGCCACACGCTTGCATTGGTGTAGATGTTATAGTGGGTTTCCCCGGTGAAACCGATGCCGAGTTTTTAGAAACCTATAATTTTATTAATGCCTTGGATATTTCGTATCTGCATGTGTTCACCTATTCCGAACGCCCAAATACCGATGCCATTGCGCTTGAAGGCGTAGTGCCTATACCTGTACGTAAAGAGCGTAACAAAATGCTGCGCATCTTATCTACCAAAAAACAACGCGATTTTTACACACAGCACATAGGCAGCACACGCAAAGTGTTGTTCGAAGCCGAAAATAAAAATGGTTTTATACACGGCTTTACCGATAATTACATAAAAGTACAAATGCCTTTTCAGGCAGATTTAATTAATAACCTGCAGGATGTTTACTTGCAGCAAATAAACGAAGCCGGCATAGTTACCGCAACCCCGCTTATTGCTGCAACAACGTTAGTGAGCAAATGATAAAATGAAAATCAGTATAGGAAAACTCTTCACCAACTTAGCATTATTTTTTGGAGCTTTAGCCGCTCTATCTTGTATATCCATCTCAGTAATAAAATGGGGCATGTTTTGCGCCATTGGGGGCATCATCTGTTCGGTATTTGTAATTTTTAGGCGCACCCAATTTCAAATGCCTACCAAATGGCATCATCCGGTGGTATTTGCCTTGGTGTTAAGTTCTATACCGGTTCTTTATCTTATCACAATTATTTTTATTTTTAAAGAATAATATATGTTTAAAAAAATAAACCAATATCTGTCGCTTATAAAATTTAGTCACACCGTGTTTGCTATGCCCTTTGCCTTAATTGGTTTTTTGTTGGCATATAAGCAAATTGGCAAGTTTAATACTACTGTTTTTATTTACATGATTTTGTGCATGGTGTTTGCCCGCAGTGCAGCTATGGCTTTTAACCGTTATATAGATAGAAAATTTGATGCCCTAAACCCCCGCACCAAAAACCGCGAAGTGCCTGCGGGTGTAATTAGTCCAACATCAGCCTTGTTGTTAACCATTATTTGTTCGGTGGCGTTTATTACAACCACATGGTTTATCAATTCAATCTGTTTTTATTTATCGCCTGTGGCATTGCTTGTAATTTTAGGGTACAGTTACACCAAACGCTTTACACCACTTTGTCATTTAATATTGGGTGTAGGTTTAAGTTTGGCACCCATTGGTGCTTATTTAACTTTAACAGGTCACTTTAGTTTGTTGCCCGTTTTATTATCGTTTGTAGTTTTTACCTGGAGCGGTGGTTTCGATATTATTTACGCCCTCCCCGATGCCGAGTTTGATAAAGCACATAATTTAAATTCTATACCGGCATGGTTGGGCATTAAACGCGCGCTAAAGTTTTCAGAAGTGGTGCATGTGGTAACCGCGCTTTTAATTATTACCGTTGGCATACAAGGGCACTTTAGTTTTATTTATTGGATGGGTGCAGCTTGCTTCATAGGCTTGCTAATCTATCAGCATCGTTTAGTTAAACCAACCGATTTAAGCAAAGTTAATTTAGCCTTTGGTACCGTTAATGGCATAGGCAGTTTAGTTTTTTCTATCTTCACCATTGCCGATATATTTTTTAATAAATAAAAATGCAGGGTAAATATTCCTTACGCAAAATAGAAAACCTGCACATACCGCTTTGGTTACTTAAAGATACTTGTTGGATGATGGAGTGGCGCGTGTTGGGTGTTGCCATGATAATTCCCACCCTATCAGTAGCATTTATACTTACATACATGGTGCGCAAAACCAACGAAGTATATATAAACATTGCCATTTGTTTTTGGATTTTTGCCAACGCCTTTTGGATGTGCTGCGAGTTTTTCGGACACGTAGAGTATAAGTTTTATGCCGGCATTCCTTTTGTATTTGGTTTTATAGCTACGGCTTATTTTTATATCTTTAAAAATAAATCTACCGATGAAAAAATTAGCTAACCTCATATCCTATCTTTTTCATCCCATGTTTATGCTGACGTATTTAACAGCCTATTTTTTATTCTCCAATAATTACTTTGCCTATTTTGTACTTCCGGCAAAAAAA